>Ga0214543_1007545_pt1 | contig 18541 bp, 10 predicted proteins | sample CNSS2metaG_FD_160094 | JGI IMG/M metagenome (GOLD analysis project Ga0214543, IMG submission 160094) | Root nodule microbial communities from cowpea collected in UCLA plant growth center, Los Angeles, California, USA - CNSS2 | ecosystem: Host-associated > Plants > Roots > Nodule | place: USA...
ATATATATATATATATATATATATATATATATATATATATATATATATATATATATATATATATATATATATATATATATATATATATGATGCTCTGGATGACTTGTCCACGTCAACAATTCTTAATAATATTTTTTTCATAAGAAAATTTAGTATGAAATTTTTGTGAAAAAAATCATGCTATAACAAGGAATTAAAAGTATACCCACTATTACTTCTTAAAAAAATTTAAGTACAGTCTTCAAAAAAAATCATTTTTTCCTATAATTAATTTCGTAATATTTTTTTAATTTTTATTTCATTCCTTTAGATTACATGCTAAATTTTGTTTTCATGCATGAAAACGTAACTCCTTTCGACAAACTTTCTCAGGCTATAAAACCTATTTTCAATTATTATCTATTTATCCATACAAGGACACACAAAATATTATTAGACAGTTTTAGATACCCACTTTTCCATAACTAGAGTTTCATTATTTCTTTCTTAAATCTAAAAACTAAATACATATTGCTTTAGATGGAATGAAACACTGGTGATGGTTCAAGATCCCTAATAATTTTTTCGTACAACCCTTCTTCTTTCTTGATAGCTTCCTTTCTTACACTGTCTCCGAAAGTTATTTGCACCAAGCAAGTAATACTGTTGTTTACCGAAGTTAAACTGTTGAATGTGATTAAAATGGAAACACTCTAATTAAGACTAGTGCCAGATTTTATTACAAAACATGTGCAGTGGAACATAATTTGGTTGCTTTTAAAAGGAAACACACAGTGGTTGTGGTCCTGTTTGAAGATTTCGAATTTACCATATCATACCATGCTAACGAGTTCCTTAAATTGTGACAACTGTTGACAGTATAAAGTGATAACAAACCAGATTGACACCCAAAGGAAGAAGGTAAAGTAGTGAACATATCTCGTTAATTCCGTTTTCTTTGGTGCTTGTTTCACTTCATTTTATTACTGACATTTCTGATTTTTCTTCTTCTTTTAGTTTAATAACGAGAAAGAAGTGCACAACAGGCTCTTGCGTGACTTGGTATGTAATTTAGCACATTTATGTTGTTGATTTCAGTATACCTCATGCTTCCTAACTTATATACAAACACACGAAGTGAAAACAACAATTGTATAGTCTTCTATTTCTTCGTATATATACATATCAGTTATGTTTCTGATATTGATCTCTTGATCTTTATGTTAAAATTTTGGTTTGAGATTGGAAGTTACTTTGCTTCATTAATGAGTTTTGGTGTGTTGAAGGATGCAAGAGCAGAAGATCCACGTTTTGCATTGATAGAGAATGGAGGAGAGTACGAGTCTGTGATCGGGTTCTCAAATTTAGGTCCACGCATGTTTGCCTTGAGCCTACAGCCAAGCCATCCTAGTGGTCATAGCGGACCAACCTCTGATCTCACCACTTACCCCTTACTTTTCTAGTATCCATCGGAAATACCATCTTCTCTCGGTTTTCAATAAGTAATAGCCCTTAAGTTTTAAGTTATGTTCCCTCAACTTTACTTATATATGTCACCAAAACAATCTCACCAATCTTCTGCATGTTTCAATTATAATTTGCAACTCATCAACTATTACTTCTACTGCTATTTACCCTAATCATACCTCATCAACTATTATCTCTGTATGTTACTTACTGCTGTTTACCCTAATCACAGAAATGTGTCCTCTTTTCATTCGCAGAACGTTGAGTATGGTTATTTTATTCATAGATGGACTATATATATAATATATATATATATATATATATATATATATATATATATATATATATATATATATATATTCAGTTACATCTGAGTGTTTAAAAGATTAGTCAAATCACTATCAACTATGAAAATATATTGATTTCACAGTTAAAAATAAATAAATTTATTTATCCTGACTTAAATAAAATTAGAGAATATATATCTAATTTTAAACTAGGAATTAACTTTATTAATTTTTTAATAAAATTACCATTGCATTTTTTCTACTTTTTACATGACACTTGTCTTTTTCGTTTACTTTTAATCAAATGATAAATTCCTCTTCTTCCATATGTTTTTAATCCTATGTTATTTTAAAAAATACATATTGATAAGGAGTCAATTAAAAGTATGGAAAGTAAAACTTCAAATTTTAAATATGAAAATATATTTTTATAAATAAAAACTTCACTCTTTTAAGTTTTTTGTTATATGATTTAATACTTTCCCTTGTTCTAAAACAGTTCTTATAATCCCTTAAATTGTTAATAATATAACATTTATATTTTTTATTTGATTTATTATACTTATTTTTTATAACATACTTATACTTGTAAAAAAAGGCATATTTAAATATAATAATAAGTAATGAAGTTAAATCACATATATATTATAACTATTTGTTCATTTATATTGAAATATAAATGTTCAATATTTTATAAGAAAAATTATAATTAAAGTATAACTTTTTCCAATATGATGTTAATATAAATTGTTTAAATCATTCAATTTTTGATAGTTTTTATATTTTTTTAAACTTTACTTTTTCTTTATTTAAGATGAATAATATTTTCTTACAAATGTAAAAAGATAAATATTTTGCTTGAGTTTGAAACTGAAAATTAATAACTAAATAAAATATTTATTATATTTAAATAGAGTATTATATATTTAAAATTAATTATGAACAGTTTGATTGTTCGAATAACCACATATATTTATAGTTATTAAAGTATATTTTATATTATTTTTATAAAAAAAACAAATATATTAAATAAGTTTGACTCTTGAAATACAAAAAGAAAAATAAAATCAGCAATATAACTTTTCTTGCTATATAACATTGCTAAAAAATATCTTTATCATATCATTACATACAATCTCATCCAAAAATTAAATTTTACATTACAATCCATATACTATAATATATAAGAGTTATAGTAACCTATCTAAAATTTGACCCTCTAAATATATAGAATGGTCCTATTCTTTTTCATTCCTCATAATAATAATTTGCATTGATTATTTCAGACCTTGTGACCTTCGTCTAAGCTTTCAAATGATGATAACATACATCTTTGAAATAAAAATATAGTAAAGAGCATTATATATATATATATATATATATATATATATATATATACATAGTAATTATCACGGTTAAACGTTTAGATGTATAGTAATTATTATGATCTAGCAACATTTTCAATACTTGATCCATCATTCTTTTACACGCACAATCAATAGAGACTATCAATATATAGGTTACCAAGATAACAACTACTATTCTAAGTATTTGATCCTTGATTGAATTAAATCTTCCTCATGTCCTATCCTTTCTTTTTTGTACTGCTATGACAAAGAATAGCAAAAAGAAGAAAAGACAACATATGCATTATGGCTATTGTGATTAATCCTTGTTTATCAACAAGTAGACAACTTCAGAGTTCAGTTTATGATAAATATTGTACCACATACTGCTAGTACTACTCATTCTCTTTGTGCACACCTCCAATAACATTTTTCGTTAACCTAAACAAGACTATTTTATAATGTGCATAGTTGTTTTTTATTCATCATAATCATGACTAACATAGTGTTTTTATACATTCCAATAGATATTGGTACCAATATGAATAAGATAATATAACATGAGGAAATTTGTATCTTAACCATTCACAAGCTTTTAATTGGGCCATACAAAAATACTTTCTCGACATCTAGCTTTCCTTGATTAAAGATCATCTTATTTATTTGCTTTCATATGCTTTAAATTAAGGGTGAGCAAAAAATCTAATTTTCTTGATTCAATCCACTTTTGCTCCAATCCAATCCATTTATAATCCATTTTATTAAAAATCCAATCCATTTAATGGATATGGATTTCAATCTAATCTACATTTTATATATTTTATGGATTGGATATCCATTTTATAAATCAAGATTTTTAAATATGGATAATCCAAACAATCCAATCCAAATTTTCAATTTAAATTTTTAGTTGGGTTAGACTAAAGGTTGAGATGGACTATGTTAAATTCAGACTTGGACGGGTCTTGCTCGACAACTTATACGGATCGGGCAGACCCGACGACCATAAGAGGTTGGACGGGCCTAAAGATATGATCAGGCTAGGCGGGCACGACAAACCGAACGAGTCGATCGGGCCCAACAATCCGGAAAATTCGAGTGAGCCTGATGACCCGAACGGGGCAGGCGGGCCCAATGACTTAATGAGTCAGGTGAGCCCAAAGACCCGAATGGGCCAAACGGGCCCGAAGACTCGAATGGGGCAAATAACCTGGACAGGCCCGACGACCCGCACGGGTCTGATGACCTACATGGGCCTTACAACCCGGATGGGCACGACGACACAAACGGGTCGGACGACCCGGATGGGTCGGACAATTCAAACAGACCTGACGACTCGGACGACCCAGACGGGTCTGACGACCCGGACGAACCTGACGACTTACACGGGCCTTACGACCCGGATGGCCCGACGACACGAACGGGCACGTCGACCCGGACGAGGCCTACGACCCAGACGGGCTCGACGTCCAGATGGGCCCGATCACCCAAACGGGCTTGATGACCTTAACGTACCTGACGACCCAGACGGGCCCCACGACTCGAACGTGTCTGACTACCCGATTGGGCCCGACTGTTTGGACAGGTTCGTTCGGGTCGTCGGGCCCATTCGGGTCGTCCGGCCCGTTCCCATCCTCAAGCCTATTCGTGTTTTCGGGCCCGTCTAGGTCGTCGAGCCCATTTGGGTCGTCGGGCCCATCCGGGTTATCCGGGCCTTAATGACACAAGTTTTAAAAAATTCAATTTAAATTTCTTTTATAAAAAATGGGATTCTGGATTTTGATCTTGATCCAAATATTTGGATTGGATTTAAATCTTGATCCAAATATTTGGATCTGAATTTTAAAAAAATCCAAACTACTTTTTTGCTAAAAAAATGGATTTGAGTCAAAAATCTAATCCAATTATTTGGATCTAAAATGGATGTGGATTGGATCATTAAAAATCCAATCCATGCCCACCCCTACTTTAAATGATTGATATCCAAACTATCCTCCAAAATATTTTATTGATGTGAAATTTGTCTATATTTCTCATAGTAAAAATAATCCTAATAAATTGTGGTGCAAAAAATATACACATTTTTTTTCTTTATTGTAAATGTTAGTTGTTAATTTTTGTTATTAAGTATTGTTGATATACAATAACACATGATTGAATTTTGCATTGTTAAAATGTTTTACGTTAAAAGTTTTCTTGACATATCCATTTTTTTTCTCATGCAAATTTATAATTTGTAGTGGTTCTTCAATTATATATAACTCATTAAATACAAAACAAATACTAATATATATATATATATATATATATATATATTTAAATGTATATTAAACTAAAACTAATATAGATATTAAATTATATTAATTTTAATCTACTAAGATAGTATAATAAAAAAATGATAATAACAACATAGATAAATCTCATTATACAAATAGAAAATTTTCAATTTAAAAATTTAATCTCTAACGAGATTAACTAATTCAATACTTTAACCATGTGTCATTTAAAACAAATAGCATCAAAAGTAGAATTTTGAAATGAATTATCTGTTTATACTAAATACATTTAAAAACAATTACACAAAAAATTGAAGATCAAATTAAAGTACACGTAAACACAAGCTTACAAATAAAAGTAGCACTCAAGATTAGTTTATACATCACTGTAACTATTTGAAACAATTATGCTATTTTTTTAATACTTTATAAAAAAATATTATATAGACTAAAAATATAATTAGTTTTCTTATTTAATTTAAATATATTTAAATTAAGTATGTTATTAGATATTCTAGAAATTGTTAATTTTTAAGACATGTATTTTAAAATCATATATAAAGAGAATACAACTCTTTGTTGTCATATTTTGTTCCTTTAATTTTATCCTCTTAATTATTACTTTTTAAATTTAGGCTTAAATATTTTTTTGGTCCTCATTTTTGTAGTGTTTATTGCGGATGGTCCTCATTCTCACATAATGTTTAAAATGGTCATCATTTTTATAGAATGTTTAGAATGATCCTTATTTTCGCAATTCATGTTTTATTTGGTTCTTTTCTGTAACGCCATTTAAATCATTAACGGAACATTGTACATGTGACACGATTTGTATTAGGGTGGATTACGTGTAGTGTACAGGTGGCTTAATTAGATATTTGGGGATAAATAAGTGAGCTAGGGTTTTGGTAGGGAAAGTTTGGGCAGTTAGTTTGTATTAAGCCACCTGTACAGTACACGTAACACACCCTAATATAAATCGTGCCACATGTACAATGCTCCGTTAATGATTTAAATGCCGTTACAGAAAAGGACCAAATAAAACATGAATTGCGAAAATGAAGATCATTCTAAACATTCGGTAAAAATGAGGACCATTTTAAACATTATGTGAAAATGAGGACCATTTGCAACAAACACTCTAATGAGGAACAAAAAAGTATTTAAGCCAATTATATTTATATATTATTTACAATAAAATTTATTTTTCAATTTTATTATTCTAATAACAATTTTTTTTGAATTTGAATTATGTACTCTTTTATTATTTTAGTAACTATTTTTTAAATTTAAATAATTATTCATAATATTATTTACATAACATTACTTACAATTTTGTTATTTTAATAATTAAAACTTATTTTATTTATAGTTATGATTTTATATATCTTTTATTTTTTTAATTTTACTATTTAGTTTTTTTTTTAAATTTAAATAATTTATAGATATTGAAAAATGTGTATACATGCATACATGTTTACGCCAGTATTTTTAAAAACATTGAATACAAGTAAAAAATATGTATTATTTCGACGTAGAAGTAATGTTTTCATTTGGATTGAGAAACAAATGTATTATTGTTTGAAACAATTTCACTAAAACAATATGATTCTCTGAATAAACATGTTATTATTTTTTACTCATGTAAGTACATTGTTTTCATGTTCAATAAAGATCAACATTGAAGTAATTTAAGGAAAAAAATCAATATTTTATTAATTTTTTCACATGTATGAAGGGAAATGATTAATATATTTTACTTATTAAAATAAATTTACTAAATTTATATTTTTTTTAATAATAAAATACTTTTACCTTCTATAAATATAAAGATGCAATTCAGTTGAAGGTAAATTAAGAAAAAATAAATATTTCATTAAAACCTAATAAATTGAATCAATTTCGTTTGCATTCATTTTAAGAATGAAAAGTTCAAACGAAACGTATAAATGATGAAGTATTTTGTGACGATAACTGAGTAATTTATATTTTTTATTTTATGATTTATGATGAAAACTTAAAGGCTTAGCCCAAAAAGGACAAATGAAAAAGAAATCCCGGTGAATCGTAACAAACAAACGCGGTTTCTTTCTTGCGCCTTAAAAGGCTAAAACCCTTGTATTTCTACAGTCTTGAGCGTTGCACGAAAAGCGTGACACACATAGCAGAGGGGTTTTGGTTTCAGAGTGAGACAGACACACTCCCAAGACGAGGCGGAGACGGAGGCGGAGGCGGAGACGGTGGTGAGTGACGATGGGAGCCCTGGCTACATTAGCCCCTTGGATTCCCGAGGACGATCTTTTGCTCAAGAACGCCGTTGAGGTTTTTCATTTCTCCTTCTATTCGCTTTCAATTTCCGATTTATATTCATTTTCTTTCTCTTTCCCTCTCTCATTCTCTTGTATTCTGCTACCTTTTTCCACAATCATTCCCCTCTAATTTCAATTTAAACCCTCTCTCTTGCTTATACATTTTTGTTGCCTGTATACCAATACACTCACAATTTCTCTTACAAATAATAATACTAATCGTATGTAAAGCAAACCATGGAATTGGCGCCTGCATTGTTTTTAGTATAGGCTTTAAAAGAAAGAGTAAAAAGTTAGTTCCGAGAGAAAAGTTTCGAACAAATAGATCTATCTATATGATGTTCTGGTTTTCATTTTGGAGAATAGTCCATTGTTCGTGTTTTAGTGTTTACATTAATGTTTAACTTTTAATTTATAGGCCGGTGCTTCACTAGAGTCACTTGCCAAAGGTGCAGTGCAATTTTCTCGGAAATATAACATCAGAGAGATACAAGATAGGTGGTATTCTCTCCTATATGATCCTGTCATTTCTGCCGAAGCTTCTGCGGGTATGACAAACTTTGAGCTTTCAGCTTCGCCTCTCCCGTCCAAGTTTTACAGGTTTGGACATTCCAAGGAACAGAAAGTTGTTTCAACTAAGAGAAAGTCTGGAAGTGTTCGCAATTTGTATTATGCAAGACTCAAAAGAATTCGCAATAGCATGTTAACTTCCATGGACTTGAGTTTTCTAGTTGATCCAGGAAATGGTAATTATGCAGAACATGAAAGTCACCCCTTATCTGGAACCTGCATGCCTGAAGGTGGAACTTTAAATCTCCCTGTTCAGTATGATTTTCCTCCTGAAAATGTGATGGATGATAATGTGGTTTCTAATGGAGTTCCTGCCAGTGTGTTTTTCCCGGGAATTGAAAGTGCAGTTGAAGAGAATTTGCCTGTCCAGCTAAATAATGTACTTAAGGAAGAACCTCAATTTATTGGAGACAACGTGCCTTTGGATGAAGCTGTTGAGGAATTGGATATTCCTGGAGAATTGACTATTGATGGGTGGATTGGTGACGATAATTTAGGGAGAATACCTTTGCCCACATTGGATGACATCAACAATGACCCTGGAAATATGTGTCCTGATTTTGATGAAAAAAACGCATTTGATTCAACTGAGTTAGAGTGTGGAACATCATTTAACTTAGCTTCACTTCCTGAAATACCAGTCTGGAGTACAGATGAGGGCATCAAAGAGTCTGATTTGCCATGCGATGGTTTTAATGATTCGATTGCTTGTGGGGAGGCTTATTTGGAAGAACTGTCCAATTCTCTCCTGAACTTCAGTAGTGAGGAAGAGCTCTTTCTGATGGATGTTGATGGAGAAGAAGGGATTGACAAATCTTACTTTGATGGTCTGAGTTCGCTCCTACTAAATTCTACAAATGATGTTAATCCAAGTCAAGTCCCTAAAAAGGATGAAGCAGAGCTGCAAGTCCCTAAAACAGATGGAACAGAGTCGTTAACGGCCTCACAGGCACATGTTCTAAATCAGTCAGTTTCATGTCACAAAGAGTTAGAAGACAACCCAGGGTCAACCTCTAGTGGTGTACAAGTAGTTCACAAATTAGAATTCCAAATGTCATCTCCTCCCTTGGCTGAAGATCCCCTCTTTCATGAACTAACTAATGAATTTCCTTTCTGTTCGCTAAACACTGAGGAACAAGAAATTCCAGATAACGAAGACGTTTTCCTACCATTTGATGTGCCTCCTGTCATATTTCCCCCTTCATCTAAACTGATTTTTAAAGCATCCAAAAAACGAATTTCATCATCTGTTCAGGATTATGGATTTAATAGACATAGAGCCAACGAAAGAGGTAAATCTTTGATGCATGCAGAGAAGAAAATCCGTGTAGAATCTCAATCATCTTCTCAGATGATGGGATCTCCTAGCTTCCTTGTACCTGATGGTGGTTCTAAGGTAAAATGCGAGTTGCCTGCTAGTCATGCATCACGCATAGTATCTACGACTTCTGTTACTGTTTCTGGTAGCTTAGGTGGAAATGATGCTGCAAACACTACAAATGCTCTTCTGCGTGCAAATAGAAAGGAAGAAGCTACCAACGCTGACTTGGCAAAGGATCAATGCGATCATATATCAAATCTTTTCATTAAGAAATCAGCAGCTAGTTCTAACGACTTACGAAATAATCCCCAACTTCATGGTTCTGCCATGAAGAATGAGCAAGATTTAGGTTTGTCACTTCAAAATCACCAGTTGAAAGTTGCTGAAGTTGGATCCTCAGATATTCTTGAGTCAGAGCTGGTAGCAGACCCTCTAACACTAGATGAGGAAGAGCATGATATAGAGAGCGACGATGAGCTTCCTTCTTATTCTGACGTAGAAGCAATGGTAAGCTGTATTTCACCACTCTTTCTGTCAACACTTAGCCTTTCATTCTCATTCTCTGACTTACACATTCTTCCCTCCTACAGGTACTTGATATGGACTTGGATCCTGATGATCATCAGGATTCTTGTTATAGTGAGGAAGGTATTACAAAGCCATATTTTTTTTTCTGTACTCTTATTTGTCATTTTATTTGGAGAAGAGATATGGAGAACATACCTGAAGTAAAGTGATAACCTAAATCAATGCTATGGGAGCATGCATCAGTTCCTCGGGTTGTTGACTGCTTCTAAGGGATTCTTTATGGTTGCTCATATTTTTACATATCTTTACAAATTGCTAAGTAAAGATAAAATGAGAGGCATTTTGGGGAGAGGGGGTTGAGGCGTTTTTCCCCAAGATATTACAATCCTTTAATACTCTTTCCAATGATTTCCAGTTCGTTGTTAAAGTAATATTTGATCTGCAAATATGTCCATAATTTCTCCATGCGTTTGGTGTTGTATATTTTGCTTGATCATCATATATATCCATCAAATATGCTTGTGGAACTTATTGAGTATTGTTTTGATTCTTTTTAATTACAAAATTCACACTAAGATCAATGATAGCGTATTAATTTTTCACTGTTGCTACCACCATCTACTTTCTTTCAGTATAGCCTAACTTTATATCTTCTGGTTACACTCTAGTATCAAGATATCAACATGTGGAAAGTAAGCGAGCTATCATGAGGCTGGAACAGGGTGCCCATTCTTGTATTCAGAGAGCCATTAATGCACATGGAGCATTTGCCATTTTATATGGTCGCCACACAAAGCATTATATTAAGAAACCCGAGGTATATGAGCGTGTAAACTGCTTGCTTGGTCAACTTGTCATTTGAGAGATCTTTTTCATTCATTCCTTTTCAAAGCACTCAAAGCATAATGAGATTATCTATTTTTTGACTAGAAAAAAAATTCTCACATGCATTATATATGGTTTACGCCCATATTTGGTTTAGTTCAGATTGTTCTCCTGAGTTCAGGCAGCAATCTGTTTGTAAATTGAGTGAGTTTTGTGAGTAATTCAAAGAATGAAGGAAGTAGTAGTAGTTTTGGACAGACTTATTCTGCAATTATAAGCATAAATGTGCTTTAAAAGCAGTCTGTCATTGGGATAATTTTTTTCGATATTTAAGATGGCTCAATTCATCCTGCAGGTTCTACTTGGTCGAGCGACGGAAGGTTTTCCTGTGGACATTGACTTGAGTAAAGGAGGGTATAGCAATTCAATATCTCGACGTCAGGTTAGTTACATTTACGAATACTTGAATGTCAAGGCTGCAGTAACTTTTTTACTATATGTTGATAAAAACATGCAGAATGTACATCTCGTTTTCAATTCAGAAAATAATGTTTACATCACAAAAGAAGCTATACTGTACTAGTAACCTCAACATACCTTTTCTCCTAATTTTAGCTTCAAAGAAAATCAATGTCAGGCTGGAACTTAATGGAGGAAAAATTATGATTGGATATAATTTGTGATAGTGTATGAAGGATTTATGTAATGCTTTAATGCATCCGGGTTATTCATCTGGTCTTAAGGGGCATACTGTTTCATCCAGTCATGCTGTAATGATCATTTTACTTATGATGTGATGTTGACATGATGTAAATTCAGATAGTAGGGGTACAGAATTATAGTTTTTTTCATGTATAAGCTTAAGATATTGTAAGTTCAGCGTAGACAGTTAGGTGTAGTCTTCACTACCAAACAAGGTTGACTTAATTGATTATGTTTTCGTTGCTAACTTATATAGGCAATTATCAAGATGGATAAGGAGGGGTCATTCTACATCAAAAACTTTGGCAAGAGTTCAATTCTGGTAAATAGCAAAGAAGTGCACACTGGTCAGTCTCAAAGACTGCATACCAATTATCTAATTGAGGTATGATCATATGGCTCCTATCATTTCCTATACTTCTCTTCTATATACTGTCTTTTCTTATCCAGCTGAGTTCTCACCTCCCGGTATTCTTTGTGCAATCGGCATTCAATTGTGTTCCAAAACAAAATTATTATTCCTATATATCATATTCAGTCCCCTCGTCCTCGTGTTATCTGTATATCCTTTTATTTCTCTTTTTTTGTTTTAGCATTCAATCCGGTATCAGTAATAGGGGTCTATCGCCATCTTTATTGGTTAAGTTTTGTTGTTTTCATCTGTGTATGTTCTTGTCCATGTGTTGTTGAATCCTTCTGATTTAGTGCTGCTAGAATAATAGTCGTTACATGCCAAGCATCCCAGATAATGCCTAACGTCCAAGTTTCTGTAATTTGCATTACAACATCTATATTTATATTTTGTTTAAGCAGCGGGTAAGTGTTTAGGTTTTCCAGAATTGAATCGTGGGAGCTTGGTATGCTGGACAGTTAGATGTTGTCTTCACTACTAAATGTTTTCTTCTATTTATTAGTTGAATTAAACACGTAATCATGGCTTTGTTTGTACCTTCTACTTCAATGCCACTGTATATCCTTAATAAGGGTATAAAAGATATAGCTGGTGTTATAATTATTAGAATGACATGTTACTAGTTTCGTTATTCCAATTCCATATCTGCTTTCTTTTAGCGAGTCTATTTTGATTCATGAAATGATTGAATTTATATCTAAGCGGAAGGTAGAATTTCGTATCACTACTTTTTTGGGGGTAAGTAGGGTTGGCTGTGTTCAAAACTTAAACGATGTTGTTTGGATTATCTGTATTAGTAGGAAACGTGAATTCTTCGTAGAGTTTCTTTAGTTAAATTCACATAAGTCTCAAAATCAGCGGTCTGTTTTGTAGGTGAGGGGCATACCTTTGATATTTGAGATAAATCAAAATCGTGTGAAGCGGTACCTGGATCACATTTCTGACAATTCACAAACCTTTTAGTGTTGATTGTAAATGAAGCAAGAGGTCCACTAACACAGAAGGTGCTTATTTTTACTGCACTTTCTGATTTTTGGTAAATGGTAAGCAATGTCATTGCATTTATTGGTGAATTCGTGTTTCTCCCACAATGAATTTCTTTTCCCCGCAATAGCCGCAATAGTATAGATCACTCAACCTAAAGTTCTGTTATATGCTAAATTTATCCAACCCTGAAAGCGAAAACTGAATCTCATGACCACCCTGCATTCATTTTGTAAGGTCATGAAGACTCATGCTCTATTTTTGCCCCCGTTTCATTGGAAATATAATCTTTGAAACAGCAATTCTATTCATTCATTTATTTATTTATTACGGTTTAGTTTACCCTTGAACCTCTCTTTCTTTCTTCACTGGCCAACGATCGGTTATTTCAAAAAATAGCATTTTGATTTTGGGTGGACTTGGATAAGTAATAAGTATCATTTCATTAAATATCGTGGACCTTGTCATTTTTGTTTATTATTCATATTCAGATAATGTTTGTTTTGTCCTTTTAATTTTCACTTTTAATTACTAATGTATCACTTCCCTCTTTTATTTTTTATTTTTTAATTTGTCCTTTACCGACTTCAAATAATGTGAAAATGATAATATTTGTTTCCACCCAAATAATCCCTTACGGAATGTTTTATAGGAGAGAACATTTTAGCTATTTGTAGACGATAACTTTAGTTTACATCCTTGAAATCTAAAACTTGGAATACTGAATTTAATGTCAGGTATCAATTAGGAAAATATACCAGGATGTATTGTTTTGGTAGATTTATGTTTTTTTATTATTATTATTATTGTTTTATTTTATTACAAACTTGTTCCTGGAGTCCAACTTTCCCGATTTCAGAGAAAAGCTTTTAATTATATAGATGTCGTAATATTCGTTTTCCAAATTTCTAGTCAGAAATCAACGAAAATATTTATTATCCATGGTTCTTGACAGCAGGAGGCAACATGTCTTGACTCGCGCTTTACGTAAGTTGGCTTTCGTTTTTGTAAATAATTTTTTTATTTGAGTGTTGGAAGTATGAAGTAATTTGATTTTTTGTATATTTTATTCTCTTTTATGATTATTTTACTTTGACATTCGTGTTAAAATATGATTGCAGGTTTATGGTCTATTTTAACAAGCTTTTATTGAAGAATTAAAAAACACGAATAAATAATCTAAAATAAATTGTACAAGTTAAAATTAATTTATACTCAAATTAAAATTAGAAGTTTGTTTTTTCATAACATTTGCATAAATTAATTTAAAACTATGAAAAAGTAGTTATTTTGTTTTTTGTTTTAAAGGAGATTGAAATATGGGAACAAAACGCTCCAAATGTGATTTACGACTTACGTTAAATTTTTAAGAATTATTTAATTTGAATAAAGAATAATTACAACTTACGAATCGATGGTAGTATTATAAATTATACGTCATTTTTAGAGTGTTCCCCGTATAGTCCAATTAGTAATTTCTAGGTAGTGCTACAAATAGAGATTTTAGTTTTACAACTAAGTGCGTGTAATTCTCGCTATGTTTTTTAGTTAAAGTGAAGCAAATTATTAAGTGTGATTCTCTTCTTCAATGTAATTATATTTTAATGTCGATTTTTTTAAATTTTTAATGTTAATTAATTTGTGTTTAATTTTTAAATATTTATCCTCAAGTAAGTGTTATATTCATTTAAAGAAATCTTGAACTTAAGTTGAATGTCATTTGTAATGAGATTGAAATAAGGAATTATATCTAATAAGATTTTAATAAAGGCTACTTTAGTAAAAAAAAAATAAAAAATAAACCTTACAGGTAGGGATGTCAACGGGGCGGGTAGGGTACGGGTAGTAGTTCCCCCGTACCTTATTCGCTGGACAAATATTTGCCCCGTACCCGTACCCATATCCGTCGGGTATCCGTTATGCGGGTTCCCGTCTATTTTTTTCATATCCGCGGGTATCCACGGGTATCCGCAGGTATTTACAAAAATATTTAAAAAAATAAATATTTAATCATAATTAGTGCTTAGATCAACAAGTCTTCTTTCTCCGATTGATTCTTGAAAAATAAACAAATAAAAAATCACTACCAATTTATATTGTAGTTTATTTTTGAATAAAATATTAAAGAAATTACTAACTTCATCAATGTCCACCTCTTGCAACATTGTATAAAGTTTCATGTTGTCCAATTTTAATCTAGAAAAGCCTTAAAACATAAGAAGTTCAGTAAAAATTTCTAACAATCACTTAATTAAAATATCTAAGTAAAAGTGTTAATTTTATTACCTTCCATGTTGGTCCATAACCAGTCTTAAAGACACATCAATACCTCCACAGTATATGGAAGTAATTTACTCATTTGTGGGGTAAGAATCTGACCACCATTATTGGATGAAGACTCATAATGTTGTTTACTAATATATATATAAGGTAAAGTTTAGCGGGTACGGGTATCCACGGGTACGGATACTATGATACCCGTACCCGCCTCGTTAACATGCGGGTATCAAAAATACTCATACCCGCGGATAGCGGGTATCCATTTTTAATATCCATTTCCTACCCGTTGCGGGTTTTATCCGCGGATACCCGCGGGTACGGATTTTTTTGACATCCCTAAATAAGATATATACTTATACCATTAATGTTTAAATGTATAATTATAATCTCTATTCACCATTTTTTTTTTCTAAATAATATAACTATATATAAATATTTATTCAAAACGTAACATTAATCAAAATATAATTTTTTTAGTATTTGTTTTATACTGTCAAAATTACAATAGAAATACATTTAAATTTTCATTTATTTTATACTTTAATTAACAATATATGCTATTATTAGTTTTATTAATATTTTATAATATTTATTCATAGTTTTTTTAAAAGAAATATATTAACAAGAGTTTAATAAATATATTTATATATATTACATTTATTTATATTTTAATTTTTTAATAATCAAAAATTCAATTATTTACGATATTAATTAGTCTTTAATAGATAGTTATATACCAAATAATATAATATTTTAACTATTCACACCCTCATTACAAATAACTCCATTTTTTACCTATATTCTTCTACAAACATGTTCATTTGTTGGTGTCTTTCGAGCTTGTTCATAAGCTCCCTATTGAAGTAGGAAGGAATATGTATTCTCCTAAGGACTAACTTCAAATCATTCCAATATTCAATTGGAGGCCCATTACTTATAAGCATATCTTGAACTATAGTCCACCAACACATTGCATACCCTTGAAAGCAAAGGGTTTGCTAGAGGCACTTTCCTCTCTTCACCAACTTAAGTGCAAGCATATAGTTGTTCAATCTTCATTTCCCAATCCAAATAAGCTTCAACATCATTAAAGTTGTCAAAACGGGTAACTTGGCTTGGCCTAACCCAGCTCGACCTACCACAGGTTAGCCACTTAGTGAACTAACCCAACCTGGCTCACATATTAGTGAGCCAAAAAAATTTGAACCCGTTCCGACCCACATCGGGTTGGTGGGTTAAACGGGTTGGCTCACTAGCTCACTTAATTAAAAAAAATACATTATTTTTCTTCAATCTTAAAAAAACTAAATTATGATTATGATTAAAATCTAAATAAACTTCAATAGAATCCAAATGCAATCTAGAAGGATGTTAAACTCCAACTACAAACCAAAATCACAAAAATACTAATGTATTGGCTAAAAAAAACAATGTAACCTGACCCAAATGCAAAGCCCAACATAATAAAAAGTACTTGCATGAAATTTTATTTGTGGGTTGGTGAGCCAATCCAGCTCACCATGGGTTAAACCCGGGTGAGCCAGGTTCTAGGTGGGTCAAGTAAAAAATTATCCCGTATTAAAATTTGTAAGAAAAATTCAACCCAAACCGGTGGTGGCCCAGGTTGGCTTGTGGATTCCAACTCATTTTGACAGTTATGACCATCATCCTTGCCTTGAAAGTAAGGCAAGCCAACTCTAACTTCTTTAGGGGTAGGGCATCTTCTTTGTCTCCTAATATGAGAATGTTATTGATAATAGTATCCTAATCTTAGCCCTTCATCTTCCTCATACATTGAAGCACCACTCCTAAACCTCTTACTAGAATTACTCCTACTTTTGAGCTTTGTCAACACCCAATTTCTGTTGACAAAAAGAAGAAGATGGACATCTTCCTTCAATAAGGAGTTTTGATGATTATGATGATGATGACTTATGGAGAAATGTTGAAGACTTAAAGAATGCATGAAGCTTGAATTTAAGAGATCAAGTGAAAACTTAAGAGTTTAGTTGTTTAGGTCTTGTAATATATGTATGTTATTTAAAATGGTTAAATTAGTATGTCAAGAGTTAAAAGGAAAAACCCAAGCAATAGAGCACCAATACAATTTTATTTATTTGCAAAACTCACTGGAATAATCGATTATTCTTAGTGATAATCGATTATCTCAATTAAAACTGATTTTTGAGAAAAGCCTTTATGATAATTGATTATCACCTGCTGATAATAGATTTTACTGGCTGATAATAGATTATCACATCGAGAAAAATATTTTCAGAAAAGTTTATGTGATAATCGATTATCAGTGATAATCGATTATCTATGGCAGTTGTAACTTAACTTTTCAAATTCTTAACCTAATTTCTAAATAGGCTTCTATAAATAAAGTGGTAGGCTTTCATTTCAAAATACAGAAGTTAGAAAAGTCTGAGTACTTGAGAACTCTCTATGGGAAGACTTTGGAAAACCTAGTGTGGGTAGAACAATAACTTTCATCAAGTGGGATCTTGAGTGATTGAGTGTTGCTGTTGTTGTTAGGAGAAGCCAATTATCCTTTGTGTGATTCAAAGGAGGTGTTCATTCCTTATGTGATTTAAGAAAGGTGGTTCTTCATCTCTTGTGTGATTCAAAAGAGGTGTTCATCCCTTGTAGATTTCAAGGAAGGTGTTTTTTAAACCCTAAACTTTCTTATATGTGATTGTGTTTGTGATTTTTTTTAGTGATTGAGTTAATCTCATTTTTGAGTGATTAACAACTGGATGTAGGGTCTTTTGATCCGAACCAATATAAATACCTTGTGCAATATTCTCTTCTCTATTCTCTTTATTTTATTAATAACCCAATTCACTGTCCTCTTGGTTTTTGTCCAAATCATTTCACTGCTTAATTTCAACAATTTCGTCCGGATAAGAAATAAAAAATTTAATTCAAAAAATTATTAGAAAAAAAAAAGTGAATATTGAATTGAGTATAAATATATATTTCTATTTTTACTTTTTATCTTATTTCAACTTTAATTTTATCTTGTTTTTATTTTTATTTCATTTTACTTTTATTTTATGGCTTTTATTATTATTATTATTATTGTTATTATTATTATTATTATTATTATTATCTTATTCTATTTTATATTCATTTTAACTTATTTTATTATTTAATTTGAATTTTCGTCTTATTTTATTTCTTTTTTTTTTCTTAATTCGTTTTTTTATTCTTTTAATATATATATATATATATATATTTATATATATATAT
>Ga0214543_1007546_pt1 | contig 18540 bp, 15 predicted proteins | sample CNSS2metaG_FD_160094 | JGI IMG/M metagenome (GOLD analysis project Ga0214543, IMG submission 160094) | Root nodule microbial communities from cowpea collected in UCLA plant growth center, Los Angeles, California, USA - CNSS2 | ecosystem: Host-associated > Plants > Roots > Nodule | place: USA...
TCATTCAAAATAAATTAAGATATTGAATTAATTTATAATTTTTTTTAATAAATTAATTATAAATATTTTATATTTTTCTCAAAGAAAGAGTAAAGAAAAAAATTAAGACAAAATAAAATAAATATTTCAATATGAAAGAGAAAGAATAGAACGTAAGATATAAAACACATAAGTCCAATTCTTATCCTAATACTAATATTTTATTTGAGGTATTTTGCTCTTTCAATCTATTATAGTTCAATAGTTAACTTAGTTAACTTAGTTAACTTAACATAAGTTTAGTTTCTTAAAACTAAACTATTTTATAGTACAGTTCAATTATTATTATGAATAGTTTAGTATATTTTAGTTTAATATAGTACAATTAACTATAGTTTAGTATAGTTTAGTAAATTATGCCCAGCCCTAGTTAAATATGTAGAAGTTGATGATTTGATTGTCCTCGATTAGATTTGAATTAGTTTGGATAGATATTCTTCAAATTTTATTGGTTGGATTAGTTTGGATATAAGAAAACATAATTCAAACTAAACTAATCTAATAAAAATATAGATTAATTTCGATCAATTGGATGTGACTATATGTTAATATACAGAATCATATAGAGAAAAAAAAAAATCTTCATCCATAAATTCATACATAATTCTTTCACTAAACGAAATAAACAATATTTTTATTATAATTTACTTGCATAAACTAAATAATAGTCACAATTGTTTTATAAAGTAATCTAAGTATATTATTAAATGTCATCCAAAATAATTATTAATATATATATATATATATATATATATATATATATATATATATATATATAATTGGTTTGATTGGGATTATTAGATTATATCTAGATGAACAAAATTAGATAATTTGGTTTGCATTGGATCTAATTAAATCAAAATTTTAAACTGATTTAATTTCTCTATTGGCAAATTTATTTACATAATTTGCATTTTTTGGCGAAGATCTTATTTATTATTACGTATTGAGCAACAAAGGTTTGATATAAACAAAAAAAAAAGCATAATTCAGAGAAACGAAGAGATTGTCTATTTTTTTAGACTAAACGCATGCTAGAATAATTTGATTTGAAGATAAATAATACTTTTAACAACCTTCACTTTTGCAAATTTTCCAAATTGTATTGATTAATGTTTTGAAGGCATACTATAGTAATTTCATATGTATTTATAAAAATTAAAATAATAATATTCACATAAAAAATTAATTTCAATAAATAATAGACTAAAAACTATTTTTTTAATCCTTATAAAATTTTTATAAAACAATTCTTTCTTAGAGTGATATTGATACAAAATAAATATTATTGGAAAGACTAAATAATACTTTTTATATTTTAAGTGTAGATGAGATGGTTAATATCTTCTCAACATGGTTTCAAGAACATCTTTTAAATAAATTGGTCAAGAATCATCCTTTTAATCAAATTTTGTTAAACTTATCTAAAGTTTCAAACACGTTTTATGATAATATTTGAGTTAGCATTTAAACGTAAACGAAAATGAGTTAAACGATGTAAACAATTCAAATACAATCATGAAATGCGCTTGAAACGTTATATAACCTTAATAAAATCTAATTAAAAGGATTAAATTCATACATTTATAAAGATGGAGAACTAAATTAGTTAAAAGTATCGAAAATGAACTAATTTCAAATTCTAGTAAAATTTAAGAGATCAAAAACATATTTAACCCTAAAAAATTCACAAATTCTCGTAAACTTTTATCATAAAATTTTGAGTATTAGATTATATAGGTTGACTTATGACTAATGACTAATATGTTTAATTCTTGTATGACGACTAAAAAACATGATCCAGCAGAAAATTTTAATCTTTCTAATTTCTATTTCTTTAAAATCTAAAATTATTTTTTCTTCCTCTTGTTTAGTTAGGTAGAAAAGTTTCTATCTAGAAGCTTTTCATAGATATTACATTTATTATTTCAATGTTTTTAAGGTTAGTTTTTTTTCCAATCCAAAACAATAATTGTTCATATTCATTTCCCTTTCATGGTATAGTTAGCAGCCTTAGGTCAACTAATTCAATTCAAGTAAGTTTGGTACAAGAATATCTCGTCATGTTTAAATTATACTTCATTTTTGTTTGCATTTTCTCTCTTCTTATTAACTTTTCTTCTGATCTTGTTAGAAAAGAATAAGACATATATTTATTTCTAACTAAAACTGGATCGATTAAAATAGAGTTCAGATTCTCTATTGGCTGTTTTGATATTGTCTTTTGAACATTAAAAATACATTATGTTGGTATTTTAAATATCTTTTTAATATATTTTAAAACGTCAAAATTAGGGATAATAAACGTATTATTAAGACACAGTAGAAAAACAACACAAAAAACTCCAACAAAGAATCCAAATTCCTAAAAATATATATATATATATATATATATATATATATATATATATATATATATATATATATATATATATATATATAAAGCTTCTTCCACTTTCTAAAATTAAATACATACCTAACAATTGGGTTATCCAATCAAAAGAATATGATCAAATATTAAAAAGCATGCATGTGCCAAAAATATACCTTTTTGAGACTCAATTAAAATAAGATTAATATAAAAATTCGTAAATTCAATTGTAAAAATTTGAATTGCCTTCATCTTTTTATGTAGTCTTTAATTACTTGAGGTTGTATGTTCAACGATTCTTTATTATTTTGATACTAAGTTTCAATTAAAAACATTTCACGAAAAAAGATTATTTCTAAACGTGATTCGAAAATTTAAACAATATTAATTTTAATAATAATTAGTTATTTTTGAATGTATGTGGATAATGATTAGCTTGTATAATTAATACTTAATCATTTTTGTATATAATTTGTCTTCATAATTTTAGTCACATCCACTAAGGTTAGCATAGATAATGCATCAATTTGTTTAAACATAAAATAAAAAATTTTAAAAAATATTTACGGAAGAACCTTAGGATTTGTTTCTTTAAAATAAGCAAATTAGGAAAATACATTAAAAAAAACTACTTACTTTGTTAAAAAATTATTTAAAAAAAAAAGAAAAAACAAGTTGGCCAAATATATACAAAAGAATCTTAGCTTCCAATATTATTTTGTACAATGGAGATAAGATATCTACGTATAATATACGAATAAGTGGTGGAATAATATATGTTCTACTTGTTTCTCTTTCATTTTTTATCATACATTTTTTTTTTAATTTCTTTTATGGCAAACAAATTTGGACAATTCTTTGATTTTAATTAAAGTAGATACTAATTATTTGAGCTTTGTCTATTCAATAATTGGAAATAATTATATTGATTCAGAGAAAGTTAAGTAGTTACGTTTCCTGATATACTGTTAGGTTTTTGAATCTTTATCTTCTTCCAACAAAAGAAGCTTTTCTTTCAAGTATGATATCTTCAACCCTTACGCATAAAACACTACTCAATGAATCTCGAATTTTCATTCTCATCTCAGACAAAAAAAAAAGAGTACTGTTCATGAAAATTTTTCACCACAAACTAAAATTCACTTCTTTACAATTATAATTCTGAAGTGGAACAAATAGAAAACTAGCTTGCACACTTATTTTGGTGAATGTTGAAAGTCTCAAATCGACTAAAGATAAGGCCAATTCACAGTATATAAGTGGATGCAATCAATCATCACCTTACAAGTTGGTTTTGTGGGGTTGAGTTAGATTTTAAAGCCCACTTCTAATATGGTATCAGAGCCAAGTTAGAGTCTATCCTAGCGAGCTTTCTTGGACATTCGGTTTCACCCGATATCAGGCCGCTAACGGACCACCCATTAATTTCTAGTCCCACGCATGAGATAAATATATCTCGGTGTGAGGGCACTAGTGCAGAATCGCGTTTTTAACTTGCCTTATAGGAACCGAAGCTTATAAGGACGCGGTGACATTTTTTAAAATTTTTGAACTTTTTTTCTTCGGGTCCCTATCCAACCGAAGCCTATAAGGACTTTTATGCTTCAGTTATCACTCAGACGAGGCCTATAACTTGTCAGTGTTCCCCAAAATTTCAAAATTGCCATTGACAGCAGAGGCTTTGGCCTCGAGTGGAATAGGACCGAGACCTATACGACTTTATGCCTCGATTATTAATGGAACTGAGGCCATAGACCTTATTTAGGGTTCCAAATTCACAAACCCTGCACCTGTTCATCTTCTCTGCGCGAACCCAAATCGCGAACTGGTTTTTTCTCCTCTGCGCAACTCCCCCAAAACGCAACCAAACCGGGATCCAGCGCGACGTTAGACCACTACGTGCCACAACGACGCGAAACCAGGCTGTTGCTGCGCGTTCGGAGCCATACTTCAATGACAGAGATCGACACTACTGTGAGCGAAGACGCAAACAACCTTTGTTGTGACGCCATCAACCTCGCCATTATTGCTCTGTCTTGCGAACCAGATCTGTCTCGCGCCTCCGCCGACCACCACGAGTCGCGCCACTGAAGGAACATCACCTGCGACACGTGCGCGACTGCACCATCGACACCACCATTGGAAATCTTCGCCGCTGCCGCTGCAAAATCACCACTGCGAGTCGTGTGCCACTGCAAAAAATACCTCCTGAGTCGCGTCGACGCTGCATGAACCACTGCTTGCTGCGAAATGCACCTCCACAAACCTGCAGAAAAGGCTCTACGAAATTTTTAATTAAAAAATAAAAAATTTTAACCTATGGCTTCGGTTCTCACAAACCCGAAGCAAAAAAGTCTCTCTATGGCTCCAGTCCCTTTGCAATCGAGACCAAAAAACACCCCTTTTGGCCTCGTCCCAATATGCCTCGAGTCTAAAATCGAGGCAAAATGACAAAAATAACTGAGGCCAAAAGTTCTTACTGCACTAGTGAATGTGCAATCCTTATCTTACAAACCGATTTTGTGGAGTTAAGTTAGACTTAAAGCCAATTCTAAGAATGAAGGGAATGATTCATTCACTTTGCACATTTTATTTCTGTTAATTTCTTAATAATTAATATTTAATTTCATGTCTTATTATCTTAGAGAAAACATGCACACGATTATATATTCTAATTTTCAAATATGACATTTATAAAAGATTATGTGTTTTGACATGCTATTTTTTTTCTTATTTTTAACTTTTACAAGTTCTTGATAATTTTTTAAGTTTTAAACCTCATCGCAATCCAATAATATTTAAATCCATAACTCAATCCAACTATTTTAAATCTATAATAACAATCATATAATATACACTTTATGAAATAATTCACCTAGTGCTTACTCAATTATTTTATCAGTATTTCAATGTTGATATATTATTTTTAAATCATTATACCAATCAAACAACATACATTTTATGAGATAATTTATTTAAGTAACCAAAACAGATTTTAAAGCATAAGGAAATCTCGCTTGAACGTCCAATATACTTAAATATCATTTGTAAATAAAATAGGGTTGAATCACATTGAATTCATTTTTTAAATCTCTTTTATTATCATTTTTTTAAATTATTTATTTAAACACTTGATAAAAGTGCATGTTTTCTTGTAATTTAAAAATAAAAATTAAATATATAGATAAAGAGATTCATCTTTACTAATATATTCTACATACGATAACAATTTTTAATTTATGCATATAAAATAAAATAAAAAATCAAATATTTGATTGTAATTTTGTCATAAATTTGGTGTGATCGTCTTGTTTTTTTTTTCTTTTTTTTAATAAAATCATCATGATATATATGAACTTATTTAAAATTGTTATTATTATTGTTTACATATTAGAAACAATTATATATCCCAAAATATCTCTATTATTATATAATTGAGATCTTTCGGAAAAATAAAGAAGTACATGTTATATTTTTATTTATAGTGATGTTAGAGTACAATCTTTAAATTGAATTAACGAGTTTGATAGGTATTTTAACTAATTTAGATTTGTTATATTAATACTCCATTCATCCATTATAATTAGTGTGTTAAAAATGTCTAAAATAAAGGTTATTTTATTTTTTTTAAACATAATTACTCTATACTTATACCTCCAATGTTATTTTTATAATATTTAAGTTGTTTAATAACATTTTCTTAATAGTGAAGTCAATTTCATAAAATTAGAAGTACAAGTAGGTCAAAATCAACCTACAAGCTCAATCAACTAAACCTAACTATACATTTGAATCAATTGAGTCATAAAGTTGAATTGAATTTTATTAGATTTAATTTTGTTTTGCCTAATTAAAGTTTAGTTAGATACACAATGAATAAGTTTTCAACTACATCCAACTTAATCTAAACATAATTTTTATAACTTTTTTTGGTTATTTATTATCGATTTACTTAGTTTTAATAATATTGTGATAAAGCCTACTTTTATTTATCTATTGCAAAATAACTAATTTTATGGGTTATCCATTTAATTTTTTTTTTTTTTTTTTCATTAGGAAGTATCAAACAAAAGTTTGGTTGTATTCTTTTCTTAAGAATAACCTAATTGTATGAGATGATACCTTTTGTATTTTTTTTTATAATTTTTTTTAAGATCAAGTACAATGCTTATCATGGGATAGAAAATATATTCTTCATTTAGCTTAATAATTATGAACTGATAACCTTTTACTTAAAAATTGTATTTTTCCTATATTAGGTAACTTGCCAACTATTCTCATTAAAAAGATAACACCAATCCATGAATTAAAATTGATAATTAAGAGAACTAAAATGACACTAATTGTCAGTATTTGAAAAGGTTTAAAATAATAAAATATTTTACCGTTCAATTCATCCTTTAGTCTATTCTTATAATTTGTTTAGGGTCGTACATACAAAGTACAATAAGTAAATAACTATAAAATTACAACAAAGTCATTTTTAAAAAATCAGTAAAGTTTGAAAACGTTATAATATATTTTCTTTTTTTCCTGTCTCTCGTATTTTCTTATTAATTTATCTTATCGTAATAAGGAGATAATAATTAAATTTTAATTATATTATCTGATTTTTATTACCACAAAAATGTGAGTGGGGATGATGGACAAGTATGTTTCAATTAATAATAATAATTATAATTAACGAAACAAAAATGAAATTTCCGTGTCTATGCCGCAATACAATGAATCCTTCCTTCTTCTTTTTTCCTTTTTCCTTTTTTTGCTTTTACAATTAATTCCCTTTCATATAAACAGCGTAACTTAAAAAAAAAAATTAAAGAAAAAAAAAACTAATAGAAACCCCGGAATGAAGCGATCCCATCGGAACATTCCAGAACCACCAAAATGTGGCACCGATGGATCCTACGTGGCATAAACGACGCCGTTGCCATCGGAGGGCGAGAAGGCGAGAAGCATGAGCGCCGCCATGATCCCGACGGGGAAGAAGAGAAGGACGAGTGGCGGCGGCGGAAGAGGCGGTAGCATGAGCGGAAGCACCACCATAGACGCCGCGAGCGCCGCCAGAATGAGAACGGATCCTAAGCTGAAACACCGCACCATGTTGTTGTTGTTGCTGTTGACGATGATGTTGTTGTTGTTGTTCTCCCTACGATCATGTTCCTCTCCGACACCGCGAGAGGGTAAAAGCGTAGTTTCCGACACGGTGCGTTCTCTGAACCTCTTACTGTGTATGTGTTTCTCCAAAACGCTAACGTTGGGGCTTGCAAAGCAAATTGAGTTACAGAGAGCGGTGTCGCGGTTTTGGGTGTGTGTATATATATATAGCAGGCGTGGCGCGTGGTGCATTGGATTGGGTCTCTTTCTCTCTCTATGGCGCGAGTTTCGATGGATGGACCCAAGTGGTGTGGGCCCCACGTGCTGGATGTGTGCGGTTGGTTAAGTTAACTTGAGGTGATTATTTTGATTTTGAGTTGACGTGGGGTGGGAGTAATAATAATAGTTTAATTTAATGGAAGAGTGTTATTAATATATTATTTAACATTTTTTATTGACTAAATTCAATTTCATGAGGATGGAGAAAGAAATTAAAAAAAAAAAATGTTATGTTAATTTGTGTAGAAGAGTGTGATGATGGTGGTGGTAGGAATCTGCAGAATCGTAACAACAGATCCCAATATATACACTCTTGATACGTCTCTGCAGTTTTTTTTTATTCTTTATTGCGGTGCTCATCTATCAACTTGCCTCTCATTTTTTTTTTTTTTCTTTTCTTTCTACATCATTTCTTTTTCATAAATTACTTTTCTCTTTCCCATTCTCAGATTGATCTGGATGAATGTATGTTGTTGAGGGGGAATTGATTCACATGTTTCATACTATTTTTCTAAGCATACTTCTCTTAAATCAACAATTATTTTCTGAATAGTTTTTACTTTTGGAAATAAGATGGCATTTTACCAAACTCAAAATTCTAAAATAGTCGTTTCAAAATAATCGTGATGATTGACTTGAAAAAGAAAAAAAAAATGAATTTAAGTGGATTAGAAAATAAAGTTTTTGTTGGCATTTTTTAAGAAATTTGGAGGTAAAAGTATCTAAATTTAAAAGTCAAAGTTGAGTGAGTGATTTAATTCATTAGATAGATTAAAAATTAAGTTTAACATTAAATTATTCTTGATGTTGAAAGTAATATAAAATTATACTTAGATGAGTTAAATTTATTTTATAAAAAATATTTAAATGAATAAATTAAAAAAATTAATTTTTTTAATAAAAAATAATAAAAATACAATGCATTTACGTATTGGAAATTCTTTTGGTAAACATTTTAAAAATTTAAAATATTAATTATTTATAATTTTAAACGTGAAAATGAGTTGAAGATACAAACATCTTTTATCATGAATCATCCTCAAATAATCTTATACCAGGAAAGATGACAAAATAGGATAATTTTGCAATTTCTTCTTTTCATCTGCATTCAAATCCTAATTGGCAAACACCATAATTCCTCTCTAATCACTTTGAAGAGTAAATCTGTCCAAATAAACACAGTATTATATTTGGTAAGGATCCTCAACATTTAATATTTTTAACATTATTATTATAATTATTATTATGAAATAGTTCAATAGAATTGACATCATATTTTTAGCGTGGACAAGAAGAAAGAGTGAGATTGTTTTAGATGTAAAATCCAAAGTGTGAAAAAAGTTGAAGTTGTTATTGTTGTAAGAGAAGATGAAGAAGGGTTGAAAATATTGGAATGGGCGAAGATCACGTGAGAATGAAGAAGAGGATGTCTGGGCCAACACAGCATTAATTTGACTTGGGTCCTTTAGTTGTTGTTTTAACCAATCATCGTCTTTTTACGACTATCCGTTGCACAATGCTTCAACCTTTGTGTGGCTGCGTCAACTTTTATGAGTACCAAAATGAAAACGTGACCACTTTTCTCGATACATTCATTTTCACCACTATTCTACAACACGTTTTATGGTATATTCGTCAAGAGTTTACGTTAAATGAACAATACGTATTTTATTATATAAAAATACAGTATATTATGTATATTTAAAATGTAAAATATTTCGCTTTTCTCTGTACAAGAGTAAAATGTTACATACTATATCCAATTAGATTTTATTTTCTTGTATCTAAAGTTTTACTCTTCTGTTTTGCTTGCATGTACAAGTTTGTGTGATCACATGTCATATGTGAATCATAATAATTGAATATTTGTCAAGTCCATGGTAATATATTTAGTTTGTGAATTAGAATTTTGTGAACAAGTTAAGTTTTTTTAGTTTTTTTTTTGTGTGATAAATCTATGAAGAGTATAATAGTAATGGAAATTAATTTTATTTAGTTATTTTAGAAAGAAATCAATAATTTTTGTCTCGGGCCGACTCCGCTCAACCTATAATTCATTAAACTCGGCACGGCCTTCAATTTAGACTCACTTGGCTCAAATTTCAGCATGAGTCAACATTTCTCAACCTTCATAATAGGTTGACTTGACTCGACCTTTTTCCAAATAGACTTAGCTCGACTTTGTCCAGACTAATTAGGCTCGACTCAACCTGAGTTAGCTCGAACTAGATGTCGAGACTATTCGTTCCGAACTGAAGATTGATATGTCTCAACTTTTGAAAATATATTATATCAACTTTTTATGTACATACCAAATTATTTTGAAAAATACAAATTTGTATAAACATAATTTATATGAAAATAACATGTGCTTTGATTCTATATTCAACGCTTTCATTTTTTTTTAATTAAAACATGTGTTTTTAATTTTTTTTAATTAAAAGATACAAAAAAGCATTAGTTAGAGGAAGTTATATCAATTTTTTTTTCAACTTACAAGCAAAAGTTTGATGCCAAGTGTTAGAACTAAATGTATTTTAGATAATAGGCTTTTTCTGAAAAATTTTATTAATATACTTTATACTAATTTTTAATGTGATTTTCAGAATTGGTATATCTATTGAAAATCGACCTTTTTGTGAAAAAAAAATAGCATTTGTTAAATATAGATCACTAAATAATATCAACATGGTCAAAATTTTAAAAAAGTGGACAATTTTTTTAAATGGTCATGCCGCCACCAATAAAAAGTTAAAATTATAATTAACTAATGATCACATGATTGTTTCAAAATTCATATGCATTTTTTAATCTCTATTATTCAAATATGATCTAAGAATTAAAATTTTCATATCTAGAACAACCAAATTTCTTAAAATGAAACTGACAGTGTAAACATTAATTAGTAGAAAGACTATGTAACAAAAAAGTTAAAATTTTGAAAAGATTAATTACACAAATATAAATATATAATCACGAAAAGTATATAAGTGATGTATCATTAATTGAAAATGAAATGAAATGTTTCAATTGCATCATTGCAAATACATATTTATTCATTTTTTTTTATAGTTTGAAAATAGAAATGTTCTTATCATCAGCTTTAAAAACATGGTGATGTTAACTAGCACCTACCATGTTTACGTGCATAGAATATGAACCAGAACAACTATTATTATTGCACCAAAACAAACTAAAAAGAAGAAGAAGCTCAAAAAGACTTGTGTCACAAGACCACGTAACAGAAGCCACTTCATCAAATCCTCTTTTATATATAAATGTATAAAAAATTTATAATTAATATCATCATGCAAATATTTTATTTTGTAATTTATACTTAGTATTTATAATATAAAGTTTATTTTTAATTCTTGTTTATTTTTAATTTAAATTGGAAATAAGATTACAATAATATTAAAAAAGACAAATGATTTTTGTTAATATTCGACTATGCAAATTTATGGTATTTTATTGAAATATTCGACTATGCAAATTATTGAAATATATACAACTTCAAATTGATTGGACAATAGGATAATGCACTAACACTGAAGAAGCTTTTTATATATGATCATTTTTATTTTTCTTTATGTTTGTTAATAATCCAACTACATAACTGATTCAAATTTACGATGGACAAAATCCTAATCTAAATTTATATCAGACAAATTTTCAACTTAAATTCAGGTTGGAGCTTATAATACTCGAGTAAACTTGTGTTGTTTTTAAAAAAAATAATTGATTTTGGGTTAAAGCATAAGTTAAATAAAAAATACTAATTTAATTGTAATGATTTTGTTTTGCATACATGATAAACATTGAGTTGAAGAATACTTTTTAGCCCTAAACCCTAGTCATAAATTTGAAAACAAAAATAAAATATGAAAGTATATATATATATATATATATATATATATATATATATATATATATATATATATATATATATATATATATATATATATATATTTATGGATAATTCCATAAGAAAAATATCCGTAGATAAATTAAGTTTTACATATGAATTTTACATACGAATTTATGTTCATATGTAAAATTACATTATATACGAATTTTTTTCGTATGTAAAAACAAACGAGTAGCTATTCACGTATCCATACGTAAAATCTGTATGTAAATAAAGATATACCTTTCATCCGTATTTAAAAATTTTATTTTGTTGTTCAATGTATTGTGGTTTTGAACTCATTTCACATCTCTAACCCTCATTGTTCTCTCCAACCTCTCCATACCTTTCGATTTCGTCTTTGCCAAGCTCTTATCCCACCTCACCCACGACCTCTTTACTAAAACCCTTTGCGCCTACTACCACCCTCGTCCACATCCGCTCCACCCCCAATAACAACCCTAACCTCAACTCCTACTCCTACAACTACCCACTTTCACGACAACCTCCTCTACTATCGCCTAACCTCCGACGATGTCGTTTGGGACAACATTTTGGGTCGATTCCGATGGCACCGGCCATGCCACCCACCTCTAGCGACATTCCTTTGAAGTGGTCAAGAAGGAGCTCGACCTTGTCCCCACACTTCCAGAAGCTTCCCTTGCTCACAGAATTACACAATGAGTGTGAAGTTGTTAGCAGCAAACAAATCAAGTGGGTTGGTTCCCTGCTTCTATCTTTTCGTACTCCAAATTAAAATGCTCTTTTTAGTTATATTCACCAACGATAACCCCTTATAAATTTCACTTTATTTTTATGGGGAGTACATTATGGCTTTTGATTCCATCGTTGTAGATTTTTTAAGGAGTCAAATGAGGAGGAAAGAAAGCATGTTGAGAAATTGATGGAATATCAAGTATAAAACAGTTACAACTTTTAATCTACACAAAGATTTTGTATAAAATTTCAAATCTGATTAATTTTCAGAACAAACGTGGTGGAAAAGTGAAGTTGCAATCGATTGTGATGCCTCTTTCTGAGAACATGAGGAAATGGGAAGATTCCTTGTATAGTTTATGTGTATGACCCTCTCGTTCTATTTTTTTTTTTCATATAATTTATAACTAAACCTTTCTCTTTTGTTGCACTATGTGCATTTATTTTAACGAAAGATGTGTGTTTAGTTTGTATGTACATGTTGACTTAATTGGTTAATTTTATAAAATATATAATTTCTTACCAGATTCATTTCATATGTAACAGATGATGTAACACAACTTATTCAAAGTTTATAAATTTCTAAGTATGACACTAAATGCGTTTGTGTTTGTTTCTTGTTGCAGTAAGGGAACTTGCTCTGTCTTTGGAGAAGCTAACAAATGAGAAGCTTCTTAACTTGCACACTGTGAGATGAGTTTTTTGTTTGTCACATTTATGTCCAATTCAATGTTATTAAAATGCGTATTCCTTTCTTTGACCTTGTTACATGTTGTTTGACAGGTTGAACCAAAGAACAATGATGTGCAATTGACAGATTTTATTGAAAGCGAATTTTTAGGTGAACATGTAATTTGGTGTTGCAAATTAAGGGAACTTTTGTCTTGTAGTTTATTAGATAAATTATTAAGTGAATTTTATCAATATTCAATTGACAAACTTTAGATTTTAAATTGATCAAAGAAAAATAATTTATTTTTATTTTGGTAGGTGGAAGCTATTAAAAAATTTTGAGTATGGTGCTCAGCTCAGAAGAGTAGGCAAAGGACATGGTAAAAAATTACTTTTTCTGTTGCATCCTACTTGTTGAATATGTCATTCCCAAATGCTTTCAAAGAAAAAATATCTAATTGGTTTGTTTTCTTTGATGTGAATTTTCAAGTGTGACACTTTAATCAAATGTTGCTCCACGAGGAGGTACTCTATATAGAAGTGGCAAAATATTTATTCTAGTATGACCTAAAATTGTTCGTGGGATATATAAAAGTCTTCTTGGGGACCTTGGTTTTAGATATAGGTTCTTAGTTCTCTACTTGGATTATATGTTGTTAAGACTTGATTTTGGATGTGCTACTAGAAATTTATTAGATTGTTATGTGTACCAAATTCATTGGAATTAGTGTTATTAGTGTTGGTAAAATTTTATTTCATTTTAACTTTATTGCAATTAGATTACTGGAATATAAAAAGAATTCTTATAAACATGTTACATTTGGGTTTATTTATGCAAAATGTCACTCATCAGTTACATACAAATTTATTCTGTGGGTAAAATCTACATTTATTACATACGGACACATTTTCGTATGTAAAGATATCCAAAATTTCATATGGATTTATTCCGTAGGTAATGTTTTCATCAGTTACATACAAATTTATTCGTATGTAACATTACATACGAAATTTTTTTCGTATGTAAAATTTTTGATACCTATTTTACATACGGGTTTTTTTCGTATGTAATTCATCAAAATTGTGCAATTACATACGAATTTAAGGCTTTACATACGAATTTTGTCCGTAGAAAAAATGGATTTTTTTTGTAGTGATAACTCACTGAACATATAAATGTCGAAGTTCTGATACCAATTGATGAGAAACCAGGAGAGTCGTTTTGATATTCAATTTAGGGACAGGAATTGATGTCACACTCAAGAAATATGAGAAAGTGAGTGATAAGTCATGAGGTTGATCACCATAGATTGCCTTAATAAGATCAAAATTGAGTTCTTATAACTCAAAACTCCAAAAGGTTCTCACAAAGAGAAATCTCATTAAATAGATTATGTTTAGTTATCAAACAATAAACATGTTCCATTAAGCAAGTCAATATTGTGAAGCAAAAGCAAATATCATTTCACCAAGCCACTTTTAGCTTAATTAAGCATTGTTTTCAACAATTAACTATTAGCTTAACTGAAATATTCTTTCGACTCAAAGCACTCATGGATGACATTGTTCAAGTATTTTTTTCATAAGCCATTGCCTTAACTAAGTTTTTTTTTTTTTTTGATAAGTCACCCCTAGCTAAATACAATGTTGAAGTGATCAAAAGATTATAATCACTTGAGAGAGTAACATCTTTTGACATATAGAATGGTTTGATTCTCTGTGTAATTTGTCTAGGTTAAACACAAACAATGTTTTTACAAAGCTTTTTTGGCACAGAGAAAATTTAGCAATTGCAAAAAATTACTATTTGTTCTTGTTTCCTCTTCTTCAAAAAGTTTCATTATATAAGCTCGTGAATAAGTAATCATTGCAATTCGTTTCTATCCATTGAGTAACTTTGAACTCACTTGAATATGTTTTTCTTCTTTTTTATATCATAAGCTTTGAGTATAGAAGCATTGAATGTGCTCCATGCAACATTAATTGCTTCCCTTCTTTGCACAACTTCTCTTATAGTTGGGAATATTTTCTCATTTGGTTTCACATCTCTCTACTTCTATGAGTGAAATGCACATCGCACAAAGCAAATAATAAGTCAAAGTTTACATATGCTTATGTTAGATAAAGTTGGCGGACATTTAAACTTTAGCTCAAATCACAAGAGTTTTTTAAATGAGACTTTTAAACTTCGTGCAAATCTCGTGATGATAGATGCTGAAAACATTTCCTTTTCATCAAATACAATTTCTTCATATTTAACATCAGCTTGAGTTATAGGACTTGTAAAAGTTTATAACTCATTTAACTTATAGGCTTCTTTTGAGTAGTAAATCCTTACAAATATCTACAACTCATTAGTGGTAGATACTTGAGGATTGCCCCCTTAGATTGTGTATCTTAATCTTAATATTTGAAAGAGTTCCATGTATTTTGTGGACCTTTTCTTGTTAGACTCCACTTTTATTTTTTTAAAGGCTTTTCCTTGATCATCCTTTCAAGTTCCATTTTTACACATTGGAGTAACAACTCAATTGAGATATGCATAAATCATTTAAAGTGCCATAAGTTCTAAACCAACTCAAACATTTTATTTTAATTTAATTCTGGAAAATGTTCAATTTCAACTACATATAACATTATTTCCACTATAACCAAAATTTACCATACACTGCAAAAAAAAAAAATCTCTATATGGTAACTAATTTTAATGATAAAAAATAATTAATAATTATAATGACCAATTTAAATATCAATTTACAAAACTAAAAGTTATTAATTACTAAAATAGTTAATATTATGAATAAAAAGTTATAATCAATTTGTAAATTAATTTATCAAAATTTTTACTACCAAAAATATTTCTTTCTAAATTTATCTCTAAATTAGTGTCTAGATACAAAGATGAAAATGTCAAAAGGTGAAAAATGTGCACAAAATTATTAAATGATTAAGAAACATAAAAAGGAAAACAAATATTATATCTAACTTTTCCATGATAAGACCGTACTAATTAGCAAATATTAGACTCATCATAATATTGTCTATTGATAAATAAGATTAGGACTATAATACTTGGACAAAATTTTATTTAACAAAATTTGACACAATTTGTTCTTTAACACACATTAAATATTTTTTTCTTTTTTTAAACTACATCAAACATTTCTTTAAGATACTCGCATACATTATCAAAAGTTATACACAAAATTTTGTAAAAAAATAATTTTCCATCAGATTATTTATACTTCAACTATAAAACAAATAATATATCAGTACCCTGACACTCTCTTTCTTTTTTATTTAAGTTTAAAAGAAATATGAAAAGTATGAAAGCATGGAGAAGGAAAATAGTATTTAATTGTGGTGAATTTATTGATGATTGGGAAAGAGGAGGTGAAAAGTTGATGCTGTGGAGGGCCATACTTTATGATTCTCAGAAAATCACAGAGTCCAACACATAGTTCAGAATTTTTTTGAGTTGAGAGATATGGTTTGTTCCAAAGTCCAAGAATGCTTTCATGTTGGAACTGAGAATAGGAAGAAGACACGAGACAAGAATCAACATGGGAATGGGCGTGGCTGTGCTCATTTTCTGTTTGTGTCTCTGTTCGTTGCATTACCTCATTTTCTGTCGAAATTCATCTTTCCTTTTTCTTCATTCTCACACACAACTCACAAATTCTAATATATCACATTACTTTCTAAACTCTTCTACTCACTCCTACCACCCTCACTCTCTGCTTCCATCAAATTTTAAAGAATTATTATTTTTTCAGAACAACATGAACTCATCTTTACAAAAAAGAAAACTTTAAATAAGTTTAGTTGGAGTTTTTCTTAAATTTTCTTATGAGTGATTATATTATATACATATTTTTTAATTAATATCATTTCCTTTCTTTGTGAGTTACATGATATAATTATTCTCAGTATTAAAAAATGTGAAATTTTATGATTCATACGAATATGATAAGTGACATTTGTTATTAACGAGGTTGTCACGATTCTGATGTATTCTATGTAAAAGATATGTTTTCGCAACTATTTACTCATTTTATATTTTTTTTTAATACATAAAACAAGTGAACAATATAATAATTTAGATAACAATTACATTTTATCAAAAGGTTAAGAAACTTAATTAAAATATAAAATTTTAAATACTTAATATACTAAAATATTTAATAAAAATTCAATAAAAAATATCTTAATTTGAATGTTGATTAAACAAAATCTTTTTATATTTTATTCGTACACATAAAGGAGTTGATGTTATGTATTCTTTAGTTCTTTAATGATTTAATTAGTCGGATGGTATCCCTTTTAAACAAAAATTATTATTGCCGTTATTCATGATTTTTACTACTGAATTTTGATATAAATATCAATACTTAATTTTATAAGTCATTTTAATTATCAACATCGTTAACAATATTAATAATATTTTGCTATAAAAAACTTAATTCAGACATTTTTTTAAAAGTTGAAATTTAATTAATATTTTTTAAAAAAAAGTACCAATCTGACACGTATAGATAAAAGTAAGTACCATCTTACTAATTAAATTTTTTTAATCAATCTTGTGATAACCATGATAAAAATGAATGTGCTGGAATTGTTGGCAAAAGCATATCTTTGGGTTGAAATCAACGGTGGTGGTGAGTGAGAGAGAGAATATCACATGATGATTATGATTTGTGTGATTTATGATGATGAATTGGCATGAAATAGGTAAATGAGAGAGAGAGAGAGAGAGTGAGAGAGAGAGAGAGTGAAGAGGGAGAATATATGCAATGCAAGTGGTGGTTACGATCCAATTAATAGCAATCTTCTGTGGGTTTTTGGCTCTGTGCAATGTATCTCACCACGTGGGATTACCTTACCCCACGCGCCAATCTCATTCCAAATTTCCACCACTTGATTCATTACAAACACACGCGTGATTCTATTGTACTCTCTGCACCCTATTTTTCTTCTCTCTTCCGCACAACTCATTGCATCCTAGGCTTCCACCTAAATCCTATACCCCACGCCCACCCAAAACAAAAATCAAATTAAATTTTATATTTACAACTTTTCTCCTCTAAAATATTCAATTTTTATTTTATCTCCTCGTCATATTCAATTTTTATCTTTTGTAATATTTTATATTTCAAACAAATAGAAAAATTAAAACATTTCTTTTTAATGTGTTAACTATAATATTTTATAATAATTCAAATTATTTGGGTAAATTTTCAAAAATATAAATATATAAATAACATAACATTTTTATTCATTTATAATTATATATAAAGAGATATTTCTTTTTGTTTACATAATTTTTATGTCCACCAATATAAACATAGATGCGACAACATTTGCATTTATACATTGTTTAAATATTTGTATTATATTATAAGTTAATATATATATATATATATATATATATATATATATATATATATATATATATAAT
>Ga0214543_1007548_pt1 | contig 18533 bp, 11 predicted proteins | sample CNSS2metaG_FD_160094 | JGI IMG/M metagenome (GOLD analysis project Ga0214543, IMG submission 160094) | Root nodule microbial communities from cowpea collected in UCLA plant growth center, Los Angeles, California, USA - CNSS2 | ecosystem: Host-associated > Plants > Roots > Nodule | place: USA...
TAGATATATATATATATATATATATATATATATATATATATATATATATATATATATATATATGAAGTAGTTATTAAAGCATGGAGTACTCCTACTTGAACATTTATTTTGTCAAATTTTAAATTTATCTTTTTGTTGGGATGCTAGCAAGCACCATACTCATCTTTTGCAGTGCGACAGTATCAATCATTGCATTACAACGATAGGAGTGCTCCAATTAATTTTAAAAAAAATATTGAAAATTAATCTTAAATGACTTTATTTTATTTTTGAATTTATGTTTTCAACTGATAATCTTGATTTGGAATTAAAAATAAAAAATTTAATTTGTGTTGTAGTTTTTATATATAAAATTATTTAATTTATTTATAAATATAAAAGAAAATTAAAATTACAAAAAAAGTATAACATATCTTTTTATTTAAAAAATTGTAACTTGTTTTGTGTATGTTTCAGAATCTGTGACAACTCAAATTTCTTTTAATATGTATATTCATTAAATATTCAATAATTATAAGGTTATTGTAATATTAATAGTTGGACATGAAACTAATTTATAGTACATTTTTTAAAGTTAGATCATATTATGTTTTAAAATATATTTAAAATGAATTCATAAATATTTCAAATCATGAAATAGAAATTTAATATAATTTTGTTTAAATAAATTATCTAAGATATATTAAAAAGAAACTAATAAATACACAAATGTAAAGGTAAGTTAATGCATGAAAGAATGATTGAGTAATAATATACAAAAACAGTAGTATATCAAACTAATTATGAATAATATGGAAATATATTTCATAGAAAATAAGTTTTTGAATTATCTTACCTTGTTTCTTCATATATTAGTATGCAAGTACTTACTCGGTAACTATTTTCTTTATAAAGACCAATATATAAACTCACATAATGCATTTAAAAAAATAAGCTTAATATAAAAATAGTAATAACTTATAATAAAGATTATCAAAATAAATTTTTGCTAGAAATCAATCATTAACTTGTCTTTTTTTTATTATTTATACAACTCCATTACTTAATTCCTAAATTCCTATAACTCATTCAACAATACATATTATTACATGAATCAACAAAAAATGATAATTAGTTCACATTCATCAATTCAAATACCACTTATTAGTCCACATGGCTCAGTCTAATGGTTCAAATAAACATCATTCCAAAGCTAATCAATAACAAAATAAACACAAATATCAGTTCCAAAAAACTAGTGTATTGAATTGACTCATGAAACTCTGCACATGTCATGCTTACCACCATCTAATTCTTTTTCTACAACTTGTTATCAAATGGAACTCGCATATCTCATTCAGTCATGATATGGTTAACCTCATTGGCTCCTCTGAGTATAATCATCTTTCATATCATATTGTGTCCCAAGTGAAGCTTCTTTTGATTCACACACCTAGTTATCGTCCTCTATGTGAGTTAGATATTAGTAGAGTCAGGATAGTCTTATATAATAAATCTCTTCAATACATTTTGATTGACCCTATATTCATAGTTCCTCTTTGAAAATAACTAATTTAAACTACTATATCAGAACCAAAATATCTTAAACAAACATACATCAATGGATGCAACTCAACCCAAACATCATTTCAAATCGAGGTATGAAAGCATCATTATAGATTTCTCTAACATAAAATTGTTAAATTCTAGAAATTTCTTGAAAAGCACGTGTTTGTAATCGATTACACTCGATATGTAATCGATTACCAGAGAAGATAACATATGTATCCATGTTCCTAATTAGCCCATCAATTAAACAAAATTTAAAAATCACAAATTCTAACTATGTAACCCAAGTCAAACAATGCCAAAATAAATTCATAAATTTCTCAACAATAGATACCTTAATAAACTTCATATTCCTTAATAATTCATTCCTCATATCTTTATATTCATATTTTTTTATGCTTCTACTCTATAAGTGTTACCCTTCATATAATAATAAAGTCATAAGTATAATGACAAGTATACTTCTCTTAAAAAGTTCTCATTTTTTTTGCAGCAACATTCAATCAAAACAATCATACCATCAATTAATATCTTTCCAAAACAAAAAATTAGATTATAAAAGAACGAAAATAGCTTATCTTACTTGATAAAGTTTATCTAACTCTGTTCTCCAAACCTAAACAATCTCACATGTGAAAAATCACTATCTATATGAAAGGCTTGATCAACGATCAAGGAAAATTTTTCATGATCATAAACATATCAGGATTCCCTAAGAACGAAAGAGGTAACATGAAATTGAATATAAGCTTGCATGCAAGGAAAAACAAATTTCTCTTTGAGAATGGATAAAATTTTTACCATTAAGAGAGATTGACTGAGGGTTTTAATAGGGTTCTTCGCGTAAAGTAGTTCAGTAGTGTTGATTCTTAAGGATGAAAGCTGATTCAAAATTTTGGAATAGAAAGGAAGATTTTTGGGAAGATCTAAGTTTATAGAGAAGAAAATGATCCTTATAATACTAGTATGAAAGATTGTATTTAACAAAATAATAAATTCCGTACAAAAATTTAATGGTACAAAGTATAATTTCGTACAAAAGTTTAATTGTACAAAGTTATTATCGAGGAAATCTACTAAGAGTAAAATTTACATCCTAATCCTATCAAATTATGGTATATATTGTTGAGGAATTTATGAATTTATTTTGACATTGTTTGATTTGGGTTACATAGTTAGAATATGTGATTTTGAAATTTTGTTTGATTGATAAGCTAATTAGGATTATAGATACATATGTTATATTTTCTAATAATAGATTACATGTTGAGTGTCATCGATTACAAACGCGGGTTATTCAAGAAATTTCAAGAATTTAAAGATTTTATATTAGAGAAATATACAATGATGCTTTCGTACTTTGATTTGAAATGATGATTGGGTTGAGTTGTGTCCGTCGATGTATGTTCGTTTGAGAAATTTTGGTTGTGATATAGTAGTTTAAGTTAGTTATTTCCAAGGAGGAAGTACTAATCTAGGGTCAGTCGAAGTGTATTGAAGGGATTTGTTATACGAGACTACCCTGACTCTACTAGCATCTAACTCACATAAAGGAAGATAACTAGGTGACCAGTGGCGGATCTTCAGTCAATATGGTGGGGGTGCCCAAATTTTGGTTGAATTACTTTTTTAGTTTATTTTTTGGTCTAAAAATATTGGTCGTCTAAAAATATCAAGTTGACCGTCTAATGTTTTTTAGTCTCAAATTGGTTTTGATTTTTTAAAAATTTATACAATTTGATATTTTTCGTTAAATTTCTTAAAGCGGAGTAAAAAATTCTCACCAAGATTTATACTAGGATTATGTCAATTACACAAACAAAACAAACCATTCTTATTCACAACTTCAATTTTGATGAAAAAATATTGGTCCGATTCAAAAAAAATTATTGAAAATATGACAAAATTACATCATTTTTTCCAAAATCGGGATGAAATTAAGAATAAAAAAATTCGATGACTAACTTATTATTTTTGAACGAAAATAGAAACCAAAAGAGTAATTTTAAAATTTTTATATAAATTAATAAAAACATTGTATTTACTTTTTTTATAATAATAAAAAATAATAAAATTATAATTATTGTTATCATTATAATTATAAAATTAAATATAAAATAATTTTTATTTTATTATAATTAATTTTCATTAATAATATTTAAGTTTGAAAATAATCAAATAAAAAAATATTAAATTAAATAAATAATCACTTAAAAAGTAATATTAATAAAAAAAATTATTTAAAAAATAAAATTGAAAAATAAATGTGAAAAAAAAACTATTCCTAATCTATAAATATAAATATATAAAGTTTATTAAATATAAATATATAATATATATTAAAATTTTAAATATATATATATATATATATATATATATATATATATATATATATATATATATATAAATATATATATATAAATATAAGAAAAAATTTGGGGGCCATGGCCCCTATACCTACACTAAGGTTCGATACTGTAGGTGGCCAAAGTCAAATGAAGCTTCACTCGACAGACAAACGATATAATATGAAAGATGATCATACTTAGGGAGCTAGTGAGGTTAACTCTGTCATGACTGGATGAGATATGTGACTTCCATTTGATAACAAGTTGTAATGAGACGGTGGTAAGTATGACAGGTACAAAATTTCATGTGTCCATTCAATACACTGGTTTTTCAGAATTGAGATCTGTATTCATTTTGTTGTTGATTCGCTTTGGAATGATGATTATTTTAACCATTAGGCTGAGGCACGTGGGCTGATAATTGGTATTTGAATTAATGGATGTGAACTAATTGTATTTTTTGTTGATTCATGTAATGAAATGTATTGTTGAATGGGTTATTGGAATTAAGTAATGGAGTTGTATAAATATAAAAAAAAGAAGACTAAGTTAAGAATTGGTTTCTAGCAAAGATATGTTTTGATAATCTTTATTATAAGTTATTACGGTTTCCATATTAAGCTTATTATTTAAAATGCATTATTTGAGTTTTTATGTTGGTCTTCAAAGAAAATAGTCACTGAATCAGTATTTGTGTAGTAATATATGGAGAAATAAGATGAGATGATTCAAAAGCTTATTTTTTTTTTATCAATATACTTCAATATTATTCACAATTAGTTCGATATATTACTGTTTTTGGTATATTATTGCTCATCATTTGTTTTATGCATTAGCTTAACCTTGCACGTGTGTGTGTTTTTCGTTTTCTTTCTAATGTGATGATCATTTATATTTTTTGGAAACAATGTTAGGAGTTGAGGGTGACAGTAGTGCAAGAACCGGAATGAGAGACTCAAGAATTAGTATAAGAGTATCCTAGATAATCCATTTTAAAATAAATATATTAAGTTCCTATTTATATTTTGAAGTAGTTATAAATTTGTTTTTAATGTATTTTGAAACACAATATGATATAGTTTTAAGAAATGTAGTATGAATTAATTCATCTTCAATTATTAATATCACAAAGACAGTATGATTATTGAGTACTTAAAATATATATATATATATATATATATATATGAAGAAATTTGGAATATTTACTATTATTACATTTACAATAATAATAAATTTACAAATTATTATTTTAATAATATTTTATAAATATATTTATTAAATTTTGGAATATTGACAATTAATTTATTATATTTTTGTTTGACTATGAATTCCACATTTTTTTATCAACTAGATTAAATTTCTCTCATAAAACTTTTGGTATGAAATGATAGGACCACAAGGTTAGAAGGAGAACTTTATAAATGAATTTAAAACGTGAAAAAGAAAAAGAGTAGGTACGTGGACTGCTGCATTATTATCAAAATTGAATCTCAATGTATCAATTTTCCGTATCCTAAAAAGAGAATATATTAAATGCAAACAAGTTTCATTGAAAATAATGAAAATAAAATAAATATACACACCGTTTGATTAAAAAAATAAAAATAAAAACAATAAATCTCATCATATTTTAAAATTATATTTTAATATATAATATTAGAAAATAAATTTTAAATTAACTCAATCCTAAAAAACCGTGTTCCAAGTTTGTATCCATAATAAAAAAATTTAGATATTAATAGTAATTTAAAAATTAATTTCTAACGATCAACAAATCTTATTAAATATGTTTTAAGGCTAATTTCAAGTCTAATTTATCCTCCCCAAACTATTTATTCCAAAGTAACTAAAATTTATACCCATTCTTATGTTATAAATTCGAAAACTCTAAATTGTAATTTTTTAAGTTTTATTTTGTTTATTACTCCTCGAATTCATGTCCAAAAACAGAGTGTGTTGAAAAATGGAAACAACCATTGGTTGATCGGAGCTGTCCCGTGAATAGAAGCACGTGTTTTTGTCAGCCTACTTGTCACTTCGTGAAATGGACTTGTCTTCCGCTTAATTATGGCTAACAACCTTTTTCCACTCTCCTCACACAACAATTTTTTTTTCTTGTCTGTTATTAAAACATGTTTATCTTTTAATTATCATATTTTTGCTTCTAGAGTTGAGATTAACGACCTATTTCGATAAATAGCTCTAAGTTTAAATGACTACATTGCATTTTGTTTAAATAATTTGCAATTCAAAATACGATGATTGATCATTTTTAATGCTTTCATTTCTATTATAGGTATTACCTTCGTATTTTATTACCATTTAAACGCATTTGGAACTTTATTTGTATTTTTGTTTTATAATTAGTAAATTAAAATTGAATTTGAAGTATAAAGGTGAAAATTCATCTACCATTGGCTTGTATGAAAACAATTTTTAAGATATAATATCACTTTACCGCTTTACATATGGAACAAACACCTTAATTATTTGTTTAGATGGATGGAAATGTTACACTTTTTTTTCATTTGTTTGACAGAAAAATCGAAATGACATGATAGCATCTAATTTTGTAGAGTTTATGAAAGTTACTTCTATTTCAAATAAAAAGCCAAAATAAAAAAAATGTTCATTTTTTATTTGTGTTGAAAGTCTCCTATAAATTAAAGATAAAAACAATTTATTATATATAATTGAATACAAAAGTTGAAATTGAATTGTGTTTAAAATTTATTCTTAAAATGGCATAACAATGATAAATTTAACTAATTTAAAGTTCAACCATTTATTTTTTAAATTATAAATACCATTTTTTAAATAGTGAAAAATTATAATAATTATTATATTACAATAGATTAAAAAAACTATTTTCATACTTGTTATATATAACGTATTTATTTACACTCTTTCAAACAAAAAGAGAAAATATTATGTTCTATTTACTTGTTTTCTTTCCCACATTTAATCCAAACCAAGCAACATATTGTTAACTATTCGTTTTACATGACACATATTTGTAACACTTTATTTGTATTTTGTTTAGAATACAATATTCTTTAAGTTGTAAAGAATCAATACGAACACCAAAAGAAAACTTTTGATTATTCGCAACAAATACATATCCAAAATTTTAATTTAAGGCCCCTTGGTAGTAAATTTAAAATATTAAACATAAATTATGATAAATAAAAGTACATAAGTATTTAAAGTTGAGACACGCATCAAAGGGCATCATTCGATAAAAATGTTACAGCATTTGAATTAAAATATCCTGATTAACGTCTCATTAATTATGTCAAATTTATTAAACCAATTAATAAATAGATTCATAGATGAGAAAATAATCAATTGCAATTTAGAACATTAATAATTTTTTTAGAAAAAGACAAACACCAATAAATATAAAACTAAAGTTATGCTTGTTCTTTAAATAAATAAATAAATAAAATATTAAATGTGAAATTAATAAATATTAATTCATATACCGGTGAACACTAGAGAAGTATAAATTTTCCTAGAGAGATTTGATAGTATTTGATTAATAGAAAATGGTGATATACCAAATTGTTTTTATCGAAGTTCTGATAAATTAGTTGGGAATAGTTATTTGGCAGTGAATAACTAAACTATGTATGGAGTGGAGGGGCGGCGAGTGTGGATTCCAATTTCCACTCATTCTTTGACACCCTCCTAACTCTCTTTTGTCCTTATCTCTTCCCTATTTTCGCCATCTTAAAATTAAACTCTTTCTTCATTATCTCACGTATAATTAATTATAATAAATAGTAATACTTGAAAATAATAAATAAAAAAAATAATTTTTTATATTGATAACATGTCTGAGACCACATCCACTGTTGTCTATTAGTATTAGTATAAAAAAACTCAGCAATTCCAGGCACCACACAACCTCCCTCTGCTGCCACCATTCTTGTTGCTGGAGATTTCAATTCCTTTTCTCCAAACTCAACTTGGGTGTATGTGATGGCGCTCAATATCTCTTCTCCGGCTGAAGTCAAGTCCCTTTTCTTCTCTGATTCCTTCAAGTCTAATTGTCTCACAGCAAAATTCCCAGGTTCTTCTTCTCTTCCTCTGTTCATTTAAACCATCTTTCCTTCCTCCTCTCTTCTGGGAATGTCAAAGTTAACGACTTTATGCAGAAACTCCCTCCCCATTGAATTATTGATTTCTTTTCTTTCCAGAAATTATGCTATTTTCTGGTCCTATACTGTTATAAACGACTTTGTTGATGTTACGGTGATGTTTTGTTTTGTGGAATGGCAATATTTTTTTTTTTTGGAAAGGCGATATTTGTTTGTTGTGTTATGTTTTGATGTCAATTGATGGAGCATGCAAGGTTTGACTTTGATGGTGTTTTGAATTTGATGCTCAGGTGGTTTTGCTTTTAAAAGAAAAGATGGCGGAAGGCGAGTTAATTGCTCACTGCAGGCATCACCACCACCGCCACCAGCCTGGCCGGGACGAGCGTATCCAGAACAAGTTGGCAAGACTTGGGAGGGACCAAAACCCATTTCTATTGTGGGATCTACTGGTTCTATTGGAACTCAGGTATTGGTGCTAATGAAGTCTCCCTCTATCATCATAATCTGTACTAAGTAATATTAGAGTTAATGGCTAATAATAGTCTTTTACAAACATCTGGGTCAAAAGCTAGCTTAAAGAGAGGCATTTGGGGTTAGTCTTATAAAGAGTATTCGCCATTCGGATTTTATTCCTAACCAATGTAACAAATCTTAACATGCAAGATGCTGTTTGCTTGCAAACATTTGTTGGAAATAATTTTATATTTTGTGTTTCTGTACTCCTGTAAATCTTCCAAATGAATATTCGATTTTTTTCGGGGTGTTATAGATAGATGGATGATGTTTGCCCTTTGTAGATGTAGCTTAACTTGCCTTTGTCTCATATTTTTTGATGTAGTGTATCTTTTCCCCTGTATGCTTTTGTAGACTCTAGATATTGTGGCAGAGAATCCAGACAAGTTTAAAGTTGTGGCACTTGCAGCTGGTTCAAACGTTACTCTTCTTGCAGACCAGGTAATCACTGCACTCCCAGCATGGAATGGAACTGTGGATTGATTTGTGTCTATCTATGACCAGATTTAAATCTGAAATTTCACAACCTCAGTGGATTTACTTGACCAATTTAATCACAAAGCTAATTTACAACTGTAATTGTCGTCACATTAGTTGCAATGAGGAGGATCTTCCTGGTTATGTTTTCTAATAATTCAGGTGCAGCAGGCATGTTGTTCTTTTGCATTTATGTACGAAGGGAACCAATGAGTTCATATCATACAAAACAAAAGTATCTTAAAACTAAATTAACTACTATGGTCTAAGGTTCAGTTAATGTATCTCACACCTAGTCTCCCACGTAGTGGAATTTGAGGAGAGTACATATGCAGTCTTATCCCGCAAGTAGAGAGGTTGTTTTTAGGATTTGAGTCCAAGACTCACCTCACAAGGCAACCTTACTGTTGTTCCAAGACTCGCCATCATTTGTAGTATTTAATATTTCAATATAACAAGCACAAGAAAAAAGAGAATAACCCCTTTTAATATTTATGTTGCACAGATAAAAACATTCAAGCCTCAACTTGTTGCTGTTAGAAACGAGTCACTAATTGCTGAACTTGAAGAGGCTTTGCATGATGTTGAACAGAAACCTGAGATCATCCCTGGAGAGCAGGGAATCGTTGAGGTGGACATCTGCTTTATTCATTTGTTGTAATTTTGTTAGAGCCTTTTTTTTCATGACCTATAGCTTATATAAACTCAGGTTGCTCGTCACCCAGATGCAGTCAGTGTAGTCACAGGAATAGTAGGGTGTGCAGGACTGAAGGTAAATTTCTTTTCCTTATTTTTGGCCTTTCTTGGTAACCAATCTCTTTGCTGTGCCATGTAATGTGGCCTTCTGTGTCCTTGCATCTTACATATCTAAAAATATTAGCAAGCTGAAATCCTCTCATTCTTTTATTAGCCTACAGTTGCTGCAATAGAAGCAGGGAAAGACATAGCTTTGGCCAACAAAGAGACATTGATTGCCGGAGGTCCTTTTGTCCTTCCTCTTGCTCAGAAGCATAACGTAAAAATACTTCCTGCGGATTCAGAACATTCTGCCATTTTTCAGGTAAGAAAGCACATAGTCTATTGAAAATCATGTGTGCAACAAGATCCATAGACATACTCATGCTATGTATTATCTATATATTCTCTGGCCTCTGCGCCTTTCTTATTGACTGCAAGCAATTATTTTATCATATGATCCACTTTTTACTGCAAAAGCTTAAAGGATTCTTTGCTGCAGTGTATCCAGGGGTTACCAGAGGGTGCACTTAGGCGCATTATTCTAACCGCATCTGGAGGTGCTTTTAGGTGTGTACATGACTTCATTTGACCCGTTTTGCATGTTCAGTGTAACCATATATCATTTTTATGTGTTTTCATTGGAAGAAAACTGAAAGAATATATAGCACTATAAACATTCCTATGTATATCTGAATGTCTTGTGGTGTTTTCTGTCAGAATTAATATTCTTTGATCATGGAAAACGATGAATTGTTGCTCTCTTAGTTTTGTTTCCGGATCTATATAATCAATTTGACAAGTCCCTTGGTGATTGACAGGGATTTGCCAGTTGAAAAGCTGAAAGATGTTAAAGTAGCTGATGCATTAAAACATCCCAACTGGAATATGGGGAAAAAGATAACTGTGGACTCTGCTACACTCTTTAACAAGGTTTGTTTCTCTTTTATGTCAACATATTGGATGAAAAAAACCTTTCTATTAATCTGTTTGCTTATGTAGTATGAAATTCCTTGGTAAAAGTTAAATTTGTTGCACTTCTTTGCAGGGTCTAGAAGTAATTGAAGCACATTACTTGTTTGGAGCTGACTATGATGATATTGAGATTGTCATTCATCCACAATCAATCATACATTCAATGATTGAAACACAGGTCAATACCGTGTTTTAATATCCATATATTTGAATAACCATACCCAGGCCCTTGCTAAATTAGCAAATGGGTGGGAGTAAACTCGTGTATAGCACAGGAGAAAAAGATCATTAAATATTTTTTATCATTATATAATACTAACTTATTTCTTGATTCCAGGATTCATCTGTTCTTGCACAATTAGGGTGGCCTGATATGCGGTTGCCGATCCTCTATACATTATCATGGCCTGACAGGGTTTACTGTTCTGAAGTCACTTGGCCTCGTCTTGATCTTTGCAAGTACTATACTTTTCCCTTCTGCTTACTTATTTCAACTCAAGACGTTATTATGCAAGATGAATTAGTTAATTTAATTTGAACTGTGATGGAATAGTTGTTCTTAGTTTGTCTGACATATCTGTCTTTGAAATGTGGTTATGTAGGCTTGGTTCACTTACATTTAAAACTCCAGACAATGTAAAATATCCATCCATGAATCTTGCCTATGCCGCTGGTCGTGCTGGAGGCACAATGACAGGAGTTCTCAGTGCAGCAAATGAGAAAGCTGTAGAGATGTTTATTGATGAAAAGTAAGATTCAGTTATTTTTCCTCGTTGCAAATTTTCACTGACATCTTCAAATCTTTAGGAATCTGTTACCTTGTTTGAAATTGTTCTTGTTCTAATGTGACTTTAGGATTCAGTATTTGGATATATTCAAAGTGGTGGAGCTAACATGTGAGAAGCATCAAAATGAATTGTTGTCCTCGCCTTCCCTTGAAGAAATCATTCACTATGACTTGTGGGCACGAAAATATGCTGCTAGTTTGCAAGACTCTTCCACCTTCACGCCTATTCTTGCATGAGAAGGATTATCAGAGTAGGGATATGGCTGGTTCCTCCCACAAGGCCCTTGAACAATTTATCCAATGTAGAATGAAGCATTCCCTTGATGATGAAAAATAAAAAGGTTTATATTTGTGGAATTTTTGGTCTCTCAACATATCTCAATTGATCTTATAGTTTTTGTCGTAATTTCATTGAAAAAAAAAAAAAAACTTTTGATAGTCAAGAGTAGAGGATGGTTGTCCATGACTTTATCTTATTCAAATTTTACATGGCGTAGTCAAATGCAATTTTTTATTTCGCTTTTTTTAATAGAGGGAGACAAAAAAGCTGACCCATAAAAGGGTTCGTTGTAATGTTTTTACACGTATTCGTTGCCTGATATTACTGTCTGCATCATGGTTTTGCTTTTCTCATCGTTTGATTGTTAGCACATCATCCTCTAGAGTTGAGAAATTCTTACAAACATCACCTTCAGAAAAAAAAAATCTTAACATTTTTCTTACATGCTTCTTAAGAACCAACAAAAAAAAAACATTGAAGGCTTTTCCTTCCTGCACTCTCACAATTAATTTCTTCGTACCCCCTCCCCAGATTTTGAAAATGACTATTTTATTGTAAAAGTAACTTTGGAATAATATGTTTTGGAAACTTTTTAGAACAAGTTTTCAGGATTTTTTAAAGCGAACTTTTCAGAATTTTGGAAATGAATAAAATGCATTTCAGAGCAATTTTTTGAAATAAGATTTCGGAATATGCGTTTCAAAAATAACTTTCCAGAAGGAATATTTTTCCGTGTTCTCTCTTTTTTCCTCTGCAATGTTTTTTCTCTTTTTTCTTCCTCTACAGTAGTGGCAATGGTAGAAGCGGGAGCAACTACGGTGAAAGTAATTTTAAACTTTTTATGTTACTGTGAGGTTTAGTTAGTAATTGAGGGTGCAGAAAGCAATAGTGTATATTGGCAATAAACTCCCTAATTTTCCTTTTTCCAGCTTGAGCCACCCTCTTTACATGGGTTTCTTCCTGCCCCTTCAACTTTTCTTCTGCGCTTTTCCAAAATATCTTAAATGATCTTTGACCTTTTTTACTAGCACCCATTTATAGATTTTGAAAATTAGTTTACATAATACCGAATTTCGAAATTTCATTAAAAAAAATTATCGAACTTTCAAAAAAATTATCAAATTTCAAAATTTGATATATATATATATAACATAATAAATTTATTATTCATTTAAGTAAAATCTTCTTCTCTCAAAATTTAAGTAATTTGGACTCTTTTTAAGATTTTTGGTGATTTATTTTATTTTCTTCTTTCAAAGCACACGATTTGTAAGGTAATAAAGTTTAATGCAATATTTTTGTTTTCAGTAAGTCTCTCGCCCTCCTACCCTTCTCTCAACTTTCAAGTTTTTTTTTTTTTTTTATGTGGATGATTATTCTTTCAGATATGAAATTTAAGCTGAAAATATAGGTCTCTACTATTACAAAAGTTTTGAATTGGTTTTATAAAGCAAGTTAAGACACATTATATTTTAGAGTTAATTTTTTGTAAAACGAAAAATTTTGAGATAAGAGAAAGTATTATAGTTCAATTAAATCAAGTTGCTTTAAGAAAACTTCATGCTAGACAATTGAGGTTCATTGTTATTTTTTATTTTATTTTGAGTAAATAAAGTATTGTGTAAGAATATATTATTTTGATTCATGAGTGATTAATTTGATATGGATTAAATATTGAAATATTTGGTTGTTTTTTAATATTGAATGCTAAATATTATGAGATAGAATGATTTGAATCAATTGGACAAAAATATATTTATAATTTAAGTTGTAGTAAAATTTACTTTGCCGAGTTAGTTTTTGTTAAATTGGGTAAAATTTTGAAATGTTCTAGCAATAAGTTGGTTGCTCAGTTAAGAATAAAAAAAAAATTAAATATATTTGTAATTCCTAAACTTATATACACGAAATTGGAATTTTATCTTGTGTCAATTTTTTATACATTTTTATCCTTAAACTTTAAAAATAAATAAATATAATCATGTTAACTCAATTGCGTTAAATTTATTTTACGTGTTAAATGATATTTCGAACTTAAGCAAAAAATATAAGTCAAATTAATATTTGAGTTGTAACATGTTAAATGGATTAAACAGTTCACACGTATATCAAAAACATCATTTGATACGTGAACAATATTTAAAACAGTTGAGTTAGAAAGAATATATATATATATATATATATATATATATATATATATATATATATATTAAAGTTTAAGAATCAAATTATATCAATATTTAAGATAAAAATAAATTTTAATTTAGGATCAAATTTGACAACTAACGGTATATTTAAACCATCAAACAATGAGATTATGACAATGACCTTATGACATTTAATGCAACTACAAATATTCATTACTTAATACATAAGTACCAAAGTGGTAGTTTGAGTAGCACAATGCTCTCATTTGAGTTTTGATTACTAATGGATGAATGCTTTAGTGAAAAAGAATTCATAGTAATTTTCTCTTCTTAAAGAAATTAGTCGCGCAAACAACCAATTTAATTGCTTAAGTGTACAATTTGATGTTTAAACAACAAGTTGCTTAGTTCAAGTGGTCAATCTAACGTTTGAAAGAAAGTTAAAATCAATCTTTTTGTGATATTAAGAAATATCATTTTTGCGATATTCCTTGTGGTGTAGGGTGCATGCGTCTTATTCAATTTTTTTTTTTGTTGAATTTACATAAATATGTGTGTATTAGTATTCTTAACTAAATTTATATGTGGTGATATGTGTTATGTTAATTTTTTAGCAAGATAAATGAAAATGGTAATAACCTAGGTGCTAATTGATGTAAGAATATTAGGTGTGATAAGTTGATAGAAAAATTTATATTTTTGCACTGATACTCATTACACTAAGTGAGCATAATTTTTTATGGATTGTTTTATGAAGGATAAATTCTTATTTGAGTCAAATGTTAATATATAATAAAATTGTAATATTTATTTTTCAAAACTCATTGTATTATATGACTCTAATTTTAATTAAGTTAACTTTCAAAACCCGAAATGAAGCTCAAAATGGGATCAATAAACAAATTTATAAGAAATTGATATTAATGAAAAATGAAATTATGTTTTAATTAAATCGTGTTCATTTATCTTGATTATTATAGGGTGTTATTATGACTCTGGTGGTAAGTAAGTAATGATTAAAATTCAAATAATCGTCTTTAACCAATATAGAAAATAAATAATGTTTATATGAAATTTAAATATATATATATATATATATATATATATATATATATATATATATATATATATATTATAGGTATAGTTATGGTAGTTTATGGAGAGATTTCATTTTCCATCCTTCTAAAATTTGAAAGTTTTAATCCATATCATATTATTCATCAAGATAAATGACATTCGTTATATATCTTACTTTTGTTTTTTAAAAGACAGTACTTAGCTTTATTATATCACAACAATAAAAGACACCATTTAGAATACTTACTTGAATTTTCGTTCAACACATACACAAATAATAAGTATCACATAATAATTAGGAATAAGAAACAACAATTTTTAATTAGATAAATTTTAAAAATATTACATATTAAAATTAAATTATCATTATTATTTTAAAAATATTAAAAACATATTTAAATTAAATTTATTATTTGTCATAAGTAACATTTATAGGACAATTTCTTCAAATATAATATTGAATGGCATGTGCATCGCTGCCAGAATTTATAGAACGTCCACAACTCACCCCTTACTGGACGACATAGTTGGGCCTCCTACAGCCTATTATATCTTCCTAACTACTATTTCTACATATGTAATTTTTCAAATAATTTTTTTATCATTTATGGTATTGGAATAAGAAACGACATTTACCAACTATTAGAAAAAAAAAACCATACTTGGGTCCAAACTATTCTCTTCTCTCTGGATGCTATTTGTCACCTTCCATTTTTCATTTTTATGATTTTAGTTCCTAGTTTTGACTGAACGGAGTTTTGGTTTTTTATTATAAATTATAAATCATGTTTTACACTTCCTTTGAGTTAATTTTTAAACCTAATTTTGTTCATTCCATCTTTATTATTCAGTAATCTTTAGTCTTTAAATGTTATGCGGCTCCTTCTTGAACAGTACATACATATCCTGTAAGACAACTGTTTATCTGTGGCTATTTTGCTTTTATTCGTAGTAGCCGTAGAAATGGATGGCCTTGGATTCCAAAATTGAGACTTCGGAAAAATATAAAATTCTTCATTTAACTTGTTTCTCCTGCTATTCTTTTTTCTTGTTTATGCATGCAAAGTACATTTGGAGAATAAATTTAGATATTTGTAACAGAATCTTTAAGATTTTGTTAATATAGTTATGATATTATGCAAGAAAATAAATTTTATAACCATATATTTCAGTAATGCTGTATTGTTTGAAATATATTGCACTAACCCTAACTGCGAACATGTGCGGTTGCTGTATCTGTTTGTGTTCACATTTTTTAATTTTTAAGAAATTTAAGTTAAGATCAATAATAAAAAGTTTTAAAATTTAAGTTTAGGTAAGATCAATAACAAAATTTTTAGAAGATATTTGAAGGTTATTGAGGTTAAGTTAACATCAATAATATTTTTTAATTTTCAAGAAATTGAAGTTAAGATCAATAACAAAATTTAAAATAGTTGTTAAATGTAAAATTAAAAAAATAAGATATGTACAAAAAAAGTTTTTAAAATAATAATTTAAGACAAAAAAGATTTTTAGAATAACAATTAAAAATAAATTATTTATAAAATAATTAATTTTTAAAATAATTAAGGGTAAAATTGGTATTATAAAATGTGGACACAAAAGAGAATCTTCTTTATATCTTGTTATAGATACTTCCACGCCACACAATTAATTTTTAACAACCTTAATGACTTTACCAAAGTTTATCTCAAATTATTATATTTGTGAGTCACTAACTTTCCTTTTCAATCTATTTTCTTAATTTTTAATAATATAATAACTTTTTTTCTTTGGTTTAATTAGTCAGATGGTACCCACTTTCGTGTTTGGATATATCAATTTGGTATCAACTTTGAAAAATATATCAATTGCGTCCCAACTTTTCAAAAGATGTCTCAATCAAGTCTCTCTTATAAAAAAATTATTAGTTAATGGTGTGTCACATTTAAGTCTATGATTTTTTTCATTTTTCTATTTTTTTAATTTTTTTATGAACTTTTTTTTGTTGCCACGTGTCAGGTACTATTATATGACCACATGACAAGGTACTACCACATGTTTGTGTTATTACCAAATGTCATTGTCATGATTTCAATTTAGTTCCCACATATATTTATTTGATTAAATTTAGTCTTTACATATGTCTCTTTGTTTCAATTTAGTTCTCACATGTCTTTTTTCTTCAATTTAGTTCTAATTCTTTTTTTTTTCAAAATAAGAAATATTGTCTCTCTTAAGACGAAATTTATTATTTATATAAATGTTATATTGATATTTGTCATTAAAAAAATGACTTACAAAATCAAAAAAAAAAATAAATATATATATATATATATATATATATAAAATTAGTGATAAAAGAGATGAATAACAAAACATGAATTAACAGTTAAGAAAAAATGTAATATGTTATATCATTATTTTAAATACAAAATATGAGTATTATTGAAAATGTTATACTCATATTTTTTATTAAAAATGACATTATAACATATATTTTTTTAATTGTTAACCTATGTTTTGTTATTCATGACTTTTACCACTAAATTTCAATATAAATATCGGTAATTAATTTTGTAAGTCATTTTTAATAACAAATATCAATATAACATTTATATAAATGATAAATTTGGTTTGAAGGGAGAGACATTATTTCTCTATTTTGAAAAAAAAAATTGAGAATATATTGAAACAAATACACATATGTACGAATTAAATTGAAACAAATACATATGTGGAGACTAAATTGAAATAAATAGACATATGTGGAAACTAAATTGAAACAAATAGACATATGTGAGGATTAAATTGAAATCAAGACAATGACACTTGACAGTGACACTAACGTGTGGCAATACCTTGTCATGTGTCACGTGTCACACTAGAGACCTGACACGTGCAAAAAGAAAAACATAGAGACTGCCACATGACACACCGTTTCCGACATTAATAATTTTGTTGTGAAAGAGATCTAATTAAAGCAATTTTTCAAAAGTTTGAACGCAATTGAGACGTTCCTAAAAGTGTGTACGGAACTGACACATCCAAACAAAAGTTGGTACCATCCGACTAATTAAACTTTTTTTTTTTACCTTTGTCTTTGGTTTACTTTTCTTCCAATTTTTTTAATTTGCTCTTTTAATCGTTTTATTTTTCTTTCCGTTCTATTTTTCAATATGCATTTAGGCTTCACATTTAAAGTTTATTTGCAATTTATTTTCTAGCGTAACTCCAACTCTTCAAGATTCATTATCTAAGCTAAATTCAACCTATATAAAGTTAGACATTTGTCTTTAAGTTTCGATATTGAATTAGCTTAAAGGATTCAATTTACATTTTCGAAGTCTTAATTTAATGCTTTGTGTTCACTAACAAATAGGGGTTAAAAGACCATGAGTTAAAAGTTATTATCAAAATACATTTGAACAAATTATTATTATTATTCTAGTATCTTAATAGTTAAATTCTCGACCAAAGATAATTGCATTAGTTAAAAGCACATCGGTAGTTAGTTGAAGAAAAGTGACACCCATAAGTAATTATAAGAAATCCATATAT
>Ga0214543_1007551_pt1 | contig 18528 bp, 20 predicted proteins | sample CNSS2metaG_FD_160094 | JGI IMG/M metagenome (GOLD analysis project Ga0214543, IMG submission 160094) | Root nodule microbial communities from cowpea collected in UCLA plant growth center, Los Angeles, California, USA - CNSS2 | ecosystem: Host-associated > Plants > Roots > Nodule | place: USA...
TTAGAGTAAACTCTTCTCTAGTTTACTCTAGTCTTCTTCCTTAGGAGTTGGCCTCACCTCTCTTAAGAATCCTTTCACCTACACCAAACCAAACACCTTAAGCTTCTTTCCTTCATGCTTTCGCATCCAACACCATCCATGGAGCCTCCATTCTTCATGCAAGCATCAATGGAGACAAGAAGAAGCCATCATGCTCAAACCAAAAGAACAGAAACTACCCTTGGATAACACCCTACATACTAAGCCCTCATGCTGAGAAAAGGAAACGTGGATATACCCCAATTAAAGAACCCTTTACATGCGCATGTTGTAGGTTAAAAAAAACAAACCCTAATACAGAGTGTAGTCTAGGTTTCACGGAACCATTTAATAACCACGAAAGTCTAATACTCATCAAACTATAAAACGAAATAAATAGATCATGCAAAATCCGGAAATCGTGGCTTTCAAGAATCAATGATATTTTCACAAACTAGAAGGTAACCAAAGATAGAACAACACCCATTAAGGTTTCATGAACCTATACATTCATCAATCAACACACGCTAATAACACCATCATACGTGTATCATGCAAACATCGAAAGTGTGAAACAAAACCAGAACGACACAACAACACGTTAAGAACACGTATAGCATACGCTTGACAGCAAGGAAACACCAAAAGAAAGAATCCAAAACTGCACAAGAATGCGAGAAACCACCACATAACCCCGAATCAATACCCACGCATACTTCACCAATATAATGCCTTTTCTATTTATATTTTAAAAAATAAATTATATTATTTGACCCTCTAGCCTTTCTATTAAAATATGGCAGCAAAGATTTTTCTAAAACAAAAAAAAGAAAACAGATTTGACTAAAAAAACCAACAACCATATATATATATATAGTATCATGCACATTAAGTGAATGGAAAAAGTGGAACACAATTCCCTTCCCTAAATCTCTGCATCGTGAATGAGGAGAGAGAAATTTGATTGCAAGAGTTCGTGGACCCCACAATTAAAGAAGAAAGAGAAGAAAATAAAAACATTAAAAACTGAAGCAAGCCATTGCCATGGTTCGAACACTTGTACCTTTGCACTAGAAACACACAAAACAACCACCGATCTACAAGCTTTTTCAATATATAATATGCACGAATAAATTATAAACACATATTGTGCATCTGCCATAATTGAATAAAAAACATAGTTGAAACCACAAAATGAACTCGGCCAAAAACGAACCCAAGTATCTGCACGCACATATTCACTCTCCAACCAAGAAGCCAATTACTTTTTCATTTTATAATACACACCACTTAATTATATACATATATTCTCAACAATAAATATAATATTAAAATTTAAAATAAATAAAACAATAACTTACATCACTTAAACAATTATTATAAATACAACAATAACTCAAATCACTCAAATAATATTTATTTCATATTTCATAATTTAATAACCTAATTAAATTAAATAAATCAACAATATTAATCAAGCCAATAATTTTTTCTCATGTGTTTCCCTTTAGTCTAATCTTTTCACGGGTCTTACACCCAGTGGCTTATGCATCTCGGCAGTTGAAAGTGCATGAGAAGAATTACCCGACACATGATTTGGAGCTAGCTGCAATAGTGTTCGCTCTGAAGACTTGGCGACATTATTTATATGGCTCCCAGTTTCAGGTGTTCAGTGACCACAAGAGCTTGAAGTACCTGTTCGATCAGAAAGAATTGAACATGAGGCAACGCAGGTGGATGGGGTAACTAAAAGATTATGACTTTGAGCTGTTGTATCACCCTGGCAAAGCCAATGTTGTTGTAGACGCATTGAGCAAAAAGAGGGTGCATGTGTCTGCTTTGACGATAAAAGAATTTGAGCTTATTGAGCAGTTGCGAGTTATGAATTTGGGGTTACACACTGGAGCGGATTATATACGGTGCAGTATGCTGCGAATTACTAATGAGTTTCTAGATGAGGTTAGGATGGAACAGGGGAAGGATTTAGAGCTACAACAAATAATTAGTGGGTTGGGCACCGAGAAGAGGAAAGATTTCAGAATGGGTAAAGAAGGTATCCTGCAGTTTAGAGAGAGGGTATGTGTACCTAGGAGTCGGCTATTGAGGAAGATGCTCTTAGAGGAAGGGCATAAGAGTCGTCTTAGCATACATCCAGGTATGACTAAGATGTATAAAGACTTGAAAGCGACATTCTGGTGGACGGACATGAAAATAGACGTGGCTGATTTTGTAGCATCATGTCTGGTGTGTCAAAAGGCAAAGATAGAACACTAGAGGCTGGGAGGTACACTGGAACCATTAGAGATTCCTTAGTGGAAGTGAGACAGCATAGCGATGGATTTCATAACCCACTTACCCAAGTCTAGCAGGGGTTATGATGCGATCTGGGTAATTGTAGATCGACTGACTAAGTGTGCACACTTTTTGCTGATAAATCAGAAGTTGTCAATGGATAAATTGGCAGAGTTATATGTGAGGGAAATGGTTAGACTACATGGAATGTCGGCCAGTATAATATCGAATCGGGATCTGAGGTTTACATCGGGGTTTTGGCAGTCGCTGCAAGTAGCACTGGGTACACAACTAAGGATGAGTTCAACCTATCATCCTCAGACTGATGGACAGTCAGAAAGGACCATTCAGTCTTTGGAAGACCTGTTGCGAGCTTGTGTGCTGGATCATTTAGGTAGTTGGAGTGAGGTATTCCCTTTAGTGGAGTTTACTTATAACAACAGTTATCACTCCAGTATCGGGATGGCTCCTTATGAGGCACTATATGGGCGGAGGTCCAAGACTCCATTGTGCTGGAATCAGGATTGTGAAGCAGTGGTGCTGGGTCCTGAGTTCTTACAAATGACCACTAATAAAGTGAAGATAATTCAGGAGAGGATGCGAGCTACCCAGAGTCGGCAGAAGTCTTATGCTGACAAAAGACGACGGCCATTAGAGTTTGAGGTTGGAGATCATGTGTTCCTTCGTGTGACTACAACTGCTGGTGTTGGAAGGGTCCTCAAGTCAAGAAAGTTGACTCCAAGGTTCATTGGGCCATACCAGATCACTCGGAGGATAGGTCAAGTGGCGTACGAGATCGCATTACCGCCTCATTTGGTGAACCTACATAACGTCTTCCACGTGTCACAGTTGAGAAAGTATATTGCTGATCCCTCACATGTGTTGGAAGCGAACTATCCAGGTTCAAGAGAATCTAACTATGGAGGCTGGACCAGTGCGGATCTTAGACTCACAGATCAAACAGTTGAGAGGCAAGGAAATCAGTACCGTGAAAGTCCTTTGGGATAAAGCCACGCAGGAGATGACATGAGAGATGAAGGACTTGATGAAACAGTCTTACCCGTATCTCTTTCCTGGTAAGTTCTAATTTTCGAGGACGAAAAATTTATAAGGTGGCGGGAATGTAAGACCCACTAAATTTAAATAATTATTTAATAAATGTGGGTAAGAGAATCCTTTATGGCATTAAATACTAATTTTCATGACATGGAAAAGTACTAGCTCAAGTGGTTGAGAGTACTTTGATTGTGTGAGAGGACTTGGGTTCAAGTCCTATGTATGACATTTATGTATTATTTAAATTATTATTTTATTGTGATGTTGTTGGGTCATGATAAGAGGGGCTGGAAATTTGTGAGCATTGAGTGAGAGTGAGCACTTAGGACGTGTGGCTGATTTGGAGGTGAATTATGGAATTTGTGTGATAGTTAGGTGGGTATTACTACGGTACACCACATTTTAGCAAAAAACCATTTCCATCAATTTTGTATACCAGGACTAAGTAAAAAGGGTAATTCTATTTGGAAGTGTATGTGGGTTGCTATTGTATGGACCATCTGGATGCATAGGAATGGAATCATTTTCAGGAGTAAGGTGAAGGATGGTGAGGAAGTGTTCAACTTAGCCCAAACCAAGGCTTGAATATGGATAACCCAGAAATGCGAATACAAACAAGGGAAAGACAGATTCTACAATTCCATTATGATTCAGATCATACATTCATATACTATGAGCAAAAGAGCAATTAAAAGTATAGGTGACCCACTGACTCTTCACACACTTGCCACACATGACACACACATTGGAAGCTCACCCCTTTTGTGAGTAAATTATCACAGGTTGTGACTTTGTTTAAGATTACTTTCCGTCCAAAGTGTAAGGCAGTTGGTATGGCTTTAATATTCCAAAGTTGTACAAATAGATCATCATCGACATCTATCAATCTTGTTTTGACTACTATAGATTGATTTTACAGTATAAACATTAGTATGATTATCCTTCCAAACCTACCCATCTTCCTTACCCATATCCACAACACGCTCAGACAACTCATGTAGGAAATTAGCAACATGTGGTTTCTCCCACTCAAACCAATCTCTTTGCCATAGCAAATTCCTTTCCCAAACCCAATTATTCCAACTTCAAATGTCCTTTACTTTAGCCTCTTGTGTAATAGAGTTAGCATACATCCTTGGAAATCTTTCTAACAAGGAAGAATTGCCTAGCTAATTATCCTTCCAGAATAAAATCTTATTTCCCCGTCCTCTACTCCAAGAAATATTATTATCAAACTAATTCTCATTTTGTCCCTTGTCACATACTTTCCTAAGGTCTCTCTACCACCAAGACTCATGTTTATTTTCAGTTAAATTTTTCAGGGTCCTCCAAGATTTGTACTTTGACTGTAGAATTTCTTTCCATAGGTCATCTTTATCAGTTCCCATTCTCCACTTCCATTTACCAAGGAAAACCTTATTAAATGCTTCTACAAATGAAACAATTGAATTAGCTTGACTACTTTAAGTCAAGTAATGAAAGCAATAATCTTCAGCATTATATATATATATATATATATATATAACAAAATGAAATAATGAAAGCATTAATAAACATTGATTTCTCCAAATATTGTCGAACAAAGTTGATCTATAAAGCAAAAAACACATGTTTCATATTGATAAGCATAAATGAAATATTGTCTTGTTCCTAACAAAGTTAATCTAACACTTAACCATTTTACATCACAAAAAAAGTAGTCCACCACTTCATATGTCATAATTCAAAAAGCAAATAAAACAGGTGCTAGAATGTCTCCAAGGTTCAAACAACTTATAAAAAATAAAATGGTATATCAATGGTTACAACTCATGGTTTCCAAGTGTCCCCTCCTAACATTCAGCTTCTGCCTCATGATTAGTCTACTACGTGATGGTTGGTTGGCTTGCTAAGATGATTGAGTATAAGGCTTTATGCTCTAATTACTTGCACATATGATTGAGTAGAAGGTTGCGTTTCTTGGTTTGCTTGTTGTGATGTAGGTTGATTTGGTTGAGCTAGTGTGGCTGAGTTTACGTGTGCATGATATGCTTGGGGGCAATTTCTTCTATTGTGTACAATTTTCCTACAGATGCGACATTTTTTGCATAACCCCGCTTTTCTTATTTGCGTTTCATCCTTCTTTAGCTCCTATTCTTGTAGTCTTCTTTTCTTCTTTGGTCTTCCTCGCAATATTCTTTTTCATAGGGGCAACACATCAAGATATGATGTAATGTCCCACACTTTATCCCCATTGATAGGGAATATGATTGAGGCGTAGGTTTCTTCATATGTGGACTTCCTAAAACAATTAAAGATGAAGCAAAATTGTAATAAATGTTTCTTCATATTCTTACCAGAAAATTTCTTCCTAAAATTGGCATACAAGTGGTTGACGCAAAATCTTTGATCAACTCCACCCATAAGATATTGTATAGCTGGTGGTTGGCCATGTGTTTTTAGTTAAATATAATGAATATTTTTGTGTTGTCATACAAAACTGAATTTAGTAAAGAAACAAATATGTGGTGTTACCTTCTATTGGTCTGACATAAATGTACATCCTGCACACAGTGCAGCCCCACCAAGGTCATCAATCAAAATCTTCAAAAACTAGCTTCATGAATCCTTATTCTCAACCTCAACAATAACATAAGCAAGAGGCAACATTTGACGTTCGCATCTCTTCCTACAACTATTAACAATTTTCCTCCGTACTTGCCTTTCAAAAAGCAAACATTTAATCTGGTAATAGGCCTGTATGACATGAAGTTGTCTTTACATGCCTTGAAACATGCATTAAACCTTTAAAATATTGATTGACCTTCATTTTCCTCCACTTCAAGTTTGACTATTAAACTAGGATTTGTTTTTAGAAGCTCATGTGCATAATTATACAACCTCTTATACTATTTTGTAAAGGATTCATCAACAATGTCTGTTGCTATTGCCTATGCTTTATAAGCTATACACCTAGAGATAACAATGTTCCAATTCCTGCCCACTTTGTCATGAATCTCAAACCCCATAGTTTTTCGATTATCTCTTATTGTCTTCCAACCTCTTACTTAGCCACTTTGCATTAATTAAACAAAGGTTAAATTCTCTATTACAACTATGATTATTAACAATTGTCCTCAACTGCCATGTTTTCATTACTTGCATATAACCACAATATGCATACTAGGGACATTTTTCTTTTGTGCCCAGACATTTGACTCACTCTTTTTTATCATTTTTAACAATTTTAAATTTGTCCCATTTTCCAATGCTTATACAAATATGTCCTTTTCACTGAAATAGGTTCCAACTTCCCATTTATATTCAACCATACATTTGGGCATTAAAAATGTTGCTAACTTCCCATAACCATCTTTATTAGTATTTGCTTCATCACTATCTTCAACACTTCCTAACTCTTATGATTTCCACTCATTATATTACAACCCTCTATCATTCCCCACAAGTCCATCATCATTGTCCTCATCTGCTCTTACGTCTGCCTTGGAACTCGTAGATGGTCCATCAAAGTCTTCTTCAACACTTCCCACTTGATTTTTCACATTAGCCTCTCATTTTTCATGTCGTAGTTCATCCTCTATAACACAATCAATACTGGTATCAATTAATCCATCAACATCATCAACATTTTCATCAATACTACCATCAAGTCCATATTCATTCTAACTCTCAACATGAAACTCTTCCTCACTTGCACACTCACTCCCATTCTCTAAGTCAAGTTAAAACCCTCACATTCACCCTCTTATCTAACTCACCTTTAGCAGTAGTATCTAACTCATCTTCAACCATACACTCAACCACCTTATCCAACTCACCTTCAGGTTCACACTCAACAACAATATCTAACTCAAGTTCAACCATACACTCACCCCCTTATCTAACTAAGTTTAACTTGCACACTCACCCTCATTATCTAACTCAGGTTTCGCTATACACTCACCTCTTTATCTAACTTAACTTCATCTTCACATTGAGCCCCCTTATCTAACTTAATTTAACTTTCACAGCCACCCCTTCACTATCCTTCTCATTCCCAATGTCGAAAATATTATTCTCATTGCCACTAACTTCAATTGCATCTGCATCATGAAAAAAATATTCCAATATTTCTATTATATCAAGTTCAGACATTTTATGCACCACAAAAACAAAGTAGAACTTGCTCCATCATATCTTAGTTTCCCATCATTGACAAACTTCCTCTATGTTGGAACACCACCTCAAACATATCGTCGCCTACGATTAACACAAATATATATACATACATACATATATATATATATATATATATATATATATATATATTAAAACCCATACCAAACTAAAATAGGACAATTGAATATGACTTCGAAATGGGAGGGACCACAATAGAAACACAAATTTTAACATGGTGGGACATACCCATATTTGAACAGTTTATACTCAAACATTTAAACACCTCACACCCCAACATAGGTACTTCGGTTTCCTAAAACAAACACCCTACAGTACATGCCGACAAAAAATCACCAAATAAAAAGAAACCTGGGAGATCGAGATTACGATTTACTCACCTCACAACCTTTAATTGTAACGAACCCACGATTCCATCAAATGCACTCCCAGGGAGGATGAAAACTTTCACCAACCACCTCAATCTTCCATCAATCCTGAATCCCCAATTTCATTGAATGTGAAATCCCTAATTTGGCAACACAGTGAAGGTCATTCTTAGGGGTGGGTAAAAAATCTAATTTTCTTGATTCGATCCACTTTTGCTCGGACCCAATCCATTTAAGATCAATTTTATTAAAAATTCAATCCATTTAAAATCCATTTTATTGTATTTAGATTTTAATCTTATCTATATTTTTTATATTTTATGGATCAGATATCCATCCTCTAAATCTAGATTTTCAAATATGGATAATCCAAAAAATCCAATCCAAACTTTCAATCTAAATTTTTAGTTGTGTTAAATTGAAGGTCATGATGGACTAGCCACAATTTAGTCGAGTCAACCCTGACCGAAATTTGGTTGAGCAGGCTATGATTCAAATTTGGCCATATTATGCCGAGTCGACTTTGGCCTAAATTTGGCCGTATTAGGCTAAGTCTGCCTCGGCCGAAATTCGACCAAATCCAGTCAAGTCAATCTTGAATAAAATTTTGTTAAGTCAGTCTTAGCCCAAATTTGACCGTATTCGGTCACGTCATTCCCGACATAAATTCGTTCGAATTTGGCCTACTCAGCCCTAGATAAAAGGCAGCTGATTTCGACCATGTTGTCCTCGACCAAAATTCGATCGAGTCGGTCGCGTCCGAAAGTCAGCTGAGTCGGTCTCACACTGAAATTCGGTTAAGTTGGCCCAAACCAAAATTCTGCCAAATTTGGTCATCTCGTCTCTAAGGACACAAGTTTAAAAAATTCAGTCTAAATTTCTTATTTAAAAAATGGACTCTGGATTTTGAACATGATCCAAATATTTGGATCTAGATTTATATCTTGATCCAAATATTTGGATCTAGATTTATATCTTGATCCAAATATTTGGATCTAGATTTATATCTTGATCCAAATATTTGGATCTGGATTTAAAAAAAATCCAAACTAGTTCTGTTGAAAAAATGGATTTCGATCGAAAATCTGATCCAATTATTTGGATTTGGATCATTACAAATTCAATCCATGATCACCCCTAGTCATTATGTGTTTATTAGAAAAACCCTATTCTATCACTTATTTAATATATTAATTATTAAAAAAACAATAATCGGCATCACTAATTTTATATTGTCTAGTCACTATTTACACATACAGAAGCATGCCTTGTCATTGTTCCGTTAACGATGTTTAACCCAATTTAACAGAAAGGGAATGTTTGGAACCATTTTTCTAAAATAGAGATCCAATTGAGATAAAAAAAAGGACCAAATTGATATTTTCTTACAAAAATGAGAACCAAAGATATAATTTTATTTCTTTGTTTTTTAGTCTCTCAATAAATCTTATTACACACATAGTCTCCAGTTTTTATTACATGCCTAGCATTTCTCAAAACTTATTAAATAACACTTTTATGATGTAAGTTCCTTATTATCAATATTACTATTATTATATACAAATAAAATGCTAACAAATAGAAACTTTATTTATTCACTTGTCACAAAGAAAATTCTAAAAAAATAACAAATATAATTCAAAAAAATTTTCTCATTATTAAAAGAAGTGAACGAAATGTGAAGACTTATAAACTAAACATGTCTACAAAAGACCTCTAAAATAACCTTATCTTCTACTACTCTTCGAAACCGACAAAAACAATCTATTTCTTTCTTCCAACTGAAACACGTGGCTTAAAATGCTATAAAAACATTCTCTTCTACTCCTGTTCCAAACTCATAAAACACTCTATCTCTTCTTCTTTTTGTACTTCTTCTCTCAACTTCTCTTATGACACGTTTAGAGGTGTTCTTAATGGAACTAAACAATATGTATTGTTTAACCTTTTAAAGTTATGGTTTTTTCATTAGTTTCATTTATTTTTTATCAGTTTGAAGTCAATGTTGTTTCCATTTTTTCTTCCATTTTTTTATAAATGATTACGATTTTTGTACTTCTTATAGAATAATTTTTTATGCCAAAAATGAAATCTTGATGTTTACTTTTGGCTTTTATCGACCAAAAGTTTGGACCTTTTATTCCTCCATTCGAGTCACTGATAATTAGAGAGATAATTTGATCAGAAAACCATTGCATTGATGGTTCAAAATGATTTTTTTCTTTAGAACACTACATGGTATATTCTTTGCACAAGATTTTCTCTTTTTTCTTATCTCTAAAACCCTAAGATCTAATTTCTTTTTTCTATAAGTAACAAGTAAGATCTAAATCTAACATGCATTGTAATTTTCAACCGTTCACAATGAATTTTCCTTTACAGCAATACTAATCATGTTATTGTTGTTTAATGGAGTTCAAAATGTGTTCCTGCAGAAGAAACAAGATAAGTTAGGCACAAGCGTCACCTTACCACGTAGTCCGTTCTCTCTTCGGTTGGCCTCTCTCTGGTCGATACATGTCAGCTTGAACCCAGGAGGGGTTACCTGCAGAAGAGTCTCTGAAGCTCAAGTAAGTCAAAGCTCTTAGAGAGTGAAATCAGTGATTAATGAATGAGTACCTTTAATTGATGGGGTCCACGTGTATTTATAGAGCATTAATGATGTTTGACCATCCCATGGGCTGGGCCTTGACTTGGGCTCTAGCTAGGGCTTGCGAGTGGGCCAGGGCCCTAACCCAGGCCCCTAAGGTTTATTGGACGCGGACGCTTCCATTATACTGAGTTCATTAGAGTGGTCGGCCTAGGCTCTAAACTTACCGGATACTGGAGGAGTCGGTCTAGGCCGGCTATTTGTCTTAATGGCTTATGCTGGTGCAGGTCGTCCCTTTAGGTGTTTAGTTTAGGTCAAAACCGGTATAAGTTAGGCTAAGACGGCCAAGGCTGGATACTTGGCTGCCTTGATATACACATTGTTTACTTATTTGGTTGAGTTTGGCTAGGTGTGGTACACCAGTCCCCCAGCCTTGTCCGATATGAGTTGTCGGTCAAGGGTGATATGTGTTAATATGCTAGCGGAACCGGCTAGGTGTGATACACCAGTCCCCCAGCCTTGTCTGATATGAGTTGTCGGTCAAGGGTGATATGTGTTAATATGCTAGCGGAACCGGCTAGGTGTGATACACCAGTCCCCCAGCCTTTAAGTGTGGTGAACAGTGTTAAGGCTAAGAAGTTGTAACCGTCAGAAGGTAGGTGAAGGGGTGTCAGTGGTCAAATCGAAAAAGTTTTGGCGTCGTCGTTTTGAAGTGTCGATTGGTCTGGGGTATTATTTTGGCGGGAAGAGTTTCGTCGTTTGGGATCGTGGACTATAAATATGGGTTTGAAAACAGATGAGGGGTTACTTGTTTCATTTGCGAGAATTCTGAATCCAGAGATCTTGTGCGCGTAATATTGTCCGACTAGTCCTCACTTTCAACCGACATCTTCTCGTAAAAAACAAAACCAGGTATGTCTAGTAGTGATAGCATGTCTACGTTTAGTAGTAGCGAGAGTACCGAGTCGGAGAGGAGTAAAGATAGGTGGCCTTGTGACGAGGGTACGAGTTCTGTGGTTGGTACAAGTGGGATGCCGATGGAGGTTGTGAGGGAGGTTCGGGAGGATCCCCCTGAAGAGTTGGAGGAGAGCAACTGGTCGTCGAAAGGCGGCTACGGGTGGGTGGCTAGTGATGTTCGCGATCAGTCGTCTCTGTTCAGGTCGTCCCGCTTACTGAACTCTTGGTTGAATTGCACACCTGTTATCTCCAGGGGTGCCAGTAGGGGTATTGTTTCTCTGGAGAGGGTCAGCGCTATCGACCAGATATGCCATGGGCAGGAGGGGGCTACCGAAAAGTTTTTCTACATGTACATGTGCCACTTCTCTCAACTTCATGTGCGATTGCCGCTAGACGATTTTACTATGGGCGTGTTGCAAGCGTTGAATGTGGCACCTACACAGCTGCATCCGAACAGTTGGGCCTATTTGCAGGCGTTCTGCATTTTGTGCCAGTCTTTATACTTGGAGCCCACTCCTTACGCTTTCTTGTACTTTTACGACACTAGACCTCGGCGGCCGACTACTTGGCTATCCTTGATAAGTCGCCCTAGCATCAGCAGACTGGATGCCTTCTCCCAGTCTTTCAAGCATTTCAAGGATGGGTACTTCAAAGTCGTCGTCAAGGAAGGGGGTCAAGCAAGTAAATGTTATTGATTCTTGTCCCTATTAACACCATGCTACCATATGCATCAAAGATAAGATAATGACTAGATTCAAAAACAACTTTAAATCCTTTATCAAAAAGTTGGCTTATACTTATCAAGTTATGTTTCAATCCTTCCACTAGAAGCATGTTTTTAATGTTGAATGAGGATTCATTGCTTATGATTCCATTTATAAGTATTTTCGTTTGTTGTTATCTCCATAATCACGAAATCGTCATCTTTCAAGTTCAACTTTGCAAATTTGGTTTTGTCACATGTCATGTGCCTTGAACAACCACTATCAAGGTATCACAAGTCATTCTTGTCATGTTTTAGGACCTGCAAAACAAATTCATATTACATGGTGCCCTTTGATAGGTTAGGTCCAACATGGTTAAACCTTTGTTGGTCCTTTTGGGATCCATTTCATAAATTCCTTAGGAACTTCATATTTTCTTGCATTACAATTCTTATATACATGACCTTTCTTCATATAATAATTGCAAGAAATAAGTGGCATATCATTTGGCTCATTTGTGGAAAAGAAACTTACAAACTTCTTGACTTTCTTTTCATGAAAAGAATTATAACCTAGTCCAACCTTTCCAAAAACACAGTTTTGATAGCCAATAACAACTTTCGAATTTGCTTTCCTTCTTATGAATTTTGCACAAGTTTTTAAAAGATATTTAACTTGATTTTTCAAGACAATGTAGTCTTCACAAGGATTTGCAGCCAATTGTCTTTCACAACAGGTTGAATTACGGTAAATCATCTCCATATTTTCAAAATCAACTTTTAAATTGTCTAATTCAGATTCCAACTGATTAATCTTGTTTTCTAGCCAGTTGTTTAGACCTTTCAATCGATTATTTATGATGGAAAGTGTGTTAGCTTCACTATGCAATTCTTCAAAGTCATACAACAATTGATTATATTCATTCTAGACATTCAATTTTTATACGTCCTTGCTTACTACAATTATAATAAGAGAAACTATGAGTGTTGTTTTGAATCGTTACATTTAGAATTGTACCTCTTTTCATTATCTTTGTTACCTTTCCTCTTGAGATACTTTCCAAAACTTTTAACCAATAAATTCAAGTTCTCATTCTCACTCTTTTTGGTGCTATACTTTAAGGCTATGTTCTTCACCTTTTTCTCACTTGACTCTTGCTCATTTAGCCTATTCATCTCAATCTCGTGCTCTCTTAGCTTTCAAAACGATGAAACAATGGTCATAGTGGATAGATCCCTTGATTTTGAGATGGTTGTGACTTTGGTTTGTCAACTTCTATCAAGACACTTTAGCACTTTGATGTTTATCTCCTTTCTATCAAAATCTTTTCCCAAGCCTATGAAATGGTTGAAAATGTGTGTGAACCTCTTTTGAACTTCTGCAATTGATTCACCTTGTTGCATCATGAACAACTCATACTTTTGTATCAATGCATGCTTCCTACTTCTCTTTAAATTATTAGTTCCCTCATGTGTGACTTCAAGTACATCCCACATGTCCTTTGCACTTTTGCATTGAGAAACTCTAAAGAACTCGTTCATATACAATGAGGAGGTTAGAATGTTCTTTGTTGTACAATCATATTGAGCAAGCTTCCATTCTTCCTCTATCCAAAGATTCCAAGGCTTGTCAACCTGCTTGTTATTAACAACATGTTTAGGAATGAATGGTCCATTCATAATTGGATTCCAAATTCCTTGGTCAATCAATTAAATGAAAATTTTCATGCACATTTTCCAAAATGTATAGTTAATACAACTAAACATAGGAGACCTATGTATAGAAGCACCTCTTACAAAAGGAAGTTTGTTTTCAGCCATTTTTCAAAAATAGTCTTAGGATCAAACTTGAATAGCTTTCAACAACCTTGCTCTTGATACCAATTATAGGTCTAAAATGTCTTTCTTAGCCAAGAAGGGGGGGAGGGGGTTGAATTGGTTGAGTAATTAAAAATTGTTGAACTAAAACTTGTAAAAATCCTTTTTATTTGAATTCAATTGACCAACAATTAGACGTTTATTGGTGTAGTACCACACATTTCAGTAGATTGAAAAACAAAAACAACAGATTAAATTGTTCATACAATATGATTTAATAGATTTAAAAATATAACCAATCGACTGATATTCTAGAAAAATTATGCAGAAAAGTGCAAATCACCAAACTCACTCAAATAATATGCTTTATCATACAAGATTGATTCCAATTGATATATCAAACTTACTAGCACCCCTAGATTACATAAAAACACATGAAATCCTTACAAAGATTGACCAAACGAGTTTTCTTGAGATTTAAATGAAGAACAAGTTAAGGGAGAGAGAATCACACAATGGTTTTATACTAGTTTACTCAAATTTGAGCTACATCGAGTTTATCAAGACAACCTGAGCTTGATAATGCACTATATCAAAAGAATTACACAATTCCTCAAAGATTACACTTTTGAATATAACAAAAACACCAAGATTCTTGAACCCTACAAGAACCTCAACCCCTACATAGTAAGATCCCACTTGTGGACCTGAGATCACACTAGGAAACACCGAAAAGCACACAAACAACCAGACCTTGATGGTGGCTCTCCCTAGCCAACCAAAATGCATTCTTTAGGCTTCAAAACCAAGTAAAGCTTGCTCCAAGATTCAAAGATCTTCAATCACGAGTTGCACAATGTATATTCCAGAGAGAATTTTCCAAATTGATTTTACTATTTTCACGCTCAGAAATCATAGAAGTTTTTCCACTATTTGAAAAACCAGCTAATTTATCTTGATCATAAGTGAATTCAATATGTTGATTTGTTCGTACAATCTGTTGATTTCACTTGACTTAAGTGAAATCAGCCAATTGAATAGCAATTCAACCGATTGACTGCATTCATACCATAATTATATGCAGCAAGCCTTTTAACCAATTAAAACCCTTTTTAACATATTGAAAGGGACAAACGTGAGGCAAAAGACATCTATACTATGTCATACAATCTATGAATTGAGTCCAATCTTCAAGCTTTGTGATCTTCTTCTCAAATCCAAATTCAACAGACCTTAAGCTTGATCATCAATAAATCACTTTAAATTTTCATCAAGACTTCGTCAATCACACATGATCTCATGTGCAATTTTCAGCTTATCTACTTCAGTCATGGGGATCTGATTCCAATTGATATATCTATACTTGGTAACGTGTAGGCATCCCTTGGGCAAGCCTTGTTAAAGTCCATGTAGTCTTCACACATCCGTCATTTCCCATTGGCCTTCTTCACTAGTATGACATTAGTGAACCATGTTGTGTAACACACTTCTTGAAGGTGCATGACGATAAGGCAAATGCAACACTCGAGGATTTTTCACTTTATTTTTCTTTTTCATCTCTTCCTCCAACTTCTTTTTTTCTTTTCTTTTTTTTATGTACATTTTCTTTCTCCACCTCATTTTCTTTCCTCCTTCTTCAAACATATCTACATCTTCCTTAAGACTAATCACATCCCCCTCAACTTCTGATATTTTCTCCTCATTCTTTTTTTATCCTTATCATCTTTTTCTCTCCTCTTCTTTGTTCAGGTTATTACCAATCCCCTTGCCAATCACAATCCTTTGCCTTGTTGTAATTGACTTACATTGCTTCTCAGGATTTACGATTGTATTGGCATAAAACTGGTTCTCTTTTTGATTAGACAATTGTTTAGTAAGTTGCCCTACTTGCACTTCTAGATTTCTTATAAAGGCTTTTTGTGTTCTTTTGACAAGTTGTGGAAACCTGCATGAATTGTGTGATTACGCACTCCAATTTGGATAATTTATCTTGTTGATTTTGGTAAGGGGCTTGTTTTCATTAAGAGCCAATATATTGATTTTGATTGCTTCTCCAATTGGAGTCGTAAGTCTTTGGCTTCCTCGACTTGAGCAGGTTATGTCACGGTACAATAGCCATTAGGATGGTCTCCAACATAAAAAATACCTCTCAAAACATGCTAAGATGAGTTTTGTGCAAAGGTTCCTAATTGCATTTTGATCATTTATTTCTCTAATTCTTCCATTTTTTGAGAGATGGTCTTGTTTTATGCCAAAATAGCATTATGAGTATTCAGCTCTAACATTCCCTTCTTGCCAGGTTGGCTCCTATCATGATGGACTTGATGATCACTAGTTGTTAATGCATCAATGGTGGTTATTGCTTCTGCAACATCTTTAGTCATCATAGATCCTCCAACCAACACATCTAACAACATTCGTGTTTGAGGTCTCAACCCAACTACACAACATGTTTAGTTGAGCCCTCATCAAAGCCATGATTCAGGCATTTTTTTAGCAATGATTTGAATCTTTCCCAGGCTTCACATATAGGCTCATCTACACCTTGAAAGAATGTGATTATGGTTGATTTAGCACTTACGTACTTAGATGGGGAAATATGATAAAAATTTTATTCTCCACATCTTGTCAATGAAAATGGGAAGAGTCTAAGGTAGGTTTCATTCTCATCTTCATCATTTACTCCCATGGTGTCAATGTGATCTTAGAAGGTAGATAAGTGGTTGTAGGGATCCTCGTTGTCCTAACCAGAAAACTAATTTGATGTGATCAAAGATGTGAAGAGTTTCTTCCAAACCAAGTCTCCTTTGTGGAATGATCTTTCTCGAACTCAGGCGTTGTAGCGCTGAGCTAAAAGACTTATGTTAGGACTAGCTTTCCGATGGTTTGGTACTACTCTTCAATAGGTTGGGGCATGTGGCTAGTGAAGTTGATCAAATATTGCTTCCTACTTTCTTCAATAATGAGGACCGAGTTAATTATTGAGTGTGACATAGCGAGGCATAACGCCAAGAATGTGTTTCGGTTGAGGGCTACTCAGGACTGCAAGTGCGAATACCTCCTTTGTAACTACAACTCGATGCTCTTCTCTGAGTTTTCTTTTCCTCAAAGCCACAGGCTTAACTTGTGGAAGGATGGAAAAATAGTGGTATTGTTCATTGTTCTGCCAATTAATTTGCATAAAGGTAGGTTATTCCAAAGTTGGTGTTGGGAGTGGAGTTCCACTGATTATCAAGCTGGTATGAGGAGTGTAGGGTGCTACCTTCAAGCTCATCGCGTAGCAACTCCTTACTTCTTTGGGGTTCACCTTGACAATGATAATGGTGGATTGTTCCTCGTTGGGATAATGGTCATGTGTGAGGAGGACATGGTAACTCCTAACTTATTCGATGGTTTCCTGCCTAAGAGGACGTTGTATGAAGTGTTTGCCTTCACTAAGAGGTATCGTACGGTTATAATGCGATAAGTTTCAAGCGTACCAAAGGTCGTTAACAAATCATTGTAAGCTTTGGTGTGCACTCGCTCTCTAGCAAATTCGAGCAACGACTCTAGGTATGGTTGGATTAGGTTGGACGAGACGTCTAGCTTTTTAAAAGTATGCTAGAGTAAGACATCAGTTGAGTTGCCTTTAACGATAGGAACCTTGTGCACATACGAATTTGCAATCATTGTCATCACGACAACTGGGTCGTCTTGATTCAGATTGTTGATGCAAAAATTTTAATTTGTGAAAGATATATGAGGTAGACTTCATGGTGCATACTAACTTACGAGTTGATACTTCTTTGGTACCTTTTCTAAGCTCCTCGAGAGTTACCTCCTCCTACAAAGCCTCATGTTATCATGTTAACGATTCCTCGAACTTCAGCAGGTTTTTGTTGTGGTTGAATGGGTCGTTGAGTTTGAACGAGTTGTTGAGGTTGATCGGGCTACTCAGGTGTGAATCAGGATCATGGATCTGAAGCACCACGTTTGGTTGTTCTGCCTATTTTTAGCCACAATGTGTAAAACCTACATGTTGACCTCTACCTCGGCCTTCACGTCTTAGGCTATGACCTCCAATGCCTTGCTCTACAAATTGGCTTAGTGCCCTAAAGCGAATTAGCTCTTTCATGAGGTCCTTTAGGTATCGGCACTCTTCTATGGTGTGACCAATGCTCTGGTGATAAGATCATTTTTTTTCGTTGGATTCACAAAGGGTTGTGGTAGTCGAGGTTCCTGAAGTTGATGAGTTTCAAGTTGCACGCCACCTAGAGTATGACCTCTTTACTGGGTGCTTAAGTGGAATTATGTGATTCCCCAACTTCTCATGATGGTGAGAGGATTGCAATCCCCTTTGGCATTGTGATCCCTCCTAGAATTGAACTAGGGTTCTTCCTTCCTTGTAACTTGGGTAAGCGGCTCTTGCTCCAATGTTTGCATGACTGATGAGTACGTATTTTTGCCCTCATTTAATGTTTAATTCTGGGTATTTAATTGAATTTATGTGCCTAAAGAGTGATTTAATTGATAATTTTGATAATTAGGTTGTTTGAGCTTGTGTGATAAAA
>Ga0214543_1007556_pt1 | contig 18518 bp, 7 predicted proteins | sample CNSS2metaG_FD_160094 | JGI IMG/M metagenome (GOLD analysis project Ga0214543, IMG submission 160094) | Root nodule microbial communities from cowpea collected in UCLA plant growth center, Los Angeles, California, USA - CNSS2 | ecosystem: Host-associated > Plants > Roots > Nodule | place: USA...
ATATATATATATATATATATATATATATATATTATTAGTTTGGTTAAATTTGTTCGGTGTACCATATTTTAAAACTAAAATGTATCTATTGCAACTTAGAAAATAGATAAAAATATTAGGTGGAGTCAATGGATTAAATTAATATATTTATCAAATTTTCTAAATTATGCAAATCATCTGGCTAGCCCACCCACTCGTTTAGAAAAATTCAAGTATTTAAAAGATAGAAAACCTAAGTCACTTGTTGGGCGAGTCATGTGAATAAGGCTCCCAGGGTTTTGGTTGTTGACGAATAAATTGCTTGTTGAGTAAAATTCAAGAGGTCATGGTGGATGGGTCACTGGGCGAATCTAGTTTTGTTGAGTGAATTAAATGGATAAAAACTCCAACTACTTACTCATTGAGCAATTAAACTCTCGCGTTGAGTGAAATTCTTTTAACTAAAATCTAGAGAACTCAAGAAGGATTTGTCGTTGAGTGAGTCAAGTGTTCACTAGGTGGGTATACTTCTAAAGGTGTCTTGTTGGCAAGTGACATTCAATGAGCAAACCTTAATATTTGAAAACTATCAAAGTTGTCTAGTTGGGAAAGCTTAAGCGCTCGTTAAGCGAGAGGCAAAGATTTGGTACATAAAAACCAATGTTTTGACATTTTTAAGTAAAAGGGGTGGGTGTGTCGCCAAGTAGAGCCATCGTGTTAGCCATAATCTATCATTGGTATGTATGTGATGTTTAATAGAATCAGGTTATGTGCTATAATCTACTAGGAATGTTCATTTAATATATGTGTGATGTTAATGTAGTTATTTTTAAGGAAGAAATACTATGTTGAGTGGTTGTAGGATGTGCATTGAATAAGGGTTATGAAAATAAATTATATTGAGTCTTCTAATACCATACTCACTAGTGTAGGAAAGCCTTTTTATATTAGTTAAAAATATTTTCTATATCAATTTCAAAAGCGGCATAGATATCAGGCAGTACCAATTTCAAAACTAGTATAGAAAGTGTCACTTTTTTATACTGGTTAAGGTCACACCTGGTATAGGAAGTGCCACTTTTTATGTTCCTACATCCAGTTCCACTAAAAACACGCTATGCACCCACGAAGGGTCCCTTGTGTTCCAAATTTAGCCTTCGAAAAAAGCTCCTTTCTAACTCCAACAACATCATTCCTCTTCATGAATTCATTCATCCATTGAAGTTATCTTGTTTCCCACTCTTTGTAAATTCCTTATCCACAGTTTTCTAATTCATGATTCATCCAAAAAACCCTAGAAGTATAAACAATCAACTTCATTATCTTGATTATTCTCAATCATCACCATGTTAGCGCTCTTCCAATTCCTATTAGAGATTCATTGAATCCACTCAATTTTGTAAAAACATCATCAAATATCCTTCCATAATTTTCATCTGTGAATCTCATTATGATTCATCATATTCGCACGGGTACATGACATTTGCGGAGTGACGTCGTTGTGGTCGCAATCTGGCGCTACAACGATCAGATTTCAACGTCGCTCCCTTCAACGATCCTGACTAGGAGAGGGACCTGCTTTACTGCGAGTGAGGCCTTCAACCAGTTCCTAGAGAAGTCATTGTATCTATCGGAGTTGACGCTACCGATAACGCACCTCCGACCGACGCCAACAAAGACCAACTTCTGGTTGCTACTGTTGACCTTCACCAATTTTATGCTGCACTCCGTTAGGGAGTTTGGTGCTTTTCTTGATCGGTGCAACGAGATCTCCAACATCAAGTTGGTTTTGTGAACACTGATCTTCATCCTCATCACTAGTGGTGACAACAACCTTCTTGTCATTATTAGCGGTAGGTGCCTCTACTCCTCCCGATGCTCGGGATTGGCACTCAACATCTTTGAAGAATGAGAGAACGCATGTGGTGTTGCCACTAGTATTGGGAAAGTGATAAAGGGTTTCAATGTAACCTAATTTATTACAAAATCACCGCAAACTTTTCAATACCAGTTTTCGGTATAATCGGTACAGAAAGTCTTTTACTTTATTTTGAATTTGCCACTGCCTCCACTTCCTATACCAGTTTGAGGTCTAACCGGTATAAAAAGTCTTCTACTTTGTTATGAATTTTCCAACACTTCCATATTCTATGTTAGTTCTAGTGATAATCAGTATAGAAATTATTATAATATTTAAATTATGCCACTGCGTCTCTTACTATATTGGGTGGATTATAGTCGGCATAAATTTTTTTTATAAAAAGTTATTTTTGCACTAGTATCACATACAGGAAGATATTAAGTGGTGAGGGTTGATGAAAGTTCCTATAACCTAAATCAATGTGAAAGAGAAACATATCAAGTAAGTTATATAAAATTTACACCTGTCATATGAGGAGGACTTAGTTCCTTAGATGTGACTTTGTGTGAGTGGATAGTTATATGACAAATGCATAGTCTAATTCAATGCACGAGTCTTTCAAAAATAGAGTTAATTGTTAGTGATGATTGATGTTTTGATTGAATGATATTAATTAGATGATGGGCAAAATGTGAAAAAATGTGACATGAGAATGTGATTTCATAAATGTATTATATTTTTAAACATAATGTTATCTTACCCTCTTGTGTGTTCTATGTATTTTAAACCTGTGATAATTTTATTTTGTATAAGAGCATATGATATTTCAAGTAAGAGGATTCAATTATGGTAAGTTGAGAAGAATATTTTTTTTTCATGATGTAGATATATGTGTATGTTTGACTCCTTGTAAATGGATGAAATTTTATTTTAAAAAAAAAATTATTCAAAGAAAACTATAAATATGTATGTGTTTATGTATATAATGTGATAATATTACAATTTTCAATACATATATTATTTTAAGGTACTCATATTATTTAATCAATGAAAAAAAAAATACACTTTTATATAATCTAAAATATATCAACAATCAAAGATAAGTTTACAAGTATGATTATTTGATTTTAAGAAATTAAAATATATAACTACAAATATTAGAATATCTTCATATAGTATAGCTCCATCCAACATAATATTTCGACCACTTTAATTCTAGGTTATTTTTGTGCTTTCCTAAACCCATACTAAATAAAAGCATTATAGGGCCTTCTCCCTGCACCTCCAATAGGTTCTTCAGTACCCCTAAATAATTTTAGAATTCCCGCTCTACCCCTACAATTAAAATACAATTTTTTTATTCTCTTTCCTATTTAATGCTAAGACCTCAACCCCACTCCCAATACTTTTTGACCTAATGTCGCAACTCATTCCCACATCCACAAGTGTTCTCCATCTGCTATCATCTTCTCTTCTACACCGTAATAGAGGCTTTTATCACATCCAGTGGTATCTTCTCCTTCCTACATTCGAAACCAGCCTTTAGGTAAGCCATTTTCTTTTTAATTTGTAGTTTATTAAGTTTAGGTATAGCCTAGTTTGCATCCATGAATTTGCTGGAAATGACTTGTGAAAATGCTTGTTTGTTTGTGATTGGTCAACTATATATGCTCACACACGAAAATGAAAAATTTTTATTTTTCACGTTATACGAGATGTGGACATTCGTTTCACTATTTTTTTTTATCTTACCGGATGTGGACATTTAATTTGTTGTTGCTGCTTGTGGATCTCGACATCCGTCTTATATTTTTTTGAAATTGGTTATGCATTATGGATGTCGACATCCGATTCAATGAATTGGCTTACGGATGTTGACATCTGTAGCTTACTTTTTTCCAAATTTTTGTGGTTTACGGATGTCGACATCTGGTATTAAGATTTGGCTTACGGATGTCGACATTTGTAGTTGTTATTTTCAAATTTTTGTGGTTTACGGATATCGACATCCGGTATTAAGATTTGGCTTATGGATGTCGACATCCGTAGTTGTTATTTTTTAAATTTTGGTAGTTTACGAATGTCGACATCCGATATTTAAATATTAGTTGGATGTAAGAGCACTTCCCTACATTGGGAAGGAAGTTGTTCCTAGGTACGTATGTCGAGATTGAACCTCGTGCTACACGGTTTGTCATTGGATGAGTTACTTCTAACCTACATGATGTTAGAGCCCAATTAGATGCTCTAACATATGATGGGGTGATTTGGTCCCCATATGGATCACATAAAACTGCTCGACCCCATATGGCAGTTTATATGTTTTTTGGCTTCATCAGGCTTGGTAGCATGGTTCACCATCATTTGTCAGAACGTGTACTGCGACAATTTGGGTATATGCAGCCTATTTCATGGCTCTCGAATGCACTTCCTATGGTCGACTTGTCCACTATTGATGATTACTGGATACACTTCTAACATTATGTCATAGTGGAGAGCACACGCGTGCCAGCCCCATTTTCACTTATTGATAGATATTTGTAGTGGTTTTGGAGGGTGTCTCATCCCTATTTTATACATGGCGTTGACGACAAGAGACCTAGTCTTGTGGTTGTACCACGACTTCGCCGAAATCTACTAGATGACATTTCAGTGCGGAGGAGATCAGACTCATTATCTTCTGGTTTATTGGTATGTTAGTAATTTATTTGTTGGTTTTATTATTATATGAAAAAATTTCATTATTGTGGTCTTATTGTAGGGTGCCATGAAACGCATTGTGAGCGGCCTTCAAAGGACGAACACACGAGTTATTACAAATAGCTCATGATACCATGGAAGAAGAAGAAAGCAAAGGAGGTTGTAATGTTCTAGGCAGGTGACCAATTAACACAAAAAGGGTTTTAACGTTCGTTATTTTCAATTTTTAACGTTTGCCAAACTCCGACATCGTATCGGGTGACGTAAAAATTGACGTCGGAGTGCAACACCAATGTCCCTTAACGTGGGTTATAAATAAGGCCAATGTTCTTTAACGTTGTGGGTTATAAATGGGGCCAACGTCCATTAACGTTGGCTTTTAGAAGAAACCTAACATTGAATTGATGCCTTTTGCAGCTAAAAAACAGTAGTTTTTTATATCTGTTGTTGAATTGACAAATGTAAAAGGATGTTAGATTGTGCAATAGTCGACTTCCTTTGATGTCTAACAGTGAAACGACATACTTCAAAAGCTGCTTTTTTTTTATTTTGCTGTAATTACAATTTCTCTACCTGAAAAGCAAAAATTTCCAAAACAGTTCACAAATATTCCAGCAAAGTTCTGGATTTACATTTTTAACTAATAACACTAAAGTTGTCTAAACTATTATAGTTAACACAAAATTAAAAGTTTCATCATGAAAGTGTTGTCTGACAAAGTATTTTAAAAAAAAGTTCTAATGGTATTGTAGGTCTTAACTCCATTGTTCCAATAAATATGTTGCTCACTCCTATCTTAGTGTCAGAATAGTATCATCCGACAGAGGTGATGGATTCTTGAACTGCTGAAAAAAATAATTCAACTTCATTATATATGAATATAATTATTTAAAGTTTGATATGATTTATAATATGTGAAAGGTATATATATTATTACTTCTATCCAATCATCTTTAATTATAGCTCAAATGATTGTTCTTATCCAAGACATGACATAATGCTCACATTCCCATGAATCTTCTTGCTTGTTACACTAAATATGAAAAAGAAAATAATCACATATCAAAGTCATAAATTGACATGCGAAAATTAATATAGTTTAAAAGGAATGAGTTCCAACCTTTAGATATAATACTTTGATTTGTTGTGCTTTGGGCTTGCACAAAACTCTAATAAAAATTTGGAAATGTAAAACATAGGTTAGTTTTAATATAACACAAGTGCACAATAAAAGTATATGGAAACCAAAAACTAACCTTATATCCAAATGTCTCAGCTTTCTGAATGAAGTTGGAGGTAGCTTGAAAACCTCGTCATTACCGTTTAAGAGGTGCCCACGTGCGATGTCTCGCACCGTCCCAAAAGAGCCTTCAAAACGCATAATATTCGTTTAAAAACATCCACAAACCATGCATTTGAGTTTAGTGAAACCCACTCACCTTAGTTTCTCATCGTCGTAGTCAATGCTTGCAAGGTTAGTTGTCGTCGTTGCTACAAATGGAGCATTGAAGGCTAAAACAATCTAAAAATCCATAAAATAATCGATTCAAAACGCAAGAACAATGGTGATGAAGCAAGAAATCAAGAAATATTTGAGTTTAAACGATTCTAAACTCATTGTGGAAGGGTCGTCGTCATAGCTACAGTGGTGTGGTAGAGGAGCGCAAAAGAACAATGCACTGAAATGGGTTTCGTGCTATTAGATAAAATGCATTTTCAGCGTTAGGGTTCTGCTTTTCAAACGTCTAATAACGTCGGGGCTCTCGGGGGACGATGTCAAACAACGACGGGGTTCTAGGGCCAACATCATTTTGGCAATTGATGTTGGGGTTCAGGGGGGCAGACATCATTTTTGGCGTTTTATTCACGGAAATGCCACCGGTCATTTTTTTATGTTGGCTCTTTATTGGATTGACGTTAAAATGGTGACGTTAGAGGTCCATTTTGCATTATGCATCCACGTTTGGATAATAGTTTTACCTTATATGTGTATTTGATGTTGGACCTTATATGTGTATTTTGATCTTATATGTGTAGAACTTTGAAACTCTATGTCTATTTAATTTGTGTTGCGCTTTATATTGATTAATTTCATCTATGATTAGAAATTATCAATAGCTACTATGTTAACAATAAGGCCAAAATGGATTCATCCATTGGCTAGAGGAGTTAACGTTTTATGTATAAGCAAAATAATTATAAAAAAAAAAATTCGGTACATTACAATATTAAAAATACTAAAATAAAGTAATAAAGTAAAAGAATAATACAAAATACAAAATTAGTCCTCCATAAGATCTACATAAGTACGATTAGTGCCCATCAATTATACAAATGTCTGTATTCTATTAGCATAAAACGATGTCCAAGCTCTTGTTTTGGAGTAACAATTGTTGGATGATATCATATCCACCATCAATATAGGACAACCTTCTTGTAGTCGAACATGTAAATATATAATTAGTCGAACCTTCCATAATTATAATCACCTACAATTAATTATAAAAAAAATCAAGGAAAATATAAAATAACCTTCATAAATTATAAATTTTATTAATGTCTTCAAATATTTAAAAAGAATAATAATTACATCAATATCTTGAATACTAATAAAAAGATAGAAAATAATAAACAAACTTTAAATATAATTGTGTAAAAAAATTAAAAAATTAATTAAATCAAAAAATTTATTACACTCGTATACAAAATAAAAAAAAAACTAAATGAATATTCATAAAACTAAAAAACATATATGAAATAAAAAATTTCAAAAAAAATACAAACTCACCAATAATTAAGAACAATTCACAAAAAAATTTCAAAAAAAACAATTAACAAGAACTTCCGGACGTGCACATCCGGTTCAATAAATTTCACATATAGCTTTACCAAATATCCAAATTTGATATATTTTAATTAGATTTTAAATTTCTTTTAATACACTTATCAAATAATTAAAATAAATAAATAATTATTAGAAAAATTAACAAAAAAAATAGAAGAAATTAAAAAAAGTGAAATAAAAAATGCATTGTCGGTAAAAAAGTAATAATAAATATTTGTTAAAAAAACAAAGCAATTTCGAAAGTGGACATTTGTAACCACTTTAGTGTCCAAATGATTTTTTTTTAAACAAATGAAATACTTAATTAAAAAAGAATTTTTTTAATAACAAAAAGAATATGTAGGTAGTGTAAAAAAATGTTCAAACCAAATAACATCATTACCAACAAATTAAATAACAATATTTTGAAAAAAAAAAAATCAAGCCATGATCGGACGTCGACAACCGGTAATTTAGTTAATTGGAAGTCCACATCCGTGACCTGCTAAAAGCAACATATGTTTCCATAGTTCACCGGATGTCGATATCCGTGACCAAAGTGCACCTGATGTTGATATCCATTTCAGTAAAAGTTGACATCTGTCACCAAAGTGGATCGGAAGTCGACATCTTGTTATGTTTGGTATCGGATGTCCACCTCCAGTATATGTAGAACTATTCTTTTTTTAATTAGTACCAGATGTCGACAATCGACACTCAAATGCAATGGATGTCTACATCTGATTGATGTCAAACCAAAAGTATCTTCCACCATGTTGCAGATGTCGACATTCACTTATTTGATAAGCATATTGGATGTCGACATCCAGTATGCTTATACAATTTCTTTTTATGCTTTATCAACTAGAAATTAGGTAAATGAATAAGAAGCAACAAACAAGCAATGTGTAAAAAAACAATAAACAGCATGTAAAAAGCAGATAAACTCATCCAGTCCAGAAAAAATTACATTTCCACAACAAAGAAGCTAGCCACTAACCTAGACATATAACAATGACAAACACCAGTTCACGGGTGAGTGAGAAAGGGGATCACGACTGAGCTTTTTCACGAACCATAGTGTCAGGGACCACAATGCTAATGAACAACAAAACGTATTAGAAAATAACAACGTTCATTCGGATGAGGTTGGAGAGGAGAGTTGAAAACATGAGAGATTTTGGAGGTGTAGGTATCCATTAAAAAGTATGCTTCCTCAATTTTGGGTACTGAAAAAGACATTGGGGGTGCAGGGAGAAGCCTCAAACATTCCCACACTTTTCTATTACTAGAGTTGGAAAATTTAGGCCCAACGAGGGATAAGCAATCAACGGACTTTTAAAGTTTGGACTAGCGGGAATTTTGGACTATTTCGCTTTGCACCTCCATGATTTCCTACCTTTGCCACCGTTGCCTCCTTATCCATGTAATGTGTCATGGACACTTGGAAGAAACGTTTCCATTCTACTTCAACGATATAATTAAAAAAAAATTAGAAGATACTTTTAAATTGTATAATATAAAAAATTAACTTTTGGATTGTATAATATGTGTTCTGGATTAAAATATAAAACAAAATTTTTCTAATAAAAATTAATTTTCAGATTATATAATATAAAAGTACCTTCCAGCTTACACAATTCATAAACTCTTTTTTACGAAAGAAACTATTTTTAAATTGTGTAATCTACATATACAATATTAACATGTAAATTACTCTTAAGTTTCGGATTACGCAAGGACAAAGTGGAGATGTTAATATTTATGAAGCGAGGAAAGAAAAGCACGATGTGGAAAAACAAATTCCGAGAATTTTGAAGCCTAAAATTTGTATATGGGCCGGTTTGCGTACGCAAGAAAGAAAACACAAACCAAAACAAAGGGTTTTTCTTCCTTCATCTCCTTCTTTCTTCCTACACTCTATAAAAGTTGTAATTCACAAACTACACTTTATTAAAATTCTATTAACAATTCCTACACCTCCTTATTTTTTGTATTTTCCGGATTAACTCTTCAGGTCAAAAATTATCTTTTGAGTCGAGTGTTCCAAAAGATATTTTTAAATCTGAAAATATATTTCATAACATTCAGTCTAAAATACAAAAAGGAAATTCACAAATTGGTATTTTAGAATTTATTTTCAAATTCAAAAATACATTCCGAAACACCTATTTCAGAAACTTTTTTGTATTTTAGATCGAGTGTTTTTAAAGTCATTTTTAGATCTATAATGTATTTCCAAATCAAAAATGACTTTATAAAACACTCATTCCAATTTTTCTATTCTAAAATGCATTTTCGAGTTTAAAATATGTTTCCGAATCCAAAAATACCTTCTAAAATAGTTATTCCTGAATACAAAATAAATTTTGAAATGTTTTAGAATATATTTTTAGATTCACAAATACTTCCTGATTAGGTCTTGTGGAATGTATCTCTTACCATTTTTTTTAATAAATACTTGAAGTTTCTTCATGTTATTCTTATCTTGTTTTTCTATAAACTTATAATTTTGGAGAAGCTGGTAGAGTACGTGGGGTGCGTAGAAGAAGTGAAGGAGAAAAGAAAGATGATATGCGAGAAGGTGGAAATAGTGGTTCAGAGAGGTGGTGGAGTTTGTGAGGGAGGAAAGTGTGGGGTTAAAGAGGAATTTTAAAATTTAGGGAGATGCAGGAAAAATATAAATGGAGGTGCAAGAAGTAGAAGCCAACCAGGAATCAGATCCCATGCACCGGGTACAAATAGAATTACATTTTTAACATGGCCTTGTGAATAAAAATATGTTTCCTTTTTTCTTTCTTAAATTTTCAACTATCACAACAACAAAAAAAATAGTGAAAAAAATATTTTAGAGATCAATATAGAAATTAATTTCTTAGTTAAAGACTAATTTAGAAATCAATTATTTTAGTAACCAAATCTAGGTAGTTAACGTTAGTGACCAATTTAGAGACTAATTGATAATAAAAAATATTTTAATTATTAATTTGAAATTTGAAGACAAATTATAATTTTTTGAAACTATTTCGGTTATCAATAACTTTTACTTTATAATTTTTTTATTATAATAATTAATTATTTTTAATCATTAAAATTAATTACCAACGAAAGACTTTCTTATAATGTATGGAAATGTGTGATGTCACATCACACCCGTAATCATTTTGGGTTATATGGAATACTTCAACTACTTTTTTTAATCTTTATTTTCAACTTTGAAAGTAGTTGTAATTAGAACACTACAATTAGTAATTCTTTTAATATCTTTTCCGCTATGTTCGTTTCGGGGTGTTTTATGTAGACGAGGATTGAAAAGCGAGTGGAAGGAACGTTTATGTCAGTAGATTTAGGATGTGTTCTTATGTGAATGATGATTTGAGGGAGAGGGAGAGGATTGATTTAGTTGATTAAAAGGTGATGTTTATATTGTTCTTTTTTAGGGATTTGGGGGTGATAGTGGAGTGGATTTGAGAGTAATTTTTGTGAAAGTTTGTGAAGAATTTGACTGATGCGACTAATAAAAAATTAAATTTAATAGATTAAAATATAAAATGACCTAATTATCCTTAAAATTAATATAAAGTGGTATTTAAATGAGTAAAAATATTTTAGTAAATTTATTTTTTAATAATAAAGTTTAAAAAATTGTTAATCAAAATAAAAAAGAATAAAATATATTTTACATAAAAAAGTAAATATTTTAATTTTAAACACTAAAAATGAAAAAATAATAAAACTATTGGAATCGGTTCCAACCACAACAGAACCATTCCATCTCCTTTCAACCACATTAGAATCTCTTCCCAAAAAACATATCTGATTCTCTTAGAGCATTATGTCTATGGTGGTTGCATCATTTCATGCGTGATAATATGAAAATAAAGCAAGGCTATTTGTGTAAAATGACTTTGTCCACTCTCAAATCTCTTCAACCTAGCGGGATTCCCTCAAAGCATTAATCTCGTAATTTCGTGCTTCATATAGCCTCTAAATCGATCAAAAAGAACACATCTCACATCGCAAATTAGCGCTTGATAATTTCTTTGAATAGTAAATGAATGCAAAAGAACACAATCTTAGAATGATATGGTGAGATGAATTTGCGAGGAGATGAGGCATCTTTGGTCAGATGAAGAGAAAAGAAGGAAAATACTATACATTTATTAAGTAATTATATATTTGACCCTAAAGCATTTGACTTTGAAGTAGAGATTTTGTGTGTGCTTATGTGTTCATTGATGAAGGCAAATCTTATTGGTGGTGGAGCTCAATCTGTTGGTACAATGGTGGAATTCCATACTAATTTTTTATTTAAAATAAAATGTCATTCACAAATGCTTCATAACATTTTTTTCAATATTATGAAAAAAATTAATTTTTATTAATTTTTGTAATTTATTTCTTTAAAGTGTGGTATTAAATAAAAATTTAAAAAATAATTATAACTCATACAAATACTAATTTATACTACTTATTACTTAAAGGACAAAATAGTAATATCTCTTTTTTATATGTTAAAACATGTTTTTATCTATTATATCAATCAAATCACTCACAAACTCTCATGAATTTTACTTCCAAATTCACTCATAGTCACTTCTAAATCCCTTAAAAAAAATAATATACATTTCACTCTCAAATCCACTCAAATACATCTTCTTTCTCTCCCACAAATCTATCTACTCAAGTGAATAAAGCCTTTATGTGTATCAAATCATTTTATTTTTCCGAAATAAAATATTTTCAGTATGTTGTTTTACTAAAAAAAATTGTATCTGTCCTATAAGTAAAACTAATTCCAAATTAATTTCCTAATTACTTATTCAATTGTTTAATTATATAAATATATTCAAAGTTAAAATTAGGCCCAACTAAAGATATAGATATTGTTTGACGTGGATGTTGAATATCCGTATCAATCAGAAAGAAGGCAAATTTATAGTATCTATATAATTTTACAGATCAAATTTATTATTATAGAATTTAGACCTTTAACTTATCTTAATTCAATGTAGATGCTGTAATTGTAATTATGTAATTTAGTAGCTTTTTCAGGTTTGATTTGATCCATGATTACGAAAGAGTTTATGTTGATGTTCTGTATTAGTTATGTTTGTGTTGTTTGTTGGGTGGCCATATAATGATGTAATGTTTTCCTTTCTTTAGAAGCAAACTGTGTGCTTCTCATGATGTTAAGGCATTTGCAATTAAACTCTCAAAATGTTTAATCAACAACATTTATGGATGTGTATTTGGTGAAGAATTATGTTAATCTCTTAATCGAAATCATAACTATAGTACGTTGATGAATTAGAAGTCCACATTGTATATAAATAAGGAAAATAATTAATATATAAAAAAGTATAAATGTATTTCGTTGAAAATAATTTTGTTAATATTTCATGTAAGTTTATTTGTGAGTTACTTATTAATGTTGTTACTATTTATTTAGTTAAACTTTGTAGAATTTGATACTGTTTAATAAGATAAAAGTTTATACTTAGTATTTTAGCACGATCTTAGGAGAAGAAAAAGAGTTATATGTCTTAAAGAAGTGCAAATAATTATTTTAAACACTATTAAGCTTTAATTGATTAATAGTAAAAAGATATTTAGTGTGAAAGTATATATGTATTACAGTCTTAATGAAAATTCTCGATACTTCTGCTTTTGGTGAAAATCAATCATTAAAATGAAGTTTTTGTGCCTTTGCTGTTGCTATAATTTCAATTATTGTGTAAGATCATGCTTAGTGACAGAACTCACCTTTTCAGTCTCACTAAACCCACATTAATTACCCTTTTGAAAACTAATCAAACCCACTTAATTTCTTATGATCAAGCTTACCTTACAAATCCAAACCAAACCTCATCATTGCTATCAGATCCAACAAAAAAAAAGGTACAAACATTAGGAAAATTAGAGTCAATAACTCTTTCCATGTATACGGTGATATTTGACTAAAATCAAAGTCTGTAATGAGTTTAATATCTAATTTTATATTCATTTATTATTTAATATATTTTTCAGTTTTTAATGGAAATAGTAAAGTGGATCTAAACCAGTTAATTTAACAAAATTGTTGAAATGAGTTAGTGTTTTAATTTGTAAATATGTTTTGATTGCGTCTCATTTAGGATGTCAAAATAGTGAGTGAGAAGTGACACAAACCATTATAAGAAAATGTCATATTAGTCATGAAATTTCATTGACTAGTTTTCTTCCACTACTAAAATAACATTTATCAATCAATTTTATTAACACAAATATATCCGTTGATATAGAATTTATCAATGAATTTTAGAATCTTAATTATCGACGAATATTTTTGTTGATAATGTATCAATTTGGTAAAATTGTAATGCATAATTTTTATTACCAATAGATATTTTTGTCGACAAAATTGGTGTCAAAGTTTCTGGTTTATTTGATCGTGTCCTGATAAAATCTATTGATTAATCCGTTGGTAATGATATTCTTTTAATATCCTACAGTAATTAAATTTTTTAAAAATTCGTCTATAAATTCATCGATAATTCTGTTGGTAAATCTTTTAGTAAAATGACCACTAATATTCCTGACAAATTTGATAAAATATGTGTTATAAATTCAATGGAGATAGGTAAGAAAAAAAAAAGAGAAAAACAAGATAAGAAGAAGGAAGAGAAAGAGGAAGAGGAGGAGAAAGATGAAAAAGTAAAAGAGGAAGAGAAGGCGGTGACAAGACTGCACTGACCATGACGATAGAGAAGGAAAAGGAGGAAGAAAAAGATGAAAGAAGATGAGGAAGGAGAAGAAAACTAATCACGATATTTATCTATGAAAAAATTTTGATAATAATTATCGACGGATATGTATCGATGAATTTAGACAGTTAGTAATTATTGACGAATTTTTTACCATTGATAATTATTAATGATTTTTTGGTTTGTTATGCAAATTGATAAACATTTTATCGATGAATTTTTTTAAGCTTAACAACAAAATTTGTTACATTTTTGTACTTCCTAAGAAATTTTGTTCGTTGGTAAATTTTTCTTTTTCTTTTTCTTAGTGGGACAAGTGTATTTTTAGCTATTTTCTTACTTAAAAAAATTAATGTATTATATTATTAATGATGTAAATATGAAATAGTATATTATTTTTGTTTATTAAATTAGAGATATGAATTAATCAATTTAAAACTTAAAAAAATAGATATATAATTTAGTGTAAATATTATATATATATATATATATATATATATATATATATAATTAAAAAAATAAAAAATAAAGTAAAAACAACCTTTTTAAATGTAATAAATTAAAAAAAATAATTGGTGGGCTGAGAGGGCAGACAAAAATTTCCAATCTGCTTTATTATAGTGGGCGAGCCTACTCATCCAATTTTTTTTTCCAATTTAAAATTTAAAATATTAATAAAAATATGAAATTATAAGATTTGAAAGGATTTTATAGAATTAGAAACGTTTAAAACATTGTGATTGTATTCATGTATGATCTTTATGTTTCTACTATGAAATACATATTATCCTATTATACAAAAAATAGTAAAAATGAATTTTCATTGAACAATGAGAAAGATAACAAAGAAAACATAAAGTTTGGATTAAAAAGTATATAAACATGTAAATTAATTATAGTGACTCATTGACTTTAGTTTATTATCCTCCGATATAATATTTTTCTACATATTTAAAATTATAGCGGTCCTTCACGTGTTAAAATTGTAGCGGTCCTTCACAACAAGTTCAAAATTCTAATCTATTTTTATATTTATTAACAAACCGTCGTTATCGCGTTTGTGTGTTCGATGAAAAGAAATTTAAGTTAAGATAAATAACAAATATATAATTAATTTTTAAAATAGTTGTTAAATGTAAAGTTAAAAAAATAAGGTATATAAATTTTTTTTAAATAATAATTTAAAACAAAAGAAATTGTTAGAATAACGATTAAAAGTAAATTATTTATAAAATAATTAATTTTTAAACTAATTAAGGATAAACCTGGTATTATGAAATGTGGACACAAAAAAAGAAATACTCTTTATATTGATATAGATTTGATCACACACATTACATCTTCCTGTTTAGTAATATTAGTTTAATGAGGGTTGTAACTTACTAAAAAAATTGTGAGTTTAAACATCATATCACATTATTATTTTATTTTCTTGGTTTCTCGGATTCTCTTATCTCATTTCATCTTTGGTAAAATTATATTAGGAAAAACATATTGAGAAATTTGTAATATGAAATACTTTACAACAAAATTTCTAATATTCATTTATAATGGAGTAGTAATTGATGAACTAAGAAGCATTTGTTTGATTCGATGTTAGGTAAAGAGGATTAGGTGTATCCTTTTGGGAGACAATGAAGGAAATTTTTTTTGTTCTCTTCACCAAAAAGGTTTAGTGAAGGCTTGCTTTCTTGATCCCTACTTATTTTTTAGAAGAAGGCTGGCCCATAGGGAGATTTGTTTAATGAGCCTTAGATAGTGGGCCTCACGGTGGATCAGGTATGATAGGATGAAAGGTTCTTGAGGCCCATATTGTGTACTGCATTGATGATTAACATTTTGTTTAGAGTAGGGCCCATAATGGCCCATATCTGAGCTCGTTACTCATGAACCCAGAAACCCTGTCTCCATAACAACAACCATACTTGAAGGAAATTCACACCAAATCTGACACCTATTCTACTCTAACAAGAAAAAGCCTTTGCACTTCTTCGATGCACAAATTCTATTGGGTGGTAATACAATCTAGTTTGCTTTGTAATGCACCACAATCTTTTTTCTCTTCCAAAGTAAAATAACTAATTGAGGGTGTTTCAAACAGTTTTTAAAACTTTGTTTTTAATCATAGAAATAATGAGTGTTTTGTTATACTTGCAAGATTAATTTATGAGTTTCCATATATATATATATATATATATATATATATATATATATATATATATATATATATATATATATATTTATAAGTTTTAAAGCAACTTTTATATAATATCTATTTGTTATATAGCCAAGTCCTCTCTTTCTCTCCAATGTGTTACTAAGTTTAAAGTACGAGAACCAATCTTGAAAAATTGCATGAATGAAAAATGAAAATGATTTAGATAAGATGTTCTTTTACTATATTTAGAAATTATTTTTGTGACTACAAAAATGTTGTATTTATTTTCCTAAAATTCTCTCCACCTATTTGGAATGTTTATAAACTTGTATTTGAGCTTTGGATTGAACACAGATCCAAATTACATAAACCAATGTCCTAGATGAATGTCCTAGACGCATGTTCTAAAGATTTGAAATTTATATATTTTAAGTTTAAATACTAATTTGGTTGTTATTTTTGTTGAGTTTGTTCAATTCAGTTATATTTTTTTTTAATTTGATCTTAATTTTTGTTAAAAATTTCAAATTAGTCCTTTAACGGTGTTTACAATGATGAACCGTATATGTCACATGTTAGGTTATTTATTATTATTTTTTTCAAAATATTTTTTAATTTTTCTTCATTTAAAAAAAATGTCTCGCATCAAGCAAGAATCATGCCATGTAATAGTAGTAGAGTCACATGTTAGTGTAATGTCTCGTGTCAATGTCTTATATTCAATTTGGTCCTTAATTCAGTCCTAAACTTTTTGAAAACGAAGCAATTTTGTTTCTTTTCAAATTGAGACTAAATTTAAATTTAATATAAATTTTATATTAATATTTTTATTAAAATTTACATTTTTATTAAATATTTCTAATTTAGGGTTAAAGAAGGTTTAAAATTAGAATGAAAATTTTAAAGGTAGGGACTAACACCATTGATTTAAAATTTTAAGAGGTTAAAAATCACACAAACTATTAAATAAAAATGTCATACAAGATTATATTAATCAATTATAAAGTAAAATTGTCAAATTTACATATTCTTTTTTTTTAATTTTTGTAAAAAAAAAATATTTTTATATTTTCTTTTCTTTGTTTTTTATTATATTAATCAATTATAAAGTAAAATTGTCAAATTTACATATTCTTTTTTTTTAATTTTTGTAAAAAAAAATATTTTTATATTTTCTTTTCTTTGTTTTTCTATCACAATAATAGTTAGGGTTAAATATGTTTTTGTTCTCTTAACTTTTAATAAAAATTGAAATTAGTCACTCTTTGAAAGTTTGGACCAATGCAGTCTCCATGTTTAGAAACGCGTGAATTTAGTCCTTTTAACCAAATTTAATTAAGTTTATTTGATGATGTTTCAAATCTGTTTCTGAGCTAACATTGAAGCAAAACTGTGTCAATTAGCGTAAATAACTAAAAATGCTATCAAGAAACGTATTTGAAACCTCAAATAAGTTGAAGAAAAGCTGATTAATTAAAAGGACTAAATTCACGTATTTATAAATTTGGAGCCCTAAATTTGACCAAAAATTTGAAAAAGGACTCATTCTAATTTTTACTAAAAGTTAAGGGACCAAAAACACATTTAATCCTAATAGTTACAATGATTTCTTTTAATATTGTAAAAAAATTTAATTGTAAAAATTATATTTTTATTTAATACTTTGTGTGATTTTTAAGCTATTAAAACTTTAAATAAATTGTATTAGTCACCACTTTTAAAATTTTTGTTCTAATTTTAAAGTAACTATAACCCTAAACCAAAAATATTTAATAAAAATGTGAATTTTAATAAAAATATTAGTCTAACATTTATATCAAAATTAAATTTGCTTTCAATTTGGAGTGGGACAAAATTGATCAATTTAAAAAAAAATGGGATTGAATTAAATAACAATAACGAATATAGGAACTAAATTGAATATAACACATTGACACGTGATACTACAATGACATGTGATACGATACTGGTTGACACGTGGATTTCTTTTTTGAATTAAGAAAAAAAATTGAATTATGTATTAAAGATTAAAAAAGAAAACTGATACATGACATACATTGTTCACTGTCTGTTAATTATTTAGATGATGTTAATAAAAATAACTAAATTGAAAAAAATTAACAAAAATTAAAACTATATTGAAATATATATATATATATATATATATATATATATATATATATATATATATATATATATAGATATAAAAATATATATAAAAAAAAAATAAAATAAAAATAATTATTATGT
>Ga0214543_1007559_pt1 | contig 18500 bp, 10 predicted proteins | sample CNSS2metaG_FD_160094 | JGI IMG/M metagenome (GOLD analysis project Ga0214543, IMG submission 160094) | Root nodule microbial communities from cowpea collected in UCLA plant growth center, Los Angeles, California, USA - CNSS2 | ecosystem: Host-associated > Plants > Roots > Nodule | place: USA...
AAAAACTTGTAAAATTAACCGTTAATTTTTAAAAATTTAATAAATAATTAAATTGTAAAGGGTAAAATTGGAATTATGAAATGTGGACACAAAAGAGGGAATCCCCTTTATATATAGTTATAGATACTCCTATTTAAAATTCTATTCATTGGATTCTTTTACGTGTATATATATTATAAAAAAGTGGTTCTTAAAATTATTATATATTAGTATTCAAATCGTGGGTAAATATCAAAATTCCAAAATTGTAAAAACCATTCACTAAATGTTCCATAGAATAAGTTGGAATGCTTTTATAAATTCAATTTATTGAATTTGAGGACGACTTTTATATTGGTTGAAAATTTTCCAATAACAAAAGAAAAAAAAAAATCTTACGTTATAAAATAGCAATTACGTTTTATTTTTAACACAAACTTCTTATAGTCAAATAAATCAACAGTTATATCTATGTAATGTTTTTACCATGCTCTATTTTTGCTTAGGTTTGATTATATTTTTATCATCTAAGTATTATTACAATTAGGATCCTTTATATTTGAATGTTATTAATGTGTTTTTAAATATTATAATTGTACAATTGTGATCCTTTATCAGAATTTATTGACAACATTTATTCAAACTTTCCTATCTATGTTATGTTACAACCTCTAAATTGGGATACACAAATATATGAAAAAAATTGCTATACTTTATTTTTTCACATATTTTGAACACCTAAACTATGAAATGTCCTCTTTTGAGAAAAGCAAATTATTGTTACAATAAATGAAAAAATTTAATCAAATTAATTGCAACCTTGTAATTATAGTAATTATATAAAACATATCCTAATCAAATTAATTGCAACCCTTATATATATATATATATATATATATATATATATATATATATATATATATATATTAATTAATTAATTAGTAAAATACATTCTGACCTAATTTTTTCTAAGCTGTACATTTTGTCTTGTCTTCTGTCTTCATTCTTCCAGCTTCAAGTATTGGTACATTATCTTCTTCCGATACATCCCTTAACATTCTTTTCTGCCCTTTCTTTGAAATTGGACATATATATCAAACTCTATATAGACAGTAACATTTATGATATGTTTGTTGTCAACTGATTGAGTTAACAAAATAAGAATATTACGTGGCAGTTGAGATTTATTAATTTTTAAGAATTGAATTTTATTAACTTCTAAGAATAAAAAAATATAATTTCGTATGAATTTTCTTATTTAACTGGTTTTCTGGTTTATTATTTTAATGTTTCATGAATTTCGTATGAATTGAAAATTACTATCATATGACTTTTATCATTTTAATAGCATTTTTATTTATTATTTTATTATTTTAGAGTTTCGTATGCATCGAAAACCATTAACGTATGAATTTTATTATTTTAGTAGCAGGGGATACTATTTTAGTTTATCAAGATTAATTACATGTATAATTTATATATACACCAATGAAGGTGAAAAACCTAGTAGAGACAAGTTTCAATTCGTATTGATGTTATATTGAATGTTTAAATTGGAATTGACATGTTATTGAGATCGATGACATTGAGTTTTAACTAATTTATTGTATGATAAATTGTTGGTTGATGTTGAAAATAGTTTAATTGGTAGAAATTAAATTAATTTTTTCTTTTGGTGTTATTTTAATAAATTTAGACTCTCTATTATATTTTTTTATGGTCCTCTGCTCAACATTAGAATTATACTTTATTGGTATTTAATTTTTTTTTAAATATATTTTAAAATTTTAAAATTAGTGGTCATTAATATATTGAAAGCACATCATAGGTCAGAGGAACAATACAAGAAAATTAAAAAAAAGAAATCTAAATTTGATTTTAAAATCAGATCATTTTCTTCTTATTAGAACTTTTAAGTAAAACTTAAAGCTTAACGAAATCTAAACCTTTTCAAGGAGATGAGACATTCTGATTTCATTAGAAGCTTGATCAAATGATTTAAAACAATAAATGGTATGAAAAAAGAGTATGACGTCATAATATATATATATATATATATATATATATATATATATATATATATATATATATATATATATATATATACTTTCCCAATATTCCAATCAATTCATTACAGACAACTTATTAATATATAAATATCTTTCATCAATTTTTCTCACATAAATGTAATTTTTTTATAGTTAAAAGATAATGACATCTACTTATTTGTTACATAATTTTTAAATCGTTTTTTTCCCTATTTTTTTAACTTCTTTCATCTCTAGTTCCATCTTCATTATTTCCAAAACCAAATTAATAAAAATAAAACTAACGGAGAGGTTAAATCCAGCGATAATAGATCTATATCAAACTTTTTAAACAAAAACTATGAAATACTTTGTTTATTATAAAAATGAAAATAAAATAAATAAATACGAAAAAAACAGAGAGAAACGAGGGAAATAATGTTAGTTGTTTAGAAAGAAACGAGTAAAAGAATGTTAGTTGGTCAGAAAGAAATGAGTAATTATGATATTAAAAAGCACACATATTATGCATAAAAAAAATAGAGCACCTATAGTTAAAGTAATATAATTAATTATATATTTAACATTGATTAGTTGTACACTTTATATATCAACAAGTCAAAATCACGACTTGTTTCTCTCAAATTTGCACCTCCCTTTCCCTCACCTTAAGCATATAACAAAATATGAAGATAATATGTTACTTAAAAAAATGTAGAAAAAATAACTAAAATATGGAAGGCGAGAAAAATAAATGATAGAAAAAAATTTGATGAAAAAGTTTAAATGAGAGTGAATATGTGAGAGGAGACATGTGATATTTTTTATTTTTGAAATTTACCTTTATTTTAAAATATATATAAAAAAAACTTCTCTGTAGTTTATTTAACAAAATTAAAAAAATTAGTTTTACCATTATTTTCAAAAATGTATATTTCAGAAAAAGATACTTTGGGAGTTGAGGTCCTCGTTACAGTCATCGCTAATTCAAACGCCGTCATTTCCTATTTCGATTTCAAATCTTCACCGAGCGTGAGGTTCGGACACACGAACCTCGATGTTCTCGACTGATATAAAACCATACTGAGATTCGCACTCTCCAACCCTACTCTCATACTCACTGCAACAACTGTAACCAAAGAAAGAAGGGAGTTTCTCCCATTTCGTGCTCCGAAATCGACGCATTAGGGTTAGAGTTCTTTCGATCTGAAAAATTCTCGGCTTTATGGCGGAGGAACCGGAAAGCACCGTCACCACTGGCGCCGCCGCCGACCAATCGTTGCTGGATAAGATAAGCGAGAAGCTTCACGGTCACGATTCCTCGTCCTCTTCCGATTCGGATTCCGAAAAAACGGTCACTTCGTCCGTTAAGGATAAGGTTTTCCGCCTTTTCGGCAGGGAGAGGCCCGTTCATTCCGTTTTGGGCGCCGGAAAACGTAAATTATATTCTGTTCCTTCTCTCTCTTATTTTGGTCGTCGTTTTATTGCGTTTTGAGAAAAGCTATAATGTGGAAATGTTTTGACTTGGCCTGACCTTGCCTCATGTCGCTTATCGTTTAACGGGGTTACCTAGATGCTGACTAATATGTTGTGCTTCTCTTGGTGGCTTTCTTAGGTTAACTGGATTTTCTCAAAATTGTGTTTTTAATGTTTGCGAGCTTTCCCTGTTTCTGGTTTATTATATATTATGTTTCCAGGTGGTTTTTAATTCTAGGTGAGTTGAATTTAGCTGCAGTCTCGGTTTGGATGATAATAGATAGCTTGTGTTATGAAATTAACTAGGGCTGCGTTCGTGATGATTCTGATGTTTCGTGAAGAATACCGGAGTGTTTGTTTGTTTGATGATAAGTAATTGAATGGAGAATTATGTGCTGTTGTGTGTGGTTATATAGAGAGAGAGCCAAAGAAGTATCAGTCTATGATGTTATTATCTTACGACTCTTTTTTCGTTACCTTTTTGCAGCTGCTGACGTGTTATTGTGGAGGAACAAGAAGATATCTGCTGGCGTGCTTGGCGGAGCCACTGCTGTTTGGGTCCTGTTTGAGTTGCTTGAGTATCACTTTCTTACTCTGGTGTGCCACATTTTGATACTGTTGCTCGCAGTTCTGTTCTTGTGGTCCAATGCTCATACTTTTATTCACAAGTGAGTCTCTGGAATTTCTTAATATGTTGTTTTGTGTTTTGGGGTTTAACCTTATCTAAACTCTTGTTCGGGAATGTTAAAATATGTATTGCAGATCTCCACCTCGCATTCCAGAAGTTCATCTTCCCGAAGAGCCATTCCTGCAAGTGGCATCTGCGTTGAGGATTGAAATCAACAGGGCATTTGCTGTTTTGCATAATATTGGTTCTGGAAGAGATTTGAAGAAATTCCTTATGGTGTGTGACTTCAAAAACCATTTGTCATCATTATGCACATATTAAATGAAAGTTTTTCATAAATAATGTCTGAAGTTTTGGGTCAGTTATTTATAACTTACCAAAGTGGTACCGCTTCTTGCTTTCTTGCAAGCTGCTTTGCTTTAATTGATAGATAAATGGGTACCTAGTTTGATGCTTCTTTGTGGATGTCAGGTTATTGCTGGCGTTTGGATTCTGTCAATTGTGGGGAACTGGTGCAACTTCTTGACCCTCTTCTACATAAGTAAGTAATTAGTATTCCTTTTATCTAGAAAATTTTATTACAAAAGTTTGTATGGAACTTAGTTCATTTACATATTCTTGATTACATGGGCAGCTTTTATCTTGTTGCACACGGCTCCTGTGCTATATGAGAAGTACGAGGATAAGATAGATCCACTTGCAGAGAAGGCAGTTATTGAGATTAAAAAGCAGTATGTTGTGTTTGATGCTAAGGTCTTGAGTAAGATCCCACTTGGTGCTTTAAAAGCTAAGTTATCATAGTGAGTTAATGTTTGTAACATCACAAAGAAAGAGTTCCACTTGTTTGGTCAAGGAAGTTGCCAGGGCCAGTTTCTTTTATCAAATGTCAGTCTTGATGTAGTCTTGATGTTTTCTGGGTTGGTTTTAGGCTGGTATGGTGTCAATGGCAATGGGTCTGATTTATCTTCAAAAATTAGTAATTTCTCAGTAGTTTCTAACTGTGCAAGCACATATGGATTTTACTGGTTTTTTTGTTGTTGAAGGTTTGTATGAGTTGTTCAATAAAATAATTTGTACTGTAAGATAAAATGTATGACTTGCATGCTCTTTTTCTACCAGAATTTAAGTATTAGATTGGTTATAAATTTTTCTAGAACCACTGTTTCTGTTATTAACCGGCAGGCAATGTATGATATGTATTAGGGGAATATATGTTTAGTGTACGCAAGTTTTATAGAGTACTAAATATATTAGTGTTGGTCTATACTAAATATGGATTGATTTGGCAAAAAAATCAGTGTATTGTTTTTTTTTTTGGTATGATTGGGTCTAGATATTATAACATTAATCGCGTCAATATTTCAGCATTAATAAATAGGGAAGAAAAAGGAATATATTTGAGGAAAATAATTCCGACAATGCTATGACGATGGCTCAATGGCTAATAAAAGGCTACAAAGAATGATAAGATTCCCAACAGACACAAAGAAAGCGTCAAAGATTATATGACATGCGTGATAGTCTAATGGAAAAAGTAATTTTGTGGGAAGAATAGGCAGAAGATAGACCGAAACATATGACGCCATTTCACAGTTGACAGCATGCAATTGCCTTTTTGAAAAGGCTCACTATACTTTAATATCCAAAGACATTTTCAATACAAGTTTATTTGAATGAATAACAGTTTACAAATTTCAAAATAGTTGTAAAAATGAATTTATCAATATGTGTGTGTAGCGGTTTGTGATTTGTATGTGTTTGTTTACGAGGTCAATAAATACACTATACTGTATCATATAGAAAGTTGAAGGAGGAATGTGGTGGCATGGGATTGACCTATTCAATCAATAATTGGATGTTTGGAGTTGAATGGATGGATAACTGCCATCGTCGCATCGATGGTGATAAGGGTGTCAATTCTTTCTAACGTCGCGTCACTTTGTTTCATCCTCGCCTTTTCAAATTATTCCTTTAAACAAACAAAAAGAAGGTTCAACTTTTCATCATGTAATACTGCCTAGTATTAAAGAGTAGGTTAATCTAGGCTAAAATAGATTTTCTTTTTCTCCCTTTTTTGTATGTTCTTATAAATTTAAAATATTTACTTATATGAGAAATGAAATATCTCACAAATCTTCTAGATTGATTATCAACACAAATGAGTAAAATAATAATGATACAAAAAATAACTGACAAATATATCACACTAGAACAGTTGGAGAAAACAAGTGAGCACTATTTCATTATCTGAACTTAAAACCAAAAACTAAACTGATGCTTTCAAGACAAATACAACTGAATAATCTTCACAAATCTTCAATTTAATTTGACATAAATCTTGATAGCGATAAAACACTCAGTGCCATTAAGTTCTTCATAGACTTAAACACTAATCAACTAGATTAAATTCAAGCAATAAAAGAACTTACTACTAGACGAAATTTTTGTGATCATATTAATTTTTAAATAAATATTTTATTTGGATAAGATAATTAAAAATACATTAACTTTTTTAAGATAAAGTTCTAACTTTAAAACCTTTATTTAAAAATTAAACTTTAAAAAGATATAAGTCAAATTTAAATATTAAAATAACATAATTGAATTTTTCTCAATGTGTATGCAGATGTATATCAAGGAAAAGTGATTGTAAGTGAAATTTCAATTTCCTCTATTTTTAGTAAATTTCAAATTTTATTGGTTTAGTTATTTCAAATATTTTCTAAAAATTCTCAAATTTTTAACTTTCCTTTAACTTTTTCTATTCAAACAACTTATTTTACTCTAAAAAAATTTATATTAATAAAATGAATGAATTACTCTCCTAATTGAATACAGTAAAGGGAAAGAAAAAGACAATAAACAGATGAGTAAGCACGTAGGGTTGTAAGCATTGTACATACATGTTTTAGAGAAAAAGGAGTGATATTTCACTACATATACATGAGGTAATTTTGCACAGTTTAAGAGTTTCAAAATATGCAATAATATTCACACAAGAGAACGGGGGCAATGAAATGAAAGAATTAATTGAACAAGATTACACGTCTACAATTTATCTCTGATCTATACCTTTTGATTAATTACACAAAAAATGTATACTTAGTATCTGGGAAGGAGTTTTGAACTATCTGATGAAGATGTAAGGGGAACTGTTGAGAACTCCGAACCAAGTTGTTCGGAATGCTGAAAGTATCCGGTTCCAGTTCTAAACCACTGATTGGAAGGTGGTGGAGAAGAATTAGTATAACTTCTATCATGCGAATCATCCATGGATTTATCTGTACTTCCTGATGACTCCCTCTTCTCTCTTTCTTCTGTTTCCTTGAGAAGAAAATCAACCCACAGATCTGCAAAGGACTGAAAGGGAAACTGTACAAATCAAATTCAAGCAAATTGCGTAAAATGTGACAAGATCTAGAATGCAGTGGAGAATTTGGAAATTTTATTTTAGTAGATGTTTTGGACCAAGGAATGACATGCATATAAAACATTTGCTATATAGCATAAACCTGGAACATGTTCCATGTTAAAATAAAAACAAATTATTGTGTTCACCAAAGGGAGACATAGAAGGACGAGGTTCCAGTTAGAATAAAATTTTTAACACCATTATTTTCTTCCGGCATTGAGCAATCCCAAAAATTAAAGAAAACGAAGAAAAGTCGCCCTCAATATTCTGATAGGATCCAATTGCAAGAATGTGACTTGGGAGTACCACATTCGGAATTATGGGATTCAGGAGTAGCGTTTAAGGCCCTCGACTTTCTACCTACAGCTAGCTTTTGTGTACCTTTTATGATATTCTATTCTGATAAAGCCCACATATAAATAAACACAAGATGAGAAGAAATCACCTGGTTATCTGCTCCCGCATTAGCAGCTGATTCAGTGGAACCACCTCCTCCCAAGATACCTCCAACTAGGCGGCCAGGCAACCCTAGAACACCACGGACAACACCTTTTCCTGGACCCTGTTGAGCAACACCTATTCTTTGTTTGTCCTCATTAGAGAATCCCAGCATGCGAACCATCAGATCCAAAACCTGTCCCCAATATCACTTTATTATGTACAACACAAAGGAATGGAAGTCCTTAATGATACATAGACATACATACTTACATACATCATACATACATACATACACATATATAGAGAGAGAGCAAACAAATTAGAAAATTTCCATACCTCTTTGCTGTGGTTTCTCTGGAAATAAGTAACAAGTAATTTTATCACAATGCGCCTGACAAAAATACAATTAAGATTAATAAAAGCAGAAGCCATATAATTAGCGAAAAACATTTTCAAGTATGGGAACCTAACAAACTAGAAAAAATTGGAAGCTCCCAAGACCAAACCAATATAGCACGAAAAAACTACTTAGTTGAAAAACATGCCAACCTGTCAACAAGAAAATCTGAATCCACTGACATTCTATTTAGCCTTGTCATACTCTGTTCAACCGCTCGCCTCAACCTGGAATTGTCTTCTTCGAGCTTGCTTACTCTACTTCTCCAATCTGATTGTAGCTTTTCAGATTGAGAAAGCTTAGCTAAAATTTCTTCTTTTTCACTGATCAAGACATCTGCTCTGCATTGTGCATCCTGGCAATTGGAAACACCAAAAAGTTACCTTCTAATACTTTTGAGTCAGAAAACATGATAAAACATCAGTACACTGCAGCAAAATTTTGGGGAATAATGGGGTCCAATGCTGCAAACTCAGCAAAGAGAATCATATTCTTTTATTGTTACAAAATCATCAATATAAAGGGTGGAATTCTGTTATGTTTAATTCTTAAAAGTGTGGGTCGTCAAAAAGTTATATTAATAAATTGTATGAGAGAGAGATTCATACTTTCAACAGTAGAGAAAGCTTAGACTTTTCTTCCTTTGCACGAGCCAGATCTCCTTCTAAATGTTCCTTCAGAAAATAAATTTATGGTGAATATAAACTTACTCTGTAGAACAAAAGACAGACACGCACTGAAAAGATACTAGCTAAAAAAATAAGAAGGAATGTTGACAACTTAAATCAATGCATATTATTAATTTCTAAATACAAAATTAAAATCAACCTTAGCTTCAATTTCAGCATAATATTGTCCAAGAGCTGTCTGTAGATTTAAAAGTTCTGTATTCTTTGCATCTATTGTGCTCATACAGTCAGCCAACTTCTTGTTCAGGTCTTCAATGATTTCCCTGGATTTGAGAATTTCATTGCTATTTTCCATCTTCAGTTTCTCCTGACTCGCAGTTCCCTGTTTTAGAGTTCTCTCAAGATGTGATATTTGAGCCCTTAAATAATTATTGCTATCACGAAGTTCTTCAATTATTTTGCTATCCTCGTCCATTTTTTCGGACTCTTCAGATTCCTAAACAAAATGCTAGATGGTGAACATCAATGAGTGTACCACAGAAAGATTAATATGGTGAACATCAATGAGTGTACCACAGAAAGATTAATATGGTGAACATCTATGAGTGTACCATAGAAATATTAATATGGTGAACATCTTTGAGTATACCACAAAAAGATTAGTATGTTACATTCAATAGAGATGGGTGCATGAAGTTCATTGTAGATAACTCGGGACAAAATATAATACAAACGGTAGTCTATATTTTGAGAATAACAATTTTTTTATGAAAGTCTTGTTTGTCCCTTTAAATCATGCTCAAACATTACTGATTACGGTTCAAAAAAATAAAGTGAAAAACTAAACCTTTCTAACAAATGCAATTCCTGATGGCTCAATTGAGGATACAATATAATACAAGTGAGACTATATTTTGAGAATAACAACAAATTTATTTATAAAATCCAGCACATTGTTTGTCCCTTTAAATCATGCTCAATCTTTATTGATTTTGCTTCAAAAATATAAAGTGAAAATGAAACCTTTTCTAACAAATGCTGTTTAAGACGGGTCAATTGTTGTGCTGCTTTGTCCCTTTCCTTTTGTGTTTCCTCCAATTCTTTACTTAGCCTAAGTAAGGATCTTTCCAACTCTTCATTCCCCTTTCGTGTTTCCTCCAATTCTTCACTTAGCTTATGTAAGGATTTTTCCAACTCTTCATTCCTTGGAAAACTTTTGGAAGGATCGGGTAACTGCTACCCAAAAACCAATTTCCAAAACCCCAGAAAAAAAAGAAGACAAACAGTTACTAGCATGATTCATAAGCCATATAACCCGTAAAGTAGAAATTGCTATTAAGTTTTGGCTCACATGATTGTTAAAGCTTGGAATCCTTCTCTGAATCTGAGAAGCATCAGGAGATATTTTACCAGAAGTCCTAATTGATTTGACCTCAGCCTCAAGTTCATGCTTTTCCAACTAATAATGATAAGATAGAATATATTAAAGTGCATTCTCGAGCACAATACCAGCAAACAGTCATTATAACGTATTGAGTGATAGGACAGTTGGTTCTTTCTTATGAATAAAAAAAATTAATGCATAAATTTACTGACCTTAAGAGTAGTGTTTTCCTTCTCCAAAGATTCAATCAGTCTCTTGAAGCTATTTGTTTCTTCATCTTCCCGTCTACTCAACTCCATTTGCAAACGATTAATTTCTGATATTTTCCCATTCAATTCATTATGTAATTTGCTCATCTCATATGTTGTCTGCCAAGCAATAATACAATACATGTATTGGTTAGATAACCGAAAACAATAATAGTCCAGCTTATCATATTCCATAGTACAACAAAATCAACATCCTGGTTACTTGAGAAGACATATGGTATCAATGATGCAATGGACGTTATTAATGTAAAAATAATGTGTTTGATAGGTTCAGTGGTAACCCTTACAGTGTTCAACTAATTCTCTTAGTTAAATAATATCGAAAGAAATAGAGGAACAGAGAATAGAATTCATTGGAAAAAGCTGACTCATGTTCTCGTCTACTTTCTACTCCCATAGTTCTCATGAATCTAGAAAATGTTTTATTTAAAAATATATATTTTCATTTTCTCCTTATCAAATCATTCTTTGATTTTCTTCCAGGCCTTCCTCTTGATCTTAATACCAATTACCATTCACAACCAAAGCACTCTTACCAATTGTGGATGACAGCTTATGACCGTGAGCCGAAAGTTTTCCATACATACATAGCAGATGGAATTATGGCCAATGGTAGATATATTAAAAAAATATGAAATACAAAATGCTATATAATCAGAAAATAAATAAAACTACCAGAATGTTAGAGACAAAAGAATATCGAAACACCTATTCTAGGAAATAAATTTCAACATATTTCAATTTGAAAACCAAAAAAACTACCATAAAGTAATCAATACAGTTGAGTAGTGAATATAAAAGTAGTTAACGCATGGCTAGTATCTTATTTTATTTTTAAGAAAATATTATCTATTCATTTTCCCTTTTATTATGGCGCAAAAACATTTGCCAGATTCTTATAGAAATAAAATAATATTTAATCAAATTAATTTTGCTTGGATAGACTCACTTTGTCTCTTTCCAACTTTAATAATGTAAGCTCCTCTTGGAATAACTTGTTCAATTTCTCTTCCTCTGACATCAAAGAAAGATCCAAATTGTTAGCAGTTTCTATCTAGACGTACAAAATGATAATACAGTCCACACACACACATATATTCTAAATGCAGAATAATGACCCTGTAATTTAAGCTGAATATGTGCCATTTTTTTCTGTTCTAGCTCTAGTTCCAGCTTCATTTTATGTATATCATCAGAATGCTGTACTGCTGCTGCTGGGCTACTTTTTCCCGCTACCATATCTGCTAGCTCCTAGAAGGCATTCATACATCTGTTGTCAAGTTCACTCATCACTAAAAATAAACATAAATTCTAACAAAAAGTTTAAATTGAAATGGCAAGTTAAAAAATTAGAAAAGCAAACAAAAACTAATTGTCTCTACTTTATTTTTAAAATGTTTATAATGATTCCATGAAAAACGAATATACAATTTGACAAAGAAAAAATCAAAATAGAAAAGTATTATAAATGCAATCCACCAAATGGATCAATCTATCTACATAGATTCATGATTTGGGAGTAACAAAAAAATCTAAGATGTAGTTACCTTGTCCTTTACTCGAGAGTTCGAGTGTTTAGATACCATCTTGGTTTGAATACCATCGTATTCCAAAGCAGATGTGGTTCCATTGTTTGTAGCATAAAGATTTTTCATTTGAGTTGTGAACCTATGCTGTCGATTGGATGACTGGTCACTATTTCCCTTCAAATATTCAAAAGCAATCAACAAGAACTGTTAGTTATGTTGAGAATCTTGAATCAGCAGCACTACAAGAAACAATCAAGAGTAAACAACCACAACCACTTTATCTTTGAAATTGATCGTGCTGTCAAATTAGTTCTTGAAATTAAGAAAATGTTAAATAACTCTGATAAATAGTCCCCAAACCTAAAATTTCTCGTTTAGTCTCTAAATAAATGTTAATATTACCACTTTAGTCACTTTTGTTTTTGGACTACCGTGACAGTGGATTTACACTTTCAAGGACCTTTTCTCTTGTTAGTCTCTAAATATGTCAATATTGTGGCTCTAGTCACTTCTATTTTTAATTTAGACTCACGCATTTGTCAATTTAAACGTTCAAGGACTTTCATTTGTAATTTTCTTCAATTCAGACACTGATGTGACAAGACATTCCAAATTCAGGGCTAAAGTGGCTATTTACTCTAGCATAAGTTTATTGAACTGGAATGGCACGTACAAGGTCTCTAATGATAGTTCCGCAAACATGTACACACAACAACCTCCCAAGATAAGCACCTGCAGAGGAACTGTCCTATATTTTTATAACGCATAGATAATCCTAAAGAACCTGATCTGATACCAAGTTGAAGACTAAATATTTTGATGAATTGATTGAGTGAAAAAGCACTCTGAATAGCATATATTTATATGTTTTCCAGATTTAATTACATTTAAGAACAGTAAATATAAATGCAAGTCCCTATGTACATAAGATAAGCACTACGTCTGAATATGAACATTGTTGTATTTTGGACTTTCATCGAATTGTCAACATCTAAGACTCCGGTTTCAAAAAGCTACTAAAGAATATAACATTCATATCATTTCACAAGTCTAGCGAGGAAGGAGTAACCCAATGTCAAAGAAGAAAATAAACTATAGAAACTATTTTTTTACATCAACTTTTATTACATGAAAACAGGCCATTCCCATCATGATCAATATTATATACACGACAGTCTTCTCCCCATCCCCCCCTAAACAATAATTGACCAAAAGAGTTCAAGTTTCCAACATTAGGAGGGGGTCACGACAAAGTAGGAAAAACAAAAAAGAAAAATCGAAATCAATCAAGTAAAAATTCTCCAATCAAAACCAAGTTTATGGAAAACTCCTCTGGCGGAACAGGGTCTTAATGGAAAAATAAAACAAAGAAAAATAGAAAACATCAATTAGTTAAATTTGGCCAAACTCCATACATATAAACTAGTACAGATTACAAAATCCTAAGTATGGTTTCAATAATTATCTCAACACAACCATAGCTTCTCAATCAGGTATGTTTTATTGACAAAATATCATTTTAATGTAGTTAGTGGCAGAACACACAACACACAGACATATCCTATAGTTAAAGTAACACCTTATCTATGTGATGAGAGATAAACGTAATTGGTATGAATCACTCAAATAATTGTCTCTAGAACAAGAAGAGATGTAAGGTATGACCTAACCATGTGTCAAGAACTAAAATTGATAATTGACAATCTAAAAGGTGGTTGAGTTTTTCTAACCAGAAAATGTAATCCATCCAATACCTTTGTCCTTCTCACTATCTAAACTTCATGTGAAAATCATGAAATACAAGAGATCAAATGTAATGGAGTGCTTAAAACACAGGTTAAAATATTTTTATACAACATAATAAAGTTTGAATCAAAAAATAGGATTACCTTGACTGTGTAACCGCCATTTGTGGATACGGGACTCGTATCCAAATTCTGTTTTAATGAGCCATTTTCTTTATTCAATCTAACAATATGATCCTGGAAAGTCGAAAGGATCAGATAGTTAAACTTAACAAAAGGCCACTAACTCAACAAGTTAGACAAACTGTTAATTGACTCTTTCTGGAACCTCTGCTCAGCCTGAGATAGATATTACATAATACATATGATCCAACAATATATTTGAAAAAGTAAAGAACCTTTTGTGTTGACAAAGGGGAGAAGGGGTCAAAGTTTTAGAGATGCAAAATTGAGTTCTTCAAACCATGCATGACAGTTGAGTTCACCTTAATACAAAAACGATGTAAGGTCCAAATTAGAAATTACAGTGTGCCTTGGATCCATCTTACAATGTAATGGAAAGAAAGATTAATCATAATCCAGGATTCAAGTTGGGTGGATGAGATTGAAAAAAAATTAATTATAATTTGTGGACAAAAATTTTCCAATAAATTTCACGAAAATTATATCAGATAGCTACAACACCATAATAGTACTCCGTAGCAGTGAGAGTTTAGCAGAAGTGCTGATAAGAGCGAAAATTATGTGTAGTTGAGATGAATATGAGGTGGACAAGAGGATATAGAAGATTTAGAAAGGATATTATTTGAGAATAGGTTGGAGCACTTCCTGTTTAGGAGAAGATAATAGAGATTCCCACATGGTCTGTTTGATCATGTGCCTATGGCTTCCCATAAGATAAAATTTGCTCGGGAAGACTTCTACAAATTAGTTTATACATAAACTAATTTTAGCTTATAGGAGAAGTTTAATTCATGTTTTTTTACCATTTTGTTCTACTAGAAGTGTTTATAAAGAAAATTATTCGATAGTTGAACATTAAGTAGCTCCAACAGTTCAACATAAGAAACAGCAAAATAAAATTCAACGTACTACAGGTACATATATGTAGAAAACTAATAACCCGGGATATACCTCTTTTTCTTTTAATATAGCTGCATAATTAACTGATAGTGCTTTAATTTCTGCCTCAGAAGCTTGAAGTCTCTTGATTTCTGCTTTATATTGTTCTATCTACAAGAAATAATATAAAATTAAAAAATGACATCTTTAACCACAAAACAAAACCGACCTATTACTATATTCTACTCCACAATTCAAGGGGAAATGTATGGCACACAATTTGAATTTGAATACATTACACTTCCGTGCAAAATTCGCAAATGCTAGTGTTTTTTATAGGAGAAAATGATTAAATATATATAGAAAAGAAGGATACAAAAAGGAAATAAGAAATTCTCAAGAACTAAAGAAATGAATTAGTAAAAGTGGTGTGTTCATAATACCACATGTACAGCAATGAGATATTGCTTATCAGACAGTAGATGGAAAGAGCTTGGTTTTGTAAGGTTGATTTACGTTTAAAGTTCACCTTTATAACATTCCCGATATTGAGCTTTCCTCTATTCCCATGTTCAATGTCCTAGGCCTAAGGAGATAAGATGTAAATTTCCCATCAACTAGAGATATGGCTATAGCAATCTATATAAACGAAGTGCAAATTTCGCTTTACAAGCTGATTTTGTGAAGTTTAGTTAAGTTTAAAATTCACTTTGACAAGATGGTATCAAAGCCTATCAGTGCCTATCCTATTGAAATTTGTGGAGTCTATCATGTCACCAGTTTTTGGGTTTCCCTCTAATCCCGCATTTGATGTCCTCGGCATGAGCGGTGTGTTAGAAATCCCATATCAAATAGAAATATGACCAAATTATAGTGTACAAGTGGGATGCAAACCCTACCTTAAAAGTTAGTTTTGTGAAGTTGAGTTAGGTTTAAACTTTCCTTTATAAGAAAACTCAATGGAAGAGTGTCACCTGACAAGATTCTATCATCTCTTTCTAGACAAACAACCACAGAAACCCAGATTGAGAACACCCAAAAGCTTTTGGATCTTGGCTTTAAATAAATCCTATGAATTAACATACAGGAGCTTTTGAAGGTCCACGAGAATCATCCCGTTTTCATCAAAAAGACCAAATGATTTATCCCATAGATGATGCAGATGGACAACGCCAAAACAAATACTAACAAGTTTGGGAACTCAACCTACACATTACACAGAAATCATGGCTGATGAGTACGAGAACTTTCACATGTGTCAGCAGTATCAATTTTGGAGCAAGTTGATTTAATATAAACATTTTTTTTTATCCCTCTCTAAAGAATTGGACCCTATTTTGGCAAGTAAGCCAATGCATTGAATTAATGACCAACGATCCATCCTCTGGGCCTCAAATGTACGTCATCGACTGGCTTATATTCTACAATGTACACATGAAGCAGGGAACCAATATTCTACTAGAAGTAGCAATTCTGTTAGGATTTGCCTTAAAAGCCATTTCCCACACCCCTCACGGAGGGAACACAATGATATCAAATTAAGGATCACAAGTATTAATAGACCCTGCAATGTCCCTTTTCATCCACTTGTATACTGTATACACTGTCTTGGAAGTCAGAGTCCATGTAGGTTCATCATTGGAACTTTACTTGCTCGTATTCAAAGACCTTCTGTTTCAATATTTCATCGTCTCATATAGAACAGGTGATGAACAGTAACTATTTACAATTCTTAATTTCACCACCTCACACCTAGGGTTCAGTGACACCAATCCTAAATTAAACGCAACGACCTGCTGCTATCCTGCTTCCACTCTGAATTCAAATACGAAATCTCCGCCATTCAAAAACTCTTAAAGCATTCACAATCGCAAGCCCCTAGCTAATATTGCAATGTTCCACGCGACTTTGGAATATCGTATCTAAGAAGCAAACAAGAACGTAGAGAACTTGAGGAGAACGTACCTCTGAAGCGTAGGGGTGACCGGACATTCCATTGGAAGGCGGAGAGCTGGGAAGCGAATTGGAATGAGCAAAGGTGTGAGAATTGCGGCGATCGGAGACGGCGGGGCTGACGACGTGGTGTTCGTCGTCTTCGTCGTCGTCGTCGTCGTGAGCGTAATGAACGTCGAGGGCGATCTTGTTCAAATTCTCCTTGAAGTTGGCGATTGTGCCCCACATGGTTGAATGAGAGGAATTGGGGTTTGGAAGGGGATTTGAATCGACGGTGTTAAATCCGTGATTTGGTGAAGAGCGCGCACTGCAATTTCTGCTGGATCTCTCGTTTTCTTACAAATGCAATTTTTGGACCAACTCCTTCGTTCTCAATTTTTTATTCTTCATAATAAAATAAATAATATTATAATAATATTGTAAAAGGCATTTTCTACACTCCAAAAATATATTAAACATGTAGAATAGTCTCACTTTTTGATATTTCCTTAGCGTGTATTTTTAATACATTTACGTTTATCAAATTTAATTAAGATTTCAGCATTTATTAATTGATAAGTTTAACGCTCAAACTTTTACAGCTACGAAAATATACGAGCTTTAATGTTTAAAACATTTTTTCTTTCTTTTTTAATTTCCACTATCTAGGATAATAAATGCTTATGTTGAAAAATAATTTAACTACTGCTTTCTTATACACGGTATAAATTTGCATTCAACAAGAAAATTGAGTCATTTTTTTTTTCTCTTTTCTTAATTTTCAAACCCGATATTTTCATAATAAGATTATATGTTTTAATATAATATTTTTTAATCAGAAATTTATTTTTATTTTTATTACACATAGAAAATTGTTTTGAAAAAAAAAACTAAAAATATATAATAAGTGATTTAGATAAAATTATATTAGAAATGGAACAGTTAAATGTTTTTCTTTAGTCAATGAATCTTAAACCACTATTATTATTATAACATTTATTTGGGTTGAATTCAGGGAATTCCTTATGCTGCGGGTGACAAGCCTCTAGAAGCTTGGGGCATGCATGATAGCCTTTTATTTCAACCATCATTTAACAACATTAAAGGATGAGACTACGAATCTCTATTTATTTTCTTAAAATAATTTAACAAATTAAATAGATTTTTATTTGTGTTGTTCTAATTTATTTATTTATGTTAGAATAACTTTTCTCTATTTATTTCAATAAGTAAATATTCTTTTCTTTCTCAATTAAAAAACATTTTAGTATCGTTTATTTTAAGTTTAAACAAATTAGTTCTACGAGTGTAGAAGATAATTTTTGTATTATTTATATCATAAGTGTCTCATGTTTTGATTTAACATGCAAAATAACTTTTAGTGTGTAAAATAAGGACACATTAATTTAATTTTAAATTTAAAATAACTTTTTTCTTCCTTGTGAATTTGTATATGATCCTCGATAAAAATAATTCTTCCATTTTTGTCATTCATATTTTTTTTTTCATTTTGGTTTCTACTTATATGTTAAATATTTTTCTATTAAGTGATATATCGCAAAAAAAAAAAAAAACTAAAACATTTTTTTT
>Ga0214543_1007560_pt1 | contig 18499 bp, 9 predicted proteins | sample CNSS2metaG_FD_160094 | JGI IMG/M metagenome (GOLD analysis project Ga0214543, IMG submission 160094) | Root nodule microbial communities from cowpea collected in UCLA plant growth center, Los Angeles, California, USA - CNSS2 | ecosystem: Host-associated > Plants > Roots > Nodule | place: USA...
TGAAAAAGATGATTAAAGCACAAGTTCTTGAAACTTTAAAATGAAAATGCAAGAGAGAAAGGTTAGAGAAGAGAGGACACCACGAATTTTTATACTGGTTCACTCAAACCTGAGCTACATCCAGTTTTTCAAGGCAACCTTAGCTTGACTTTGCACTATTTCAAAAATTTTACAAAGTATCCACCCTTACACTTCCAAAATATGCAAAAACACCACAAAAGACTCTTGAATCACACAAGAATCACACCAGCACAACAAGAACCCTCTTGCAGACATGGAAAACCACCAGGCACACCCACAAAGCTTGAGAAAGATCAAACCTAAGTGGTAGCACAACCTAGCGTACCACAAATCACTTTCTCCAAGCTTCAAACCAAGCCAAAAGCTCCAAGAATTGATCCAAGATCAATCTTCAACAACTGCAACACCTATGATCACGAAGGAGAGAGTTTCCACAAGTTTCCAGAACCAAATCGTGCTCTAAAATGATCAACATACCTCTCTTTCGAAAATCACAGCTTTTATAGTCAAACTGTTACGAAATTCAACAGGTTGATTTTCAAATTAATCGGTTGATTTCACTTGACTTAAGTGAAATCAGTCGATTAAAAACTAAATCAAATGATTGAATTTGTTGCAGTTTAAGACTACTGCAGCCAACCTTTTATCCTGTTAAAAAACCATTCAAACAGATTAAAAGAGACATTTTAACCTGTTGAAAAACCATTCAACAGATTAAAAACACAACAAAGACCAAACTACATCTAATTAATGCTTTAATGTCTACAACATGAATTACAAACTACAAGTACATTTTCTTAATGATGTAACTACATGAAGAGCACACGTTCCATCCTTGATCACCATGGATATCATCAAATCTCCTTTCCTTCATCAATGTAGGCTTCATTCCAATGGTAATGGCTTCAAGATAGTTCAAAAGAGCTTCATTCAATCTTCATCAAATCTTCAAGAAGCAAACCACCTTGGCTTCTCATGTCAACAATCCTGACTTCATTTTAAGAAGAGTTAGAGGTTAATTGACCTATGTTTGATAAGTCATATTGAGTATCATAATGTTTCTTTAACAAGTTATTATTAAATGCTATATGAAGAACATTTATTACAATCCTCATTTTTTATGTTATCAAACGCAACGTAATGATGAAGAACGTCTCAAGATTCATAACAACTAGTAAAGATTTGCAAGATCTATATAAATAGAAGCAACCTTTAAAAGGAAAGAACTTATGCTAAAATAAATGAATTAATAACTAACAAAGATAAAAAAACTTTCTTCTAACCTAATTGATAGAACATTTATGTGTTCCTTAACAACCTAAAAGAGTGAACCTAAATTTTGTAGACATTAATTCTGTTTTAGTTAGCAAGCATGTGATCTTTCAATCACTTTGCTTGTAGTCATGTCTTTTAGCTAAAAGTGCTTATTGTTCTAAATTATTTATCCTAGTATGTTCAAATTTCTTTTAGTTTGCAACCATAGAACTTTTAATCACTTCTCTTTTAATCAAGTGCTTTCGCCAAAAGTAATTGTTGTTCTAAGGAATACTAAATGCCTTAGCTACGAGTGAATGTGGTTCCAATTTTAAGTTGTTTAACCAAACATGACTAAGAATACTCAATTTTATCTTTTAGTGTTAATATGCTCAGTGAAACTTAATTATTTTCATCAAAATTTAAATATAGTCTTTGTTATAGATGAAATGATATAAAATTTGATGAGTGAAACTTTTATTCCCTTTAATTCTCTTATATCACATATTATCAAAGTAATATCTAACATAAAAAAAAAGTTTACTTTTAAATAAGATTTGTAAAAATATCTGAACAATAAATTTATCAATTAGAAGTATGTTTGACAGTTGTAAGACCCACTTTTTGAATGCCCTAATGTTAAAAGCTGCCACACTATTGGGCCTAAAGGGCTGGCCTATAGGGTGCCAAGGCCCCTAAAGCAGCTAAGGTCCCTCAATTGCAAGTCATTCTGAAAAATTAGTGCCCTAACTCACCCATTTTCTCTCCACAGAACCTCTGCTAGGGTTTGGAGATCTACCCAAGTTCAAGTGAGCTCAACCTCCGTCTCCCGTTCACATAAGTTAGTTCTCGAACCTAGCCTTTCTAAGTTGTTTTCGTGGTTTATGTCGGGAATAACTGTGTGAGTCCAATCTCCTTTGTCGTGCCACTGTTTCAGTTCATAGATTTGTCCTTGGAGTTACTGGTTTCGCAGGCTTAAGAGTCGAAGTCTAATATTAGCCCTTTTTCAAGTAAGGGAAGCTAGGGTCTCACGTTATTTCTATGTTATGTGATTAATGTTTTGTGAAATATGAGAAAAGATTTAGAGGTTTTTGGTATATTTTTGAGTTAGCGGTTCAAATATTCATGAAACTGTGATATTTGACATTATTTCTTGTATTTTGATGCGTAGCACAGTCGCTGGGCGAGTGCCCTAGGTCGATGGGCGATTGTGTGTTTTTCTGATATGCGCAGTTTTAGTAAAATTGACTTTCCCGACTCATTAACCGTTGGATTGAGCTCAAATTTTGACATGTGGTTCATAACATGCTATTTTATGGTTTGACTGGTTGGATCGTTGATTAGATGTCTGTAGCTTGAGAAATGTGTCATGCATTACTGTAATGATTTTGGTTTCATGATAATAAATTCTCTTGGGAATTTTGGTGTAAGAATTATGGTTGTGGGTTGTGCTTGATTGTATGGAATTGCAAGTAATTAAACGTTGGCACTCATTTATTTGGGATGAATACTATTTTGTGATATATGTATGTTTTGGTATGCATTTATAAAGTATGAGATGAATGAATTTGCATGAGTGATGTGATTCATGGATTGTGAATGATGAACTGGGATAAATCTTGGCATGCGATTTCAATGAAACGGTTGGTTATATATGTGGTCATGAATTCGGTATGAACAAAAATGTTACATTGATGGCATGGTATTGGTATGAGGTGAAGTGTTATATCTTCGAATTGGGAAGAATGGGATGGTATGAAATCAACATGGAATATGAATGAGGATGGGTTACAAAGGATGGTGTGTGGTGTTAAATGCATGATCAATATTAGTTGTTTGTTTGGAATGTGATTGGTATGTTGTCAGTACGTAAATCCACGAGTCTCTAGGTGAGACTTCCTAGTCGTGCTTCAGTGGTCGGGACGTAATTCCATAGCCCCTGTTAGTGGGTGTCCATGGTGGTGCCCCATCTATATAACTTGGTAAGGATTGCATCCTGACACTCTAAGGAGTCAGTTAGTCTCACTTAGAGTGGACTGACTCCTGTAGTGAGAGTAGCAGGAGGCCTGAAACTCATCGAGGGCTAACCTTGTGTGTGAGGGAATTGATTCATTGTAACACTTGTAACACATAGTTCGGGGGTGAGCAGAGGTATCCACCACAAGTGCAAGCATCTGCTGAATCCGACCAGGTTATATGTATCCGGATGAGTTGAGTCGAGTCTTAGTGTATTGATTTAAAGGTCATAATATGCTTATATGATATGTGTATATTGGACTATGAAAGTATATTTGATTGCATGATGAAATCTTTTTGGCTCTAGCTTACCCTTTGCTTGTTTAACTACCTTGTATGTTGTTCTTCTACCTTTGCGATGATCATCAATTTATTGATGGGAGCAGATGCGAGAGGTACTCGTGGTCAATAGGGGAGAGATGATTCCGTTGCATAGTCTACTTGGGCTGGACTTCACGTTTTATTTGGGCTTTTCTTTAGGGCTAAGGCCCGTGTATTATATTGTCCCTAAGGCTTTATTTCGAATACTGGCTATCTCTTACTCCTTATGGGTTGTAGGCATTGTAGTGAGCTTTAATATTTTCTTTTAAGTACCTTGGATAATTGTAAGGAGTGACCTTATACTTCGCAACTTGGCTCTTTATATTATCCGGTGTAAGATTTCATTTAATTATGTTATTATTTAAATGGAATGTTACAACAGTTATATCAAACATTATTTTATGAAAATTTTTAATTTAATTTTAAGGACTCATATATTTAACTTATTTTCACAGTTATTATATCGTAGAGGCAGAGAAAAAAATGTCAAATGGGTGTATTATAATATTATTAATTATAATTATATTATTTTTTTAATTCAAAATTTATAATCTATATTATTATATTATTAAATAGATTTTTAAATAGGTGCATTTTTAACATGAGTGTCAAAGTAGTTTAGTTCTCTTCATAAAGAAAATTTAATTTGTTTTGTCCTTTGTTACGATAGGACATTACCATGACCATGTGCATAAATATATATAGATTTTATATATATATATATATATATATATATATATATATATATGATAATATATATGTTTACAATTACGGTTACAATCTATACTATTTGAAATCATGTGTTGTTACAGGTGTCGCCAATATTAACCTTAGGTGCTCGTTTGTATGATCGAGTGTGGCTAGAGTTTGCTTATTTGGCTAGAACATGGTGCATATTTGGCCCCTTGGCGCGAGTGCCTGGTTGGAGGAAGGTCTGTCGCTTGATGAGACATATGTATGACTTCTTCTTCAGAGTTTCATCTTTCTTGGGATTGTTTACATAATCAAGATCACATAAAATTATTTTTCATTAAATCTTCACCAAATGCATCAATGCAGGAAGGGCTTTTGGCAGCAGTTGTTTTTTATGTTTTGCATCGGTTCCCGAACCGAAGCATATTGGGACGAGGCCAAAAGGTGAAGGCTTTTGACCTCGGGTGTGACCCGAAGTCATAGATCCACGTTTATGCTTCGGTTATCCTGGAAACTGAGGCCATAGAGTCTCTAAATTTTTAGACACTCACCGCAGTGAACCTCACCACCGTTCGAAACCCTAATCGCGAGAGATCACTGCACAACCTCCATCTTCAACGCAAGAGCAATCCAGATTGCGCCTGAACCACCTCTGCACCATGAACAGAAGAACGCGAGTCATTTGCCACAAACATGAAACCCCAAAGCACGAGTGAGGTGCTGGAACGAACTAGAGTTCCTCCACAACAGCACCTTCGAACCTTCATCGGAGCAACCGCACCAGACCATTGCGGTAGCAACCCCTGAATTGCGTAGGACCTCATTTTTCTCTACCACAAACACGAACTCGCTGGAACAAACCCACCTTCCTGCACCGTTGACGTATAACCACAACGCCATAGCAAAGTGGCACAAAGCAATGACAACCTTCGTTGGAGCACAATAGTGGTTGTGGTGGACGGTGGCACAATGGTGCGACGAAGTGTGATGGAGTTCGCGCAAAGAGGAACAACAACTTCGAGTTTGGGACGAAGATGAACGGTGTTGAGTTCGCGAATTTGGGACCCTAAGCAAGGGATATGACCTCAGTTCAATTAATAACTGAGGCATAAAGTGGAATAGGCCTCAGACCTATTCCACCTGAGGCCAAAGCCTCTGCTGTTAGTGGCAATTTTGAAAATTTGGGGAACTCTGACGCGTTATAGACCTCGGTTGAGTGATAACCGAAGCATAAAAGCCCTTATAGGCTTCAGTTGGATTGGGACTAAAGGCAAAAAAGTTCGAAAAATTTTAAAAATGTCACTGTGTCCTTATAGTCTTCAGTTCCGCAATAACCGAGGCCTATAAGGCGATGTAAAAACGCAGTTCTGCACTAGTGATGTGTGGGCATAAAAGGGAATATTTTTCGAGGTTCTTAATAATGCGTGTGATATTCCTTTGTCTCAATTATCTTCTCTTTGTATAATGGGAGATATGGTCTCTGTGCAGGTTTCTGAAGAAGTTTATCTTATTGGTCTAGAGGAGTGCATAAATAATTTCCATGGATGTATTTTGTTAACAAAAAGGGATAAAATACTTACACATTTAGAACTTTGTACAAAACTTGATGTGGCTTTGAAGCATTTGGTCAATGAAAGGCAATCCACTTGGTAAAGGTTTTTATGAATTTTCTTCTTTTTTAGAAGACATAAGAATTTGGTCGTTGGAACTTGAAATTTATCTCTTGACATTCTTTGTGTTTTTTTCTTGAACAAAAGATTTTGTCTCAGCTTCCATGAAACTCACGAAAACTCAATGTTGTGTTCACATTCATGACTTTCTTTTGGAGTATTGGTAGCCAAAAACGATTTTCTCAATAGCATGTGGAATTGGTACACATGTCTTGGTTGATGTTTGATTTGTTATTTGATTTGCATAATCAAAATTTGGTGGAAAACCATGATTTGATATGGAGCATGAGAAATTTGTCTCTATTTTGTTCAAATTATAAAATGATTGGTCATGATCTATCTAATTGTAAATAGTTATAACATGATGGCAATGTTATTTCTGGTGGGACGAACATAGTTAGTGCAAAATAAAAAAAAATTATCGTCTTATGGTGGTTGATGCATAGGATAAGACTAAGGGCTCTTTATCTCAAATGGTGCAGCCTATGGTACAACGTGTTGCTCTCTTAAAGATTGAGTCAATGATGATTAATCATGATAATATCTGTGTTGTGAATGGATCTTCTCTAGTTAAAAATCTTGATGGTGTTGTGCTAGTGGAATATGATTTCTTGGCTGATGTGTTTTTTTTGGAGGATGTCACTCTCGTTGTCAATAGAGTTCAACAATTAGATTTAACTCGTAGTAGTTTAACGACGATTCCTAATCTTTTGACGTCTAAGGAGACTCGTTTTGTAGATGAATTGAAAATAACTACTAAATGGGATAATATGTTTGATGAAAGAAAAGATTCTAATACCGAGAAAAATGATGATCCAATTCAAACTACAAAGAAACTTGATACGGTAGACCAAAGAAAGTTAATACTAAATCCTATAAAATAAAAACTTCTAAAAATTAAATGTCTCTTTTGAAATGTGAATAATTGACTAATGATAAATTTTTCAGTATGATGAGGAATTTACCTTTTTTTTCTTAATATATGAAATTCAAAGTGTGAAATGATTTTTGTGAAGGAAATCATAAATTTTTCTCATGATGAAAAATTTACGATGTAATTTTATTATGAATTTGGTATGACCTTATAATTTTGTTTTTAATTTTTAATAAAATATTTATGTAACAAGATTGTTGTCTATCGTGAGTTTATTGAGAATATAAATGATAACAGCAAATCGACTAATTTATAAAAAAAAAATAAAATTGAAAACTAATTTGAAAAAGAAATTATGAACCCATGAGTCAAATAGGTTAGAAAAATTGTAACATTACCACGTAATTAGGAAGTGAAAGAAACTCTCATCATGGGTAGAAGAATAGAAACACTGACTTTCTCATGATCAACACCAATCACCAGGATTTTCTTAATTTCAAATTCTATAGTTCCAAACCAAAATAACACAATGAATCCCTATTACGACGTAGAGAAGCTAAGAGACGAAGTAATCTACCTCCACTCTCTCTGGCACCAAGGTCCTCCACAACCCCCAATAACCACCACCACCACCACCACTCACTTTCCTCAGCCCCAATACACGAGCCACGTTCTCCGTTTTCACTATCCTGCACCTGCCCGCACCGGATCATCCCTCCGGGTCCCATCCATCTCCTTCAAGAAGAAGAAGAATGAGAAGAAGCAAAAGGGTCGTGATAGGGATCACTCCGCACGACCCGACCCGGAATGGCCAAGTCCTGTTCGACACGACCCGGATCCATCCACCTGTTGGGCCAAGCCAAAGACCGGTCCAGCCCCTTCGTCTGACGTGCCTCAGCAAGAAAGGGAGAGGCTTGCGGCAGTGCAAGTGCAGAAGAAAGCGTGCAAAGCTCTGAAGGAGTTTCTTTCTAACTGGGATAATGATGATGATGGTGATGGTGATGGTGATGTTGACGGTGATGATGATGATAATGATGATGATGGGGCATGGGAAGAGATTCAGGAGTTCTTTGTGGGATTGTTCTTGGAGGACGATGAACTCAGAGGGTACTACCAGAGGTGTTTTGAAAGTGGAGAGTTTTGCTGCTTGGTGTGTGGGGCAATTGGGAAGAAGAATCATGGGAAGAGGTTTAAGGACTGTGTTGCGCTTGTTCAGCATTCGATGTCGATTTTGAGGACGTTGAAGAGAGGGTTGCACAGGGGCTTTGGTATGGCCCTGTGCAAGGTTTTGGGTTGGGATGCTGATCGGCTTCCTACCATTGTGATGAAAGGGGAGCCTCTTGGGCTGGAGACGAGTACGCCTGCTGAGGCAGAGGTAATTGTTTGGTCAAGATTTTGTTTAGGGCAAAACATAGAAGCAGTTTTTAAGATGTTTTTAGTGATGTTGCGTTCTCCTAAGACCTATCAGGGTTTTAGTCAAGATTTTGTGATGAATTTGGTGTGTTTTTATTTAGGACTCACTTAGACACAGCTTTTAGAGATGTTCTCACTCCTATGATCTATCAGGGTTTTAGTCAAGAATATGAGGTGAATTTGGGGTGTTTTTATTTAGGACCAACTTAGACACAGTTTTTAGAGATGTTCTCCCTCCTATGACCTATCAGGGTTTTAGCCAAGATTTTGAATTTGGGGTGTTTTTTATTTTGGACAAACTTAGACACAGTTTTTAGAGATGTTCTCCTATGACCTATCAGGGTTTTAATCAAGATTTTGAAGTGAATTTAGGGTGTTTTTATTTAGGACTAAATATAGATGCGGTTTTTAATGTATTTTTTGTTATTCTTCTATTTGAGTTTTAATTTTGAGGAGACTTTAGGGTGTTTTTATTTAGACAACACTTAGCTGCAGTTTTTGAGGATGTTTTTGATGATGTTCTCTGAATAGAGTTTTTTTGAAGAGTTTGACGTGAATTTGAAGTGTTTTTGTTTGGACAAAGCTTAGATGTACTTTTAAGGTATTTTTGCTGGTGATTCGATAACTTTTGTTGACATTTATGCAGATCTTTGTTATAAGGATAACTAAGGTGGAATTTTTAGCTTGAACACTAAAAGTATTTAAAGAACTGCATTTATGATTTGTCAATTTGTTTATGATTTTTTTGAACTAGGATCCCGTTTTGATAGTTTTTATCCTAATAAGAGAGCAACAAAACAATTATATCATTATTTGGCATTATTTTTGGGTTTAATTAATTTTGCTTTTTCTATCTTCTCTTTTAACTTTTGACCATGTCTTTTTATATACCAACATGAGAGAATTCAAATTCATGATTTTGTAAGTACATAAATTATTTGGTTTGGTGTGGAGTTGCTACATTGCAGGGTGAGCCTAATTTGAATGACGTTGTTAATGATGGTGATGGAAAAGATGGTTCCCAGCCCTGCGAATCAGATGATAAAGCTGAGTCTTTGGAGCATGGTGATGTGCGAGTTGAGGAGCCAACCTAAGGCATTGATCAGAGTAGTAATAATGTTAATTTTTTTAAAGTATGAACTTTTTTGTCTTTACAAGGGGGAAAAAAGAAAAGCTCCAAGACATTGTTTGTAAACTCTCTTTTGATGGTTCTGTTCTATTTGCTATGTTCTTCCTAGGAAAGGGATCAGGATGAACATAAATTGGATAATGGAGTGCAAAATGAAGGTGGAGAAATATATGAGAGCCTTGAGATATACTAATATTTTCAACAAAATCTAACTCACTGCAGCTTGCCTAAACACAAGTTCTCACTTTTGACATGTAAAGGGTACATTGTATTCTAAGGTGTCTCCATGACATATGGAAAATATTTCATGCTTTGTGATCATTCAAGCTTCTCTGGAATGGTTGTGATATTGCTGTAAAACCTCTCTTATAGTCTTGAGAGCCTTGTCATGTGCTATGAACCCCATGAAATAGAATTCATAACCATCTACTGTCACAAGCTCGATGTATTTTTCTGCAGGGTTAAATCGATTTGAGGAAGGACTAACCGTGCTTAACTGATCCACTTGCACCACCACCTATTTATAACACCACGCAAAAATATCAGAAATGCAAAGGGTTTTCAATTTTCATCCTTAAAGAGATCTGAAATAGTCAATCTACTTTTTAGTGTATTTGGAAGATGATATGAAAAATGTGTCAATGAGAGTAGTATTATTTTATTACTCATTTTCTCTTATTGAAACTTAGTTCAACAAACTTTATACACCAGAACAAAAGAATCAACAAGGTGTATTGATTTTTCAGGATACAGTGTTCAGAAATTTACATATAAATGCAATCAGAGTCACTGTGCTTCCTTGCTTGTGAATCTGTGATGTCATTGATTCGCTCATTACTACTGCTAATACTTCATTTAACAAAAACTACCATTAACAAATAAATACATGCAGAAAGTAGTAACAGAATTGAGAGTGAGTCTTGACAACACTAAAGTTACGCCTTAGCGATCGTTGGTTATGAATCTGAATCCGGAAACAACCTCTATGCATATGTAAGGGTAAGACTTCGTACAATTCAATTCAAATCACTCTAGTTAAGACTTTAAAACAATAGTTATAAAATTTCATCAATGTTACTATGCACAACAACTTTTGATTACTTTGACTGCAAAAATCCTTTTCTAGTTGGTACATTTTAATGCGAGTTATGGATGGGTCTTACTGTGACATCTTGAAATCCTGACAGTATCATCTTCAAGTGTGAGATTTTTTACATTAGTACTTCCCCTCAAACAACAGCATGTGAGTCAACTACTTACATTACTTACATGTTCATTCAGTACCAACAAATCAGAGTATTCCATATAAAAAAGTCAAAATACTAGCTCTAAACCAAAACCTTAATGATGATGGGTACGTGAATTTTCTTTCTTATGCTCTTCAGACTCATTTTTTACTTAGAATGGTACCAACTTGATGCTTAGAATCCTAACCATTGCAATTTAACTCATGGGGTTTATCTTGGATTTCTTGTGCTAGAAGATTACTAGCAACCAATCGGTCAGCTGATATGGTCAAATTCAAACAACTTTATTGCAAAGGAAACAAGTCAAAGAACCTTGTAATGCAGAGTCTGGTTTTGTTGCAGGGAGAATGGATAATGAAAGAGTGGATAATCGCTGCAAAAGGCAAATCTTAAATTTGATATATAAAGAGTCCCAATGACAGGTCCACTGGATGTTGATAAGTAGCAAGCAAAGGACTTTACGAGCTTCTCTCCCGGGAAAACTCCAAATGATTGTTGAAATAATGCATCAGACCCTCCTAGTGCAAGCACCTTTGTTCCCTGAACAATTCTAGCCACTGCTGCATCAGCAACACTCGAACCAATTCTGACTGCAGTACATACATATAATACATTAGAATTTAAGTCTATAGATTTGTAAGAAACTTTAGTATAAAATACATTAGAACTTGAGTCTACAGATGTACAATTTATAGATAGAAATACCTTATCTGAAAGATTTGTAATTCTTGCATGATTGGTAAGAAGGTTTGAGAATTCAGTTTCCATGCCAAGACAGGAAATTTAGAAATTTTGTCCATTGATTACTTGATAGTGTAATACCATCAGCCCATAGCTCACTTTCTTGAAATAAATTGGATAAAAATAGGCTAAAAAGTTCAAAACTTTAATTTAACCTTTCCTAAATTAAAGCATATACTTCTATTAGTAAAAAATTTAATCTGAGGGGAAGTTCCATACTAAATAAATATGGAAAAAAAATTATAAACCTACAATCTTATAGTTTTATGCTGGAAGTGATATTTTAAGTTTTTTATAAATTTGTTGATCATTTATCATGTAAAATATTCTTAGTCTGTTCTTTCAAACAATCCACAGTTTTCTGAAAAGACTTTTCACTGAGATAACTTATTGGCTTGAAATCTTAAATTAGAAATACTATTTTCGAATCTTATATAAATTTCTTTGTGTCTCCCTTGAGATTATGATTGGGGAAAAGAAAAAGAATAAATGAAAGTGAAAGTTGAGGGAAACTCACTATGATTCCAGAGATTATCTGCCACTATCTCAGCTCTTCTAGTTGCATCTCCAACCTTCCTGCTGCACTGGTTTAATGCTCCAAATACAGTATCCATTGGGTTTGGACCTGAAAACGTAAACTGCCATTAATCAAACTGAAAGGGAATTATTGACTGAACACAGTATCTTGAAAAATTAACCACTTACGGTTGGTCTGAAGAGGGGAAATATGAACGTAAGGGTTATTGTTGTTGTTGTTACTGCCATTGTTGGACATGCTTTTGTTCAAACTAACTTTTGCAAAGATTCTTCTGTGTTTTTTCAGTTAATAATTTTTTGAGAGGTGGAATAAGAGACCTTGACAATCAATAATGGATGCAAAGAAGAAGATTGAGATGAGGGAGAGGGATAAAATGGAATAGAATGAATTGAATGAGTTGAAAATGATGTGCACGAGAAAAAAATATTTGTGGGTCCAATATGTGTGAGAATAAAATAAAGGAGAAAATTTTAGATACTGTATAACATTTAACACATCAAAGTTGTTTAGGTAGTACATTTAATCTTTTTTTTTTTTCTATTTTAGTTCTTCAATTTTCATAAAAGATGGAATAACGACACTCATAGTAATATAAAAATAATTTTTTTTACACACACATATATAAAACAATGATACTGTGTGGGTATTCCTACATGAACAGATAAATAATGACAACAATGAAAGACAAATATGAGAGAGAAAACAAACTCAAAACACTATTTTAAAATTATACTTATTATGTCATATTAAAATATAACTAACAAAATTATAATAAATATCTACTATGTCATTCTTAATTAAAACTTACATAATAATATAATTTCCTACAAAATGACCAGTACATCATTAGTAAATTATAATCCCTATTTTTCTATTAGTAGTGATACTAAGAATAATTAATGCATTTGATTTGAGGAAACATCACGAATTCATCACGATTTATAAATATATATATATATATATATATATATATATATATATATATATATATATTATGAATCTTTTAATTACCAGTGAACGTTAATTTCTTTTCTTCATGTGCTGTTTAGCAGCTGTGAAAGATCAATACATCTCACACATCAAATAGAGTTAAAATTATGTGTGAATGCATAAAATATGGATCAAGAAAGAGAAAAACTAAATGTTCTGTATATTTAAAAAAAAAAAAAAGATATGAATTAAGAATCGAAGCCAAGTAACTGTGCATATTATGATTGATGGATTAGGTTGAGGATAAAGGAACATAACACCGAAAGATAGATGCTGCCAAATATTAGAATATGATACTAAAAAGAACAAGTTGATGACACGTGATGTTTGCATAAGGACTTTGTTTTATTTTATATGTTTTTACCCTTTTTTTTAATTAAGACAGAGGATTGTTTTTGAAAGACCTTCTATGAAAAAATTAGATATACTTATGTACTATTATATATTGAGTGAGTATATTATAATTCAATATTTATTACATAATAGTATTATCTTATCACTCATTTTATCTTCTTATGATAATGTATTTCTTATTTAAAGAAGGAAAATGTTTACATTTGATACATAGGAATGAATAAACTCTCTCCCCCTCTTTTAATACATTACATGTATATTTAAATTATAATTGTAATTAAAATACAAGGAATAATGTGTTTAATATTCAACTATATTTTTCATATTATTAATTTTACAAAATTTAAATAATTTATTTATAACTTTAAGAAAAACTAACTATATAAATCAAATAAAAGATGCATATATTTATGTGAGTATTAATTTATAAGATAACATATATTATATGATGAATGTTTCTCGATAACCATTTTTCAGCAAGTGCATTGGTGCATAGTAGTATCAACAAGTGTCGTATTCACATAGATTTAGCAAATATATTGGTAGTTTGCTTTTTAGGGTTTTTGGATTTTGATAGAGAATGCAAGTAAATATAGATAATAGTAATTATATAGATTGAGTCGAGTGGAGGTTAAATTTAGTTTATATGTCTAGAAACAACTATTATAGATTCAATGAATACAAAACCTTCAAATATTTCCAATTCAGATATGCATAATTGATTGATTTAAGATAAAGTTTTAAGTAACCTTATGCAAATTCCTCTTGTAGCAAGATTACTTAGTAACCTTATGGAGGTTCAATCTTAGAGACTTAAGGCTCCAAATGTCTATTAAGCTAAACTAGATATATTCATGTCTAAAGATAATCTTGGTGATGGATATTACTTTCCATGTTCTCTAAGGCCAAGAATGCACAGATCCCTCTGGTCATGCCTATCTATGTCTTAAACAGCTTGCTCAATTCCTTGACACAAGATTTGCCTAATACCTACATTAAGAGTCAAAACATTGGGGGCCAAACATTAAGCATGAACCAAATCATTAAGCATAAGAAGATTACTGCTCCATTGATATCACCATAGAGAAATCAGCTACTCATAGATGTAATACAAATCCAACAGCATATAGACATATAATATTTACACTAAGAACATAGTCTTTCTAACCTCACAAACTCATTCCTACTCTACTACTGCATATTTGAGCCTCCATTCAATGCTTAGAATGAAGACATGAGGTCTTTATTTATAGGAATTTTTGGTTGGTGCTCAACCCAACTTTTGGTACTCAACCATAAGGGTTTCTTCACAAGTGGGTTTTCTTCTCATCTTAGCCCCTTGTCTTGGTGCTTAACACTTGACCTTTCCTTCTTGGAAGAGTTTTCTTGGTTGTTCAACCTCATGGATTTGTGCTCCAAGTTTCCTTGAAAAGAAGGTTTCCTCACGAGGCTCAACTCCATTTGTTGTACTCAGCCATAAAGTTAAAATATGTTGTCTTATACTTTCTACTTCCTTAGCTCAACACCAATGACTCCGACTCAGCTGCATACTTAATATTTTCTCTTATATTCATTGCTAAACAACAAAATGTCATTACAATTCATAAAACTCCAATTCTTAATACATCATTTTATATCTTAAACTAAGGCGATTTGTTTTATACACAAATAACACCATTTGATACATGATAAGTGTCGATTTCAAATGGAAAATTTACTAATTCTTGACACTTATCATTATACTTTTATTAAACATTTTAAATTTAAATAACACATATTATGACACATAAATTTAAATATTATTACTTTCTAGAATGTTGGAGATCTCATATCGTCTAAAGATAAAAACAGATTTGCACTATATAGGTAGATACCTCAAATGTAAGTAAGTTTTATGAGATTGACTTAAGCTTAAAGTTCAGTTTCAAGATGGTATTAGAGTCATCTGAAACATATCTTAGCAAGATTTGTTGTTTGTTGTGTCTGTTGTACCTTTCACTATTTGACCATCCATTAATGTCTAGCTTCATGCTCACTTTATATGCGTTGACATAAATGGGCGTGTTGGAGATTCCACATCGGCTAAAGATAAGGTAGATTTGCAATATAAAAGTGGGTGCAAATCTCACCTTATAAATTGGTTTTGTGGGTTTGAGTTAGAGTTAAAATTCACTTCTTAAGATAGAATATCAAATTAAATAATAATTTTCTAAAATATTAATTATAAATTTAAAACTCAACCATAAGCTTCCAAAAACAATTATCAAGAAGAAGAAAAAAAAAACTATCAAAGAAGCCATAAATCATAAATGTATTCATGTTAACATTGAAAATTACAATTCCACACATTCTATCATCTTTATTCATCAAACGCATATACATATGTACAAATCACACACGGATCCACAAATCTAAGATATTCAATATGGAATATATACTTTTGGAAAACCATTTTAAGCTCTCTCAATCAAATATTTAACACCTAACCTGTTTTAGTACCTTAGGTATGCATTCCTCAACTCCATGGATTAAAGTAAGTTTAATGTATATTCATATCTAGACCTCAACATGCATCATGATTTAATTTTCATACATAACATGTGTTATGATGATACAATAAACCTTCCTTCAACTTCTCACCACTTGATGTCTTAGTCTACATGACTTAGACAATTAGTGAAGTTAGGGATCTTTTTTACATTTTTTCTTAACACATACTTCCCTCCTTGGCTCATATATCATTCTAGATTTGTGATATCAAATCCATACATCATACTTAAACATGTCCTTCACATTCACATCATATGTACAAATTACACTTAATTAAAGCAATAAATTATTCAAGTGAAAATTTCAGTAATTTTTTCATATATAAACATGGATATTTAGATAAACTATGAAAAGCCACTTTTTTGTTAGGGAACATTTCAACATCCTATAAAAGAAAACAAATGTTTTGATTGATAGACAATAATTCACCATTCATATCTTTCAACTTCATCTGATAAGTGTGGAATAATGATCATTTGATAAGTGCAAACAAACTTTGAATGAAAACCACTTTGTTGTTAAGGAAATTTTCAACACCCTATGATTTTGATTAAGTATTTAGAACAAAAAAGTAGAGAACATAAAGCACCATGCATATCTTTCTACTTCATCTGATAAGTGTTAGATGATGATCACTCAATAAGTGCAAACAAACTTTAAACTACCAAACAAAATTCTTAAAAACTTAATTTTGTAATGTAGGAAATGTCTCATTTGTTGCAAAAGATATTTGTGCTAAATACAAGTTTCATTCAAATATCTTTTGGGAATTGAGCTAAAGTTGCATTGTCTACCAACCATCTTGACGCAAGCTTATTTCAATTGTTGCCTAGCTATCTACCGAGTATGGTGTGCGCTTTTATCACCTCTTTTATTGTAAATTATGCAACCCAGGGAGATAAATAGTATTATCTATCAAGAATGTTGCACATTCAATGTTCCTCAACAATAAAGCTCTATGAATGATAAAAGAAGAAAAATATATTCAAAATGAGTTCAAAGCTACTCAATGGGGGATTGTGATGACTAATTTTTCAAGCACATATCCTTTGTGCAGTTTCCTTCAATGATGTATTAAATTGTTTCTACATCACACATTGGTCAATTTGACTTTATGTTACTATATTTATTTGTTATTTATTTTTATTACGTAGAATATTATTTTGTTGAATTTTAACATTATTAATTTAATTTTCTAACTCATTCTTATAAGTGTAATTTTACAATCACAATTGTATAAAGACATTTCACTTACTATGATAAAATAATTTAATATCATTGCCATAAAAAATATGTATGTCTAAATTGAAATATTATTAGTTTAATATTTTTTCTTTGTTCGATTATGTTCAATTTGTGTATTATAATCTTTATTAGTATATAAAAAAATAGATTTCATTAGAATTTACAGAGAAAAAAAAAGTAAAAAAGGCATTTGAAATATTTTTAAATTTGAATATTTTTTTTATAATTTAAAAAAAAAATTAATTTTATTAACGTTATGACCTTTATTTCATTAACATTTGCAAAACAAATAGATGTTTTGATTGTCATGAAATTTTATTGGTGTGTAATTGGATAATATTTTATATAATTGTTATTTGGTATTCTGATTTGAAATTTTTATGATTATATATACAAACATAAAAATAAATTTTTACTTTAGAGTAAAGATGAAATACTAAAACTCATGACCATTTGGATGTCATTCCTGATATGGTAGTGATGAGTGCGTATTTTTGCCCTCATTTAATGTTTAATTCTGGGTATTTTAATTGAATTTGTGTGCTTAAAGAATGATTTAATTGGGATTTCCTATAATTGGGTTTATTGAGCATCAGATACAAAAACATGTTAAAAATAGATTTTTAGTTGCATAAATGTTCTTTAGATATTTTGAGGTGTTTTAGTGCAGCTGCAGCTAAGTTGAGCTCAAGGAAGTGTGAAAATAAATTGCTTAAAGATAAATCCAAGAATAGGAAATTATCAAAATCACATAAATCCAAGCCAAGCATTCCATGAAGACGGCTAGAAAAGCTTGAAAGAGTGAAGAACTTTGGCTAAGCCAAGAAGAGAGCAACAAAAAAAATTGGACCTTACGGTTTTCTTTATCTTTATGATAGAAGATAATTTGGGAAAAATATATCTTAGATATTTTATTTGATATTTTAAAATAATTATCTTATTTAATTATATCATAAAATATTAAAAGATAATAACTATCAAATCTTTTTAGATATGACAAGATCTTTTTGAATATTTTTAGTTCCACAACAAACAAATATATCTTGAAGATATTGAATTATTTAGAAGATAATTTAAGGAGATTGCAAAGGGTTGATTTGGAAAATTAATACAAATACTTGTTAGGAACAAGGCAATAAAGGAAAGAATAAAGGAGAGAAAAATAGACATAGAGAATTTATCGTGGTTCGACGTACAATGTGTATGCCTACGTCCACGACTACACTAGGAAGTGTTTGTATTTCTGGTGTATCTTAAAGCTTTACATAGAGTCTCTTATATAGTAAAATAGAGAACCACATCTCACTATTCTAAGTGATGTGGGACTAAATCAAGCACCATAATTCTAACAATTCTCCCACTTGGGGTTTGATTTACATTACCACCTAGTGTAGTGCCTTCATCATCAATTTTCTCGAAGGCCAGTTGAGGCAATGCAAAGCC
>Ga0214543_1007564_pt1 | contig 18490 bp, 5 predicted proteins | sample CNSS2metaG_FD_160094 | JGI IMG/M metagenome (GOLD analysis project Ga0214543, IMG submission 160094) | Root nodule microbial communities from cowpea collected in UCLA plant growth center, Los Angeles, California, USA - CNSS2 | ecosystem: Host-associated > Plants > Roots > Nodule | place: USA...
TTATCAAGTGTATTTGTAAATCTTGAAATTCTTGTGATATAGTGAATATCTCTAGCTGTGGTTTGCTAGATGAACTGGATGTAGATTCTTAAGAATCGAACCAGTATAAAAATTATGTGTGCTTTATCTCTTTCTCTCTATATCTTGTCATAGTATAAATGCTCCATACATTAAGCATCAAACCATACTATTTCAATTGATTCAAAAGAAAAGGTTTTTATCAAAACAATTTCAAAAGTGCTAAAACTGGGCAAAATTTGTTAATACCAATTCACCCCCCTCTTGGTTGTGAAATATTGCTGCATCAACTCTAACAATATTTAGCGACCGATTTTATTGATTGTGTAACAATAAATAACCTTGAACGGTATGCATTCACTTATTATGTTCTCTTCAGAAACTACAAGTGTTGTGTTAGGTATTTTCTTACATTTTTATAGTTTCTTCTGAAGTCGCAATTAGTCTCCCTCTTTTGCACTATAATTTGTACTTGCATATTCCTAGTACTTGCAAAAATAAGACTTGCACCCCACCCACCACTAACTTTGCATTCTCAAAAACAATTCTTAACTTTAAAACATGGACCGTATTTCACAATGACATTAAGCATTGAATTGGAAATTGATATCAATCATTATTGAAAAATGTAACTTTTGATAGTTTATGTTTCATCCGATCCATGCATTCACTTGTGCCATGCAAATTTTTTTTTCTAGATTTACCTTCCCTTGGTTAAAAATCATTCTATTCCTATGTTTCCAAAATTTCTAAATAATTGCTAATCACATGATTTTTCCGATTTTATCTTGTTTTCCATTTAATTACATAAGGCGAAAGTGTTGAAAGTTAATTCTAGAGTTACTATGATGCGGTGCAAACACTCCAACCAATCTATCACATAGTCTCAAACAATTTGAGTTGTTTTGCATACAAAGAAAAGATGTTTGATATTCTCCTCATGCTTTGTGCACAACTCACAAACGGTACTTCCTAGTTGAACACCCCTACATTATCCAACAAAACTCTTAATCCTACAATTTGTACTTTTGGCACAACCTTCATACCCCAAAGGATTTGAATAAACTAGTATCTTCCTCATCTAGATTGTCTAACAATATGTTATAAGCAGATATAAATGTAAATCACCTTTCCTCTTCCTCCGTCCACCCCCAACAATTTACACAATCTCTTTTGAAATTTTGTCGAGCTATGAGTTGCATTAAGTCTTGTTCTTGGATTGTTTCCCACACCATTCTAGGTTTTCTCTAAGTTAAGTTCCAAACCCAAGTACTGTGCTCTTATCCTAGCAACTCCCCTATAAATCTTCTTGTATAGTTGGATATTGCATACAGTCTAGGGAACCTACGACAAAGATGATCCTCCAACCCATATATCTTTCTAAATTAAACTTTATTCCCTTCTCCTACTCTCCACTCACAACATGTGTCACTTGTCGCTAATTTTTAAAATAAAATTTTATTAAAGTAATTTATTGTCGATTTAGTTATTACATTAATGTATTTTAATTTTAAAATTGATTTAATGTAGTGTTAGCTTGTCCAATGCTATTGACATTAAATTAAAACAAAAATCCCATATAGTCCCTTCATATCTAACAAATATAAACGAAAAAAACAAAGAAAAAAAAAGGAAACTATAATAGATGAAAGAAATGAATAAAAGGGACATGAATATGGATGGAACAAATGAATATGAATGAAGGGGAGGAAGACAAAAATGTGGATGAAAGAGAAGAGGAGAGGAATATGTGTTACGAGATTGACAAATGTGCCAAATCGCACCAGTAATAAAGTGAAAAACTCAACTATCATTTTTCAGACGTGTCCAACACTTGATAACTTTTGCAATTCATAATTTAATTAGACAATAAATTTTACAAAAACAAAAATAATATTTTTTTTAATTTTTATCAAACATATGATGTGTAACGATATATGATAAAGACTTACCAGGATTATTATACCGATAGGTTAGACATCTTGACATTTATTCATACGCAACATTATAAGTAGTTTCCATGCTTTTATTTAAAATATTTTTCATAATAGGTCTTCTTTGTCTATGTTTCATGAAGTTGTGTATTTTTTATTATTATGAACTTGGCATGCTCCCATGGAAACTCTCTTTTGCAATTTACTAGTTGGATCACTCGACCACTCTTGTCTCCAACTATCTAAATATCCCTTATTTGTAATGAAGGACGTTTCTAGATCAAGAGTGATAGTAAATATTAAATATTCTTCAGCTTTCTAAAGACAAATATACAACTCTTAAAGAGTCAAAGAAAATAATTCCAACATCTTGAAAAAAATTTACTAATTTCTATATATAGAATTGCATCCCTTAATGAAGGAGGGATATATTTCGAACAGTTCTCACCTTCGAAATTTATAAAATATAAAACAGAGCATAGTTTTTGCGCATTCTTTATTAATGTATATATAATATGATGGAATGAATACATTGTATTATCCTTTCCTTTTCGAACCTTAGAGAAACTCATCTATGCAATGAAAGCATTATTATCATGCATAAAATAACCTTTGACCAACATTTGTTTAATCATGGATGTATCTCGAAACAATTTCTATAAATAAACGTTTTCAGCACAATTTTCATTTGGTAACAATTTTCCATTATGCTACTTGTTTCTATTGTCATGATTATTTGGTTATATACACAAACTTAATCATGTTTGAAATATACTACATAGCAGAAAAATAAACAAAAAGCAAAAGCACGTAAAGTATATGTATCCGTCTGAACGTAACTTTTGTTAGTATATATAGATATCTTTTTTAGAAATTTTATTAATACTTTAGTTATAGATACACATAAAGATATGTACATGAAATTTTTACATTCTACTTACCTCTAATTAACTACTCCAATAGGGTTCATAAGTACAAACTATATATATACGTAAATTATTTTAAAAGTCATACATTATTATATGATTATAATTTTTAAGTGGCCCTAGTTATAATAATGAAATTTGAGACTATTTTTCTAATTCTTCTATTTGCATGGTGGCCAAAAAAAGTCTATAAATAGCCTCAACAATAGAGAGGAATCCTCAAGTTCTTCATTCTCCATTTCACACCCTTCTCCTATTCTTCTTTCTTGAATACTTAGATATAATGTCTCCATTGCTCTTGTTTGGTTTGGTGTTTTTAAGCCACTTCAATGGTGGATTGAATACACCATTGCCACCTCCAAACTATGGAGATCGTGTTTCCGTTCTCAGCATAGATGGTGGTGGCATCAGAGGAATCATTCCAGCCTCTGTTCTTGTTTACTTGGACAATGCTCTTAAGGTCTAATTTCTATTATATTACATTATCACTGTGTGTAGGTTCCAAGTTTTTAAGCAGTCTCTTAAAGATTTGGTTAATTATACGAAACTTTTAAAGATTGTAACATGAGATTGTGTTTTTTGTTGCAGGCTAAGGATCCAACAGCATCGTTGGCAGATTATTTCGATGTGATATCAGGAACAAGCACTGGTGGAATCATGACTCTTATGTTAGTAACTCCAAACTCATCAGAGCCCAATCGTCCTCTCTTTACTCCATCACAAGTCGTACAGTTCTACAAGAGATATGGCCCTGATATATTTAGACCTAGGTATGTATCAAACTCGTAAAATTTTGAGTTAACATAGTCATAACAACTATTTGAGACATTTTTCTGACAAGAACAACAATTTGAGACATGTTATATCATCATAGTTACTTAGTTTTCTGAAAGGTTTGGGTTGTTGTGATGCAAACAAAACCATGCAGGTCTATCTTGGATCCCATCAAATGTCCCAAGTATGACGGAGTGTTCTTACGAGATATAGCACGTCAGATATTGAATGATACACGACTCGATCAAACGTTGACCAACGTGGTAATACCAACCTTCAACGAGAACACAATCCATCCACTTATATTCTCAAACTACAAGGTTAGCTTGCTATAATAAAATTGTCTACATCTATATATGCATGAAAATGTGTTCTAAAGTTGAACATTGTTCTTGGATGATGCAGCTGAAGACAGAAAGTTACTTGAATGCGAAACTCTCAGATATAGGTCTTGGCACTTCGGCTGCACCAACTTATTTTCCATCCCACGAATTTCAGAACGATGGTGTTCAATTTCATTTGGCTGATGGTGTTCTCGCTGCTAACAATCCAGTAAATATTCATCACTAACTCAAACTATATACATATAAACATTTTTTCTACAATAGTTTTGAGAGATTGTATAGTAGTAAGATTTTAACCTAGTTATAAGACCTAGTGATATTTTAACAACAATATGGAGAAATACCTCAAGAGTTTGACAAATATAAAACTTGATTTGATATACTTTAGGCCTTTGTTGCTGTGAGTGAAGTGTTACAACACAATGGGGGCAAGGAGATTTTGTTGCTGTCAAATAGGAACTGGAATACCAAAAGCTAAGGAAAAGTTGGGTGACATCTTTGATGACGCGTGCCAAGCTTTATGGCTAAATACACACAAAGAAGTTTTTACTGAAGCTATGTTCAGGACAGACATGACTCATTACTACCTTGCTTCAATCTTCCCTGGCCTCTCACCGGCAGATAACTATCTTCGAATTGAGGTATACATAGTTAGGTTTTGTGCATAAATTTTTCAATATACTTATGTAGAAGCAAAGAAAAGAGAAAATGAATTTAAGAAGTAATGTATGAGTTAAAATGATTGATGAAATATATGTAATTGCAGGAGTATAACCTGGATCCATCCATGGAAGGAATAGATGATGCTTCTAAAAGGAACATGGATAACCTTGAAAAGGTGGGAAAGGACCTGTTGCTCCAAAAAGTTAAGAGGATTAATGTCAATACTTTTCTCCCATATGAATTTGACCAAACATATGCTCAAGCTCTTGACACGTGAGTACAATCACTTTCTCAACATGTTTTTTTTTTAGGTTTAAATAAGTTTTTTTTCACTCAAGTTTAAATAAAATTTGGAATTAATCCTTCTTCGAACCTTTCGATTTATTTAGTCCTTCATTTTTAGAATTACGTGAATTTAGTCTTTTTAAGCAAATTTTGTTAAGTTTATCTGATGTTTCAAGCATATTTCATTATAGTATTTGAATTGTTTACACCGTTTGACACATTTTCGCTTTAATGTTAACTCAAATATTATCATAAAATACGTTTAAAATGTCAAATAAACTTAACAAAATTGGGTAAGAAAAACTAAATTCACGCATTTTTTAAAATGAAGAACTAAATCGGTATAAAAGTTCGAAAAATGATTAATTTCAAATTTCACTGAAATTAGAGGGATCAAAGACATATTTAACCATTTTTTTTACTGTTACATAATTTTGCTGCTAAAAAATGTTACAGAATTGTAATACTTTTATATTATATATATTTTTTGTTGATTATATATTGAATGCTAATTTTTAGAGGATTTTTTTTTCTTAAGGTTTGCTGAGGAATTATATGCAGAGAGGCAATTGCGTCTGAAAAGGAAATCTATGGAAAAAGGAGGAAGACCTTTCATTGAAACTATATAATATTTCCTTATCGAGAAATCAACAGCTTTACATTATGAATAAATGTTATGTTGGAATATGGTTCATGTTTTGGGGTTCTGTGTAACTCCCAATTGCAAGAACAATATATCATATAATAAGGTTGAATACTTTGGGGGTTCTATGTAACTCCCATTTGGAGGAACCATGAAAGATGTAACAAGTAAGGTTCAATGCTATTTGAGTTCTGTGTAACTTAATTGCTGGGACCATGTAAAAGTGATCCCTTGTTTAGTGTTTTTTTTTTTCTGTTTTAAGATCTACCTGCTACAACATCTTTATTTATATTATTTATTAAGCAGTCACAAATGGTGGGAAGTAAAATTAATTATTTTAACAATAAAAATTATTTATTGTGGAAAAGAATAAATGATATTATTTTTGTTAGTACAATATCACTATAAGAAACTATATTAAAGTTAGAGATTAAAGATATTATAAGAACAAATTTATAAATTGAGTTTTAAGATAAAACTCAATCTGTGATCTACTTTTAGAAGTTAATTTTGGACTAGTGATCTCAGTTTTAGGTTCTATAAGTGGCCTGCCATGTTGATAAAAAATTTGGGGAAAAACATCAAAAACTTTATATGGACTTCTTGTAGAAAAACTATCTTAGGAAAAAGATAACAAAAAAAAAAGAATAAAGAGGAAAAAATAAACGACACAAAAATTTAAACAGTCTAATGAAAAAAATATTTACAAGCATGAAAAAGAAAGAGGGCTTGGAGTCATAAATTTGAAAGATGAATAACCAAGAAAGAATGCACACAAGAGAAAAATGAGAAACTATTTTATGGTGTAAATATTAATATAATATAAAATTTAATATTATTTTCTTCGTAATTGAAGTGCCACTAGCACTAAAATATAAATATAAGATTATCTAATTTTAAATAATACTATATAAGACAAAAAAATATTATTTAACTCAAAACATGTACTGTTTTATCTATAAACAAATAAGAATTATTAAAACGCAATCTTAGAAAACTTGTAGATTCTGACTACGTGTCCCAATTCAATTGATGATTCATAAAAAGTTAGGAGCAAGAGTTATAATACCTAATCATAGAGTATTTTGAGCTTTTCAAAAGCATCCAATCACTTCAACGTTCTTTATCACAAGGAAAATATTTTTCACAGGGAAAATAGTTTTCACAAAGAAAATACTTAACAGAGACAGTTTGTAAAGTCAGAGGCTTTATTATCTGAGTTACCTACTATGTTGAATTTGTATTCCAATAAGGGAAAGCTCAGTAAATCCTGTTGTAAAATTTTTAATTGAATAAATGAGATAAATTAGCTACTTTTTATATGTAAATTGTTGGGAATAGTCCAAGTATGAGTCAAAAAAAAAAAGTCTCACATGGGATAGAATAGATAAAGTTAAATACTATATAAAAATAAAGACTAACATCATTGTCTTAAGATTTTGGTATAAAAGTGTCGTTGAATGTCTTATAAGTGTAAAACTAATGTCATATAACCATATGAAACCACAATCTTTCAATGATTATGACCTATGATGCACAGATACGATACGTGTATCGGATACAACACGTATCCGATACGTTGATACGTTTATTTTCAAAATAATAGGATACGATACGTGATAGATACGTGATATATGAATATTGAGAAATGTACAATAATTCTTACAAACAAATAAATATATGATTGTTAATGTGTGAATCCAAATTTCCTAATTAGAGACCAATTATTTTGATAGCCAAAACTTGGTAACTAATGTTAGTGATCAATTTAAAAACCAACTCATAATTGAAACTATTTTAATTATCAATTTAGAAACCAATTATAATTTTTTTGAACTATTTTAGTTCTCAATTTGGTCACTATACAATGACTAATTATTTTTTCACTAAAATTGGTCACTATTCTAAAATTGTATTGTATTCTAAAATTGTATTGTATTGTACTACAACAACTTTATAAATTAGATACTTCATTGATAAGAATTGGTAAAGGATCGGACACGATACGTGTCGGACACGGATACGTGACCCAAGTTGAAGTATCGGTGCATCATAGATTATGACCATAACCCATAAGACGTAAAATATATATAAACCCATCAGTGGTATCAGAGAACCGAGGGTTCAAAGAGTGACTGACCGCATAGCCATAATCATAACAAAAAGGGGTCACCGAAGTGATTGACCACATAACCATAACAAAAAGAGGTCATTCACACACCTGAAGAGAAAAAAAAAACAAAAGACTCACCCTTAAAGGGAGATATAAAAAAATATAATATGACAGAAGAGACAAGTGCATTTGTGTTTGTAATGTTACATGATAAAAAATGAAACTCAAATTGTTTTACTTGAGTACATTATCACATTTCTATATATCCTCAGTCTACTTTGTTTGTAAACCATTGTGAATTTTGTTTTTTTGTCATTAATATATTATTTATTATTAATAAAAATAATATGAGGCTCAAATAATTGTATGGGTGACAATTTTATAACAAGCTCTAGAGTCTTCAATGGATCCAAATAATAAAAGAAAGGATAATACAGAAAAAGTCCACTTCATCTCAAAAGAAAGGATAATACAACAAAAATCCATTTCATCTTTCTATATATTTTAATGAAATGCGCGTAAACTTTTGAATGAAACAAGCATGGTAATGTAGCCAACAAAAATATATAATTTCACCTTAGAACAAGTTTGATCTTAGTTTAGCAAGTAAAGCATTGAACCGTTACATAAAAGTTTCTTTGTAAAATAAACCCTCAACGCCAGTTACTTAGCTTCATAGCTGTGTCACTATCACACATGAATTGAAACGATGAAAACGTAAGAAGCTTCTGAAACGCCATTGAATTAGTTGTATGTATATAGAATTTCCCAAGAATGATTTAGGCTTGGTTTAGATGTGAATATAAAAATGACTTTTAATCTTGATTGATAATGTATAGTTGAAATTAATAGTTTTAGGTTTTAAATATTGTTCTTATCGGATGATGCCAAAGAGTCTTTGAGGTGGAGTTAGAGATGATGAATGTTGACTTGGTGCTTCTTGGTGACATAGTCCTGAGTTTTAGCAAGAAACAAAGTTCATGCAAAAGACTCTCTGATACTTAAGTTGTAAGAGAGTGAGGATTTGTATTAGAGGAATAGTAACGGAAAAATATGATTATAGGAATTAAGTCCCAAAGTTGAATATTAAAAGTAAATGTTTCAATCTCAAGTACATTGAAATACAGTGTTAGAGTTAATCACTGCATTCAATATATAGTCTGCTTCGAAATCTGAAACTCCTTGAAAAACTTTGTCCTTCAAATGCATATCAGAGTCATGAATAAGGAAGATGTATTCAAATTACCCTTGACTTTTGGGTATGTCGGAACATGCATCTATCTAAGAGTAATAGAACTTTGGCTCCCACATACCCTAATACAATAATGACTTAGTACAATAATATATATTATTATAATGGGAATTTTATTTTGTATCACCTACAATTTAAACTTGGGTTAAATATGTTTTTGGTCCTTCAAGTTTCAGTGAATTTTGGAATTAGTCCCTCTTCGAAACTTTATACCAATTTAGTCTTTCATCTTTAGAAATGCGTGAATTTAGTCCTTCTTATCAAATTTTATGAAGTTTATTTGACATTTTAAACGCATTTTGTGATAATATTTGAGTTAACATTAAAGTAAAATTGTTTCAAACGGTGTAAATAATTCAAATACTATAATGAAATACGCTTGAAACGTCAAATAAACTTAACAAAATTTGGTTAAAAAGACTAAATTCACGCATTTTTAAAGATGAAGGACTAAATTGGTCAAAAGTTTTGATGAGGGACTAATTCCAAATTTCGCTGAAACTTGAGGGATCAAAAACATATTTAACCCTTTAAACTTTTGCAAAATATAGTACGAATTTTTGCATGTAGTTGGACACACACATGCTTAAAATACAATGGTTTTGTAGAGCTTGAGAAGTGTAGGTTGATGTTGATAATGAGATATCTTTCACTAAAAAAAAATTAGCAACCACCTTTTTTTATCCTTAAAAGTCATAAAATCGATCGCAAATCCTTTAACAATTGGAATAGCAATCGAAAATATGTGGTAACAAAATTTGTAGTTGCAAACCAATTAGCGACGACCGAAATTCGTCTCGACAATAATATTAACAAGATAATGACTTGCTACAAGAATGTATATTATCACTATATCATTTACTAATTTTAATAACATCTTTTTAGTTATATTTATTAAAAATGGTACTACTATTTTATATAATATAATAAAATTTCTTTAAACCAATGTTATTATAAGTAATATCAATAGTAATTATTCTTATCAGATTTAATCAAGTAGTTTTCGAGGTGGATTGACCTAATTGTTGATGTGTAATCAAACTTTGAATCACAAAGAAAAGATAATTCACCTACAAAAACTCTTTAATATTCAAGTCAATAAGAGGTAAGAGAGGATAAGTGAGTAAAGTAATTATGAGACTCTCATACTTCATGTGACAACATGTATTTATAGGTTTCCCAGACCACAAATAAACAAATACATTAAATACATATTAAATTAATTCTCTTATAATCAAGTATTATATCATGATGATATTATATAATCAACTATTATTATATCATAATATCTTAGAGATATTAGATAATAAACTATTATTATAATATTTTAGAGATATAATAAAATATGATAAATTATTATAGGATATTAACTATCTTTGAGATATTTCTTAATATTTTGGGAATATAATCAAAAGAATATGATAATAGATTATTATATCATAAGATATTAACTGTAAATATCTCGAAGATATTTTATAATATCTTGGGGTATGTAAATAAGTCCCCTAGTTCGGAAGTGGAAAATAAGGTGCAAGTAAACCATGTTGATTAATGAACGAGTTTTATCATTCTTGGTTAATTGTAGCTTGCGGATTTTGGGTGTAGATAGATAAAAAAAGATGCAAACATGCCTATACCTGAAGAGCATAACCATACAAAGCACAAAAACACACCAATGAAGTTTCACAATGGCAACGCAAGACAAGTCACACGGACCTGCTAGCAGGTCAAAAAAAAAGAGTGTAAGACAAACAAAATATTTTAACTTGTTTGTCATCTATAATCTATAATGATATGATGTGTTTTTATTGAGTCATATAATCTCATGCTTTAGACCTCGTGTGTGTAGGAGAAGGGAAGTTAAAGAGTTTATCATCTCTAAATTTTACAATGTTACACTTGTTATTTTATTAGTAAAAAACAAATAATAAAGTAGAGTACTAAGGGTCCTGAAACCCTTCTCACTATTAAAAAAAATTATATTCCCTCTTAATTTTGTTTTGAATTTTTTTTTTAGGAAATATTCATAAATTTTGTTATGAAAAAAAAAATTGCAGAAAATTGTTGCCAAATTTTTTGTAAAATATTTTGTATAAAACACTTTTAACAATAAATTTTGTAAGAAATACTTACGAATTTTATAATTTTGTAGAAAATAATTACTCACGAAGAAATTACTTACCAATTAAGATTCTTAGAAAAAGTAATAGAAAAAATCTTTTCTTGCAAATATTTTTAAGAAATTTACAAGAAAAATCTCATGTAATATGAGAATTTTAGTAGTGTCTATAAAAGACGTTCAAGGTATCATCTATAATAATATATAAAGACGTTAACTTCTTTTGTGTCCACATTTCATTATTCCAGTTTTATCTTTAATTATTTTTTTAAAAATAAATTATTTTATAAATAATTCTAAAAATCCCTTTTGTCTTTTAACAATTATTTTAAAAACATCTTTTGTGTACATATTTTATTTTTTTAATTTTACATTTAACAATTATTTTAAAAATTAATTATATATTTTTTATTAATCTTAATTCAAATTTATAAAAATTAAAAAATACAAACATACGTACACAATAAGACATGTGTTGTATTACCATTACATTCGACTTAAGATAATGTGGCGTTTTTGTACCCGTTAGGGTTAGGCTCTCCCCCATAGGTAAGGATGGCAACGGGTCGGGTCGAGCACGGATAGTGTCTACCCGCAACCCAACCTGCCAAAAAAAAATCCGTCCGTTACCCGCCCGTTTACCTGTCGGGTATCTGCTTTAAAAATACCCGCGGATATTTTTAAAACCCGCAGGTACCCGTGAATACCCGATACCCGCAAATATTTAAAAAAATATGTATTTTATAAATTTTTTAATATAAAATTATAAAAATAAATATAAATTAAATTATAATTATAATTATAATTAAATTTGACATAATAAAATATACTATTACTTCTGATTTTAATTAAATTTAACTTAATAAAATATAAATTTAATTTAATTTTTATTTTTTTGCGGGTAACGGGTACCCGCGGATACGGATAGTATGATACCCGTACCCGACCCATTTATAAGCGGGTATTAAAATACCCGCTATCCACGGGTAATAAATACCCACCGGTAGTAACTATCCGTCGTGGATTTTATCCGCAGATATCCACGGACACGGGTATTTTTGTCATCCCTACCCATAGGCCACTCTCGGTTTGACACTTTTGACCCTTCGGAAAATGAGATAAGGACATGTTCTACAAAAGTTTGTCATTTCTTTTGATATTCTATTTTTGTTGTAAGTTTATCAATTTTAGCATGTTTGTTGTCCCAACTTGTATTTTTCCTACTCTGCATGTGAACCTATTCTCTATCCGTTCAAGATCTTTTAATAATTTAATTATAAAATTGAGTCGTAAAATAAAATTTGTATTGATTTATATATCTTTGTTAATTATTATTATTTTTGGAAAGAAATTTACTATCTAAAGTTATCATATTCACATATCTATGTATTTATTTATACTTTTTGTACATGAGTCGAATTATTCCTAATACATTATTCTTGTATGTATATATTAATTATTGTTACTAAAAAGAACATTAATTTATATTGAAAGGGAATGTCAATGAGAACTTAGATGAAGAGTGCTGAAATGTTGAAAGTTTTATATTTTCTAGAAGCTTTAAGAGAAGAAAAGATATCGAATAGAATATTCGTACCTTTTGGAAAATATATTTTAATTATTTATTAAAAAAATAAACGACATTAAATACCAATGTGGACAATCGTTTGAGTAATTATACATTTTAAAAAACATATTTTAATTATTTATTAAACACGAAAGAAATTAAGTTTTAGATTGATGCAGACCATCACTCAAGTATTCATGTTTTTAAAAAGATATATTTTAATTATTTATTAAAGAAGGAAAGACATTAATTACTAAACTGGTGCGGATTGTCGCTCGCATATTCATACTTTTTTTAAAATATATTTTGGATTGTCGCTCACATATTCGTACTTTTTAAAAAATTTATTTTTAATTATTTATTAAGAAAATAAAAGACATTAAGTACTAAGTTGATCGTAACTGATGCAAACGATCACTTGAGAATTCATACATTTTAAAAACATATTTTGATTATTTATTAAAAAACGAAAGATATTAAATACTAAACTGACACAAATTAACTTGCTCAAGTATTTTTACCTTTTAAAACGTGAAAAAATTACCTTTCAATTTTAATTCTATAATTTTTTTATTTTTTTTATTTAGAGAAAAAATGTGAAAAAGTAAACGAGGGTATAAAAAGTTTAAAAACATTAGTAAAAAACTAAAATAAGGGTCCAAAATTTAAAATATCTCAAATAAAAATGGTACAAAAATAGTAATGTGCCAAAGTGTAGTGACCAATTAATAGAAAATGTGTATGCAGTAAATGTGGGAGTACAACAGGTATACACAAAAATAGGCCCACCAAACACAACAAACAAAAACAGCAGGGGTGAAGGTTAACAAACATTGGGGTGTGCAAATTAAACACAAAACAGCCCAGCATGAATAAAAACAAAAAAGGATGCAATAGAAAGTAAAAATTAGGGTGCACAAACTAAAACTCGGCTGGTCCAAAGATCGCCCTCTGCCTCAAAAAAGAGAGGCTTCTCCATGTACCTCCAAAGTTTTCTCCAGTATCTTAAAGTGTCAAAATTTTTTACCATAATAATCTCACCTACTTTGTATTGTAGATGTCGACATATGTAATAATATTAATAATATTAATGGATGTCATTTTTGTATTACGGATATCGACATCCAAAATATATATATATATATATATATATAATATATATATATAATATATATATATATAATATATATATATATTAATTATCATATATAGTTTTTTTTTACTTTGATTGTTGATCAATTTAATCCAGTAACGATACTATAATATGTATAAACATTAATATAGTGGTTTGTTAAATTTGTTGGAATTATATGAATCTGATTTAATTAAAAAAAATTAAAAATGATGTTAATGTAAAATTGTATTACGGATGTTGATGTTTGCAATAGTATTCAACGAATGTCAGTTTATGTTGTAGATGTCGACATTCACAACATTTTTTTTTCTTAATTCATATATAATTTTTTGGCTTTGATTATTGATCCATTTAATCTAATAACCATATTATAATATGTATAAACACTAATATAGTGGATTGTTAATTTTTTTTTTTAATTATATGAATCTGATTTAATTAAAAAAATAAAAAAATGATGTTAATGTAAAATTGTATTGTGGATATCGACATCCGCAATAGTATTCAACGGATGTCAGATTGTGTTGCGGATGTCGACATCTGCAATAGTATTCAACGGATGTCAGATTATGTTGCGGATGTCGACATCTGCCCGCAACATATTTTTATTTTTTTAAAATTCATGTATAATTTTTTTGACTTTGATTGTTCATCCATTTAATCCAGTAATCATACTATAATACGTATAAACATTAATATAGTGGTTTGTTATTTTTTTTTTCAATTATATGAATCTGATTTAATTAAAAAAATTAAAAATGATGTTAATGTAAAATTGTATTGCAGATGTCGACATCTACAATAGTATTCAATGGATGTCAGTTTGTGTTACGGATGTCAGTTTGTGTTGCGGATGTCGACATCCGCAACATTTTTTTTCTTAATTTTCATAAATATTTTTTTGGCTTTGATTGTTGATCCATTTAATCCAGTAACTACACTATAATATGTATAAATATGAATATAGTCGTTTGTTAATTTTTTTTAATTATATGAATCTGATTTAATTAAAAAGAAATTAAAAAAATGATGTTAATGTAAAATTGTATATTGGATGTCAACATCTGTAATAGTATTCAACAAATGTTAGATTGTGTTGTGGATGTCAACATCTACAACATTTTTTTTATTTTTTTAAATTTTCTTATATATTTTTTTGGCTTTGATTGTTGATTCATTTAATCCAGTAACCATACTATAATATGTATAAACATTAATATATTGGTTTGTTAATTTTTTTTCAATTATATGAATCTGATTTAATTAAAAAAGTTAAAAATGATGTTAATGTAAAATTGTATTGCGGATGTCAACATTCACAATAGTACTCAACAGATGTTAGTTTGTGTTGCGAATGTTGACATCCGCAATATTTTTTCTTTTTAAACTGTCATATATAATTTGTTTGGTTTTGATTATTGATCTATTTAATCCAGTAATCATATTATAATATGTATAAACATTAATATAATGAGTTGTTAATTTTTTTAAATTATATAAATCTGATTTAATTAAAAAAATAAAAAATAATGTTAATGTAAAATTATATTGCGGAATCCGCAAAATATATATATATATATATATATATATATATATATATATTAAATTTTTATATATAATTTTTTTCTTTGTTTTTTTATCCATTTAATCGAGTAATCACATTATAATATGTATAAATATTAATACAATGATTTGTTAATTTTTTTTGAATTATATGAATCTAATTTAATTAAAAATAAAATAAAAAATGTTGTTAATGTTAAATTGTACTGTGATATCCACATCACGCTAATATTCAACATATTTCGATTTGTGTTATGAATTTCGACATCTGCAATTTTTTTTTTTAGGAGATAGGTTTAAAAAATTTACTTTTCTTCTTTCTTCTTTTACTTTTGACTGAAGGCAAAGGAGAAATTTAACAATTTTTGGGATTGAAACGTTTGGGTTCAGGGAGAAGCCCAAAATGAAACCGGCTAGGGTTTCTCTCATTTTCATATCCATTTTCACGAGCCATCCTCTAAGACCAGGTGTAGCTGCAGCGCGACCCTCGCCCTCCGTCGCTGCCGATGACGTCGGTCGCCACCGTGGTTTTGCCGGCATCAACGTAGTAGCTCTACTTGCATCCTCGCGACCGCACCTCCTCCGTCATCCAGAACTACCGGCGCAACGTCAGTCACCGTCGTGGTCTCGCAGCGTTTCGGTGTCGCTCCGATCTTTCCGTTCTCCTTCATAGTGCAAGAGAACCGAGCGCCACAGCCCCTGCGACGCGCCGTCACCGCGCCAGCCACCGGGTAATGTGAATCAAAACGTGGGTGCCAAACGTGAGTCAGTGTAGTGTTCTCAACGATTTTGATTGACCAAAACAAAACAAAATCAAAGATTCTATTGCAATTAGTCAGTGGAGAGAGAAAAGAATGCCAAGTGGCGAATAATTATGGGAGAAGTTATGTGAGTAAGAAGAGAGAATGTAAGTTTGATAAAATTAATTCTTAATTATTAAATCATCGTATTTTAATCAAAATTAGAGTATGTGATTGAAATAGTGAATAATAATAAATTAAAAATGAGTTAAAATGTAAGTTAAAATATCATTATTTTAAAATTAAATTTTGAACGTTGACTCACAAACCAAGAAAAATTATGGGCATGGAAGTAGTGAAACAATGATGGCAAACTAAAAAAATAAAAATGATGCCAAGAAAATAAAACAAATAGTAATGTAAGTAGTAAAACAATTGGACCTAAAAGTAATAAAAGATTTTTTTTTTGAATTTTTCTATTTTACAAATCTAAAAAAGAAAATTAATTGTTTTTTTAATTTTTTTTTTGAAACAACTCTTAATTCACTCTTAGGCTGGGTTCGTTTGAGAGGAATGATTAGAGGGAGAGGAAGAGAAAGAGATTGAAAGGATTAGAAGGTGAAGTTGATGTTGTTCTTTTTAAGGAATTAGAAGGTGATTTTAGAGTGGATTAGAGAGTGAAATTGGTGAAAGTTTGTGATTGAATTGAGTGATGTGACATATTAAAAAAACTTTTAATAGATAAAAAAATGAGATTACAAAAATATCCCTAGTGTTAAAATTAATATAAAATACTATATAAATAATTTAAAACAATTTAAAATAATTTATTTAATTTGTGTTGATTGTTTGAAATAATCATAAATTTATTTTTAAAACATGAATAATAAATTTTATTTTATTTAGGAATCTGCTGTGTGTAGTGTTATGGGGTTTGTATGTTTTGCTGTTGCTTAGATTGAATAACCATATTGCTGAGGAAGTTATTAGTTTCCATGTGGTGTAGAAAATATTAAATAATCAAAGGGTAATTCTATAAATAAATATGCATGTGATCCCTTCCAATCTCTTTATGTACAGCGTGATTGAATTTTCAATGTATTCCGCTGATCATCGCCTATCATCACCTCTTATCACCTTTAAACGAACGCAAAAATAACCTTTGAATCGTCGCTCACGCTTTCTTCTAAACAGTAATTCCATTCATAAGAACAGGACGTTAATACAGTGTAGGAATTACCTAATGACAATAGATTTGTTCTAAATACTAGAGTAAATTTCGGTTGCCAATGAAACTAAAGCCTATAGTCGAAAGGGTTATGTTGTTTTTTAGAAACGAGTCTATTTCTTTATTTATTTTTATATTTTTTATTGTTTTAGACTTCAATTTTAGAGACAAATAAAGCCTAATGCAAATTTTATGTTTCGGTTCATCATCGAAATGAAAAGACCCTCTATTTTTTTTATCTCGTTTTGATATGTTTTAGTTTGGAAATCAAAATACAATGTCAAAAATACTTGATGCCAAAAACCCTTTGTTGCACTAGTGTAACATGATACTAAAGGCATGCACATATTAGACTTAGCTCATTATGGTGTGTGGGAATCATTGGTATGATCCCTATCAAGGGCAAAATATTTTGCATTGTTCAATGATGATTACTTTAGGAGATTATGGGTGTGTAGCTCATCAAAAGGAAGTTAAATGTGTTTCTAGTATTCAAGGAATTCAAAGCATGAGTAGAGCTTCAAACTGGGAAAAGAATTAAGTGTTTGGGCTATGTTAACAATGTGAAGGGGTATTACCTTGGGGTCCCACTGTTGAAAAGGTTTTCGTTAGCAGAAGGATTTAAAGAACAAGAAAACTTGGTTTGTATGTTGAATAGATCTTTGAACGATTTAAAGTGGGCATCCAAGTATTCGTACATGAGATTTAATTCCTTCATTAGCCTCGGTTACAACAAACTGAGTTCAAACCATTGTACTGATTACAAAACGTTTGGTGAGGATGATTTTATCATCTTGTTGTTCTATGTGGATGACATGTTGGAAGTGTATCGGTCCCAACAAAACTCGAATCCAGGATATGGAGGCACAATTAGCTAGGGAGCTTAATAAGAAGGAGCTGGGACCAACAAACAAGATTTTAGGAAATGCAGATTCATCGAGACAAAAAAGATAGGAAAATTTGGCTTGCTCAGAAGAATTACTTATCGAAAATCTTGTGACGTTTCAACATGCAAAATTGCAAGCTAATTTCTACCCAATTTACTATCAATTGTAAGTTATCCTCAAGTATGGGTCCTAACAGTGAAACAGAAAGGATGAAGATGTCTCGAGTGCCGTATGCATCGGTAGTGGGTAATCTTATGTATATTATAATTTGTACAAGATCATATATTGCATAAACAATG
>Ga0214543_1007565_pt1 | contig 18490 bp, 13 predicted proteins | sample CNSS2metaG_FD_160094 | JGI IMG/M metagenome (GOLD analysis project Ga0214543, IMG submission 160094) | Root nodule microbial communities from cowpea collected in UCLA plant growth center, Los Angeles, California, USA - CNSS2 | ecosystem: Host-associated > Plants > Roots > Nodule | place: USA...
TTTTATTTACTACAATATAAAAATTTAATGTAATTGCTATGAATATTTTTTTGTCACTATCCAACATATATTGAAGTTCAAAAGATACAAAATCTATGTCAAAATTTTATTATTATGTTTATTATTTATTCTTTGTGTCATTTTGATCAAGTGATGTATTATAACTTTTATTAATGTATAAAAAAGAGATTCATTAGAATTTAAAAAATTGAAGTAAACAAATATTTAAAATATATTTTAATTTGAATATTTGTTTTCCTTTTATATTGTTTTGAAGTATTTTTTAATTTTATCAACTAAGTTCATCAATGTTGTAGTTTGCAAATTTAATAAATGTTTTGGTTCTCATGAAATTTTATTTGGTATTATAATCTAAAATGTAGACAATTATAATTTATTTCAAAGTATTTGATATGGAAGAAACAATGATCCTCCTAATATTGAATATTTGATAATATTATGTTTTCTTTACCATATTTTTTTTTATAAAAATTAATATTGAAGTAGTTAGAACACGGGTACGGGTATGGGTATGAGATTATACCCGTTATCCGATGGGGATGAGACAAAAGTTTGATACCCGTTGGGTTTGGGTTTGGGTATGAGGATGAATTTTTTATGCGAAGATTGGTATGGGATAGCGAAATCTGTCTCCGCCCCGTCCCGCCCCGCCCTGTTGCCATCCCTAACCTCTAATTACATTTTCTATTTTTTGTCACTATTTGTTTATTAATCATTTATTAGAAGTCAGATATTCGACCACCTTTTTAATGGATTTCTGAATCTGTCCTGGATTATAATAGAATTTTTGTAACCAAATTCTTAATAAAAAGATTAAGAAAATGTGAAAAGTTCAACCTAATGTCGAATCTATCAATTAAAAGAATATCTTGAATTAATTAACATAATAGCCTCCAATCATATTGAATGTGAGAGTGGTTACATTAAATATATACTTAGAATATCATCGTAGATATTAAGATTCAACTTATCTGTTTAACAATTGGTGGTCAACATGAAGCATATTACCTATATATACCCTCAAAATGCTTACTGGGAGTAGACTAAAGTGGGCAAAATTTAAAATGATAAGATGAAATATTCTTACTCATTAATAATTGATATTAACCTCTTTTTTTTCATTAAAGCATGATTCTAATAATCCACCATATTTTGATCATATTATTCCCATAACTAGATGATTGTCAAGACTCCATTAGATTTGGAATCACCAAAGCATTTCAAAAGATTTTCTGTCATAATTAAATGTTAGATTTGAGTTTTTTTGACTGATTATTATGAAGAATAACTTATATTTATCACTCCATATTTTTTGGTCCTTAAGCTACTTTGGAATCTCACTCTCAAAAACAACCGTTTTGTCTGATAAGAGATGCTAAATCATTGATTGAAGGAACTTGGATCATATCCAAAATACCTACTAATTGATAGGAGATGACGAGAGAATAAGCCTACAAAGAAAAAAAAAACATCATTACTAAGGGCATCACTCTTTTGCACAACTTTTGGCTTTAATTCATTCCTCATATTCCATTCTTATTCTCAACTAAACAATCTTGAGATTACTTAATAATCATAGATTTAGATCCTCCAAAATAAAGAATGTTATAAAAATAACAAACACTTGTCACCTTAATAATTATTCTAAACTAATATGTAACATGAAATAAATGAAAATAAGTTACATTATCATTAAACAAAAAGGAAAATCATTTTTTGGTATTACTTGCTTTTAGAAGTATTTTAGTTATTAAAAAAATTAACTTTCTATTTGTAAAAAAAAAATATTAAGTGTATGTAAAAATTTGTTGAGTGTCAAGATATAATTATAATGTTAAGTGTATGTAAAACGAATATATATTTATAATATGCACTCGCAAGATATCGACATCAATAACATAAATAAACATCACATTATTATATATTATTAATATAGCATGATTTCAAAAACTCATTTGATATAAATAGGGTTTACGGTAATTGATGATGAAAATATGGAGATATATAGCTTAGGTTGAAAATTATGATGCGGTAGAAGTGAACAAAAAATGCTTTTGTGTTATATCAAATCAAGCGTTTGAAACCCATTCTGATAAGACCGCGACGTGGATGTCAAGTCAACTCATGAGTGAATTTACCATCTTTTTTGCCAAACACACCCATAATGTCCATGAATCCATTTTGCTACATTCATCCTCGATTGTAGAAGAAGACAATACTACTGAAACAGAAAGTATTGGTCGGATTCATGCGGGGTAAGAACAAATTCACAATTGTACCTCAAAAACAAAACAATAAATAATAACTAATAATCACACAAGACCTACCTACCATCTCATCATGTCACACCCTATATATAATAATAATAATAATAATCACATGATATCATCCACCCACATACATGCATGAGGCCGTCATGATTCATTACATTCATTTGTATACATAATAATAATGCTATTAGTCGAAGTAGAATGCAATGATTATTGAAAGGAAAAAGATTAAGCACATTGGTTTGGCTATAAAATCAAATAAACTAGAGAATCCATTCTTAACCCACTTTGGTGATATGAGAGCATGGAACTAAATACCCACTAGGCATCTCTTTCTAGTGTACTCACAATAATAATACATTAAAAGGGGTTTTAGGGTAACAAAACTCTTATTTATCATCTAAAAAAAACCATAATCATCATCACTTGGCGCATATGGTATATCATATATCTTAAAATATTACTCATGCATCCAAGTGTCCTATTTTTAAACTTCGATGTGTCTTATAACTTTTGTTAATTCGTCGCGTATTATGAGATTCTTTTATGTTTGGGTGGGACTACTATTGCACAGTACAATATTAGGCATCTTTTCTCTTCTCCAAGTTTTTCATCACTCAGTGGCTAAACTCAAAATGTCGCCATTTTAAAAGAAGGGGGAAAGTGGAAAAAGTTGAGTGGTTCATCATCATATGCACATTGCTTCATATTTAATTCTACGTGAATGGTTTGAACACCAGAAAAGAAAAGCGTTCGTATCATGATTTTGTGGGAAAAAAAAATGTTATTGGTACAATAAGTTATCCTTTACAATTAAACAAGCAAAAGATAAAAAGATGTATAGCATATGATAAATAACACGATAAAAAATATATTAAAAGGTGGAAAATATCAGAATGACACATATTTTATTAGGATTAATTATATTTTTGGTCTAAGTGAAAAATAGAATTAAACATTTTTTGAAACTTTCATCAAATTTGGTTCAATTTTATAAATGCGTGAATTTAATCATTTTAATTAAATTTTGTTTAGTTTATTTAACGTTTTAAACGCGTTTCATCATAATATTTGAGTTGTTTATCTTGTTTAACACATTTAGACATCAAAGCTGAAAAACATGTTTAAAACGTCAAATAAACTTGAAAAAATTTAGATAAAATAACTAAATTTACGCGTCTCAATATGAAAGACTAAATTAATCCAAATTTTTTTTAGAAAAAACTAATTTTAATTTTCACAAAATTAATGGTCAAAGGGTCAAAAACATATTTAATCATATATTTTATTATCTAACGGCGAATCCATTTTTCATGTTTGATTAAAAGAGGAAATCAAATCTTAAAAAAAAAAATTGTAATGCATATTTATAATGGGAGTTGAATGGAGCCCACAAAGTTGTTCGATGATATTGGATTATATGCGAAATGTGCCATATACACGAAGATTCCGGGATTTATGTCTTGGCCTTGTCTCCAGTTACTATGTGACACTTTACTTCCATATCCTTAGTGATGGAGATTACACGCACGCTCTTTTCAAGCAATATAAAGTGGGTAGAAAACATGTATAATCTAATCATTAGATTTAAAGACTATAATGCTTGAGAAGAGTGGTATTCTGTAACAGGATAATCCAGAGGGAGAAAAGGGACATGCTGGAGAATAACCATACTTTACATGATTTGGGAGAATAATCACAATTTACCCCTGCAATACTAATCATAGTAAAACCGTGAAAGCTTTGCATTTTTAATTAAAATAACATTGTATGTTATGAGGAAAATAACATGATGAAACATAATAAAGAGTAGAGTTGTGTTTAGCGAAAAAGATGAATCTGTTTCGAGAAATAAGGGAAGGACGATGAAGAAGGTGGTGGAGTATCTGTTGTAGCGCATTTGCGGAAAAGGATGAGATTGGAATGGAAAAGTGTAATTGAGTTGCGTAAGAAGCTTCAACATTCCTACGTAACAACGTTAACATTACATCAAAACTACCCTTTTCAAACACACTTTCAGTTATTTGGATGAAATCAAGAATTCGGGATATACATATAACCACTAGCGTTTGTGCAGAAAACGATGTGTACACAAGGACATTTTTGGCGACACAATAATCCCATTACAGAATCAACTACATTATTTCAAATCAATGATTGTTGTCATTCTTCACTCTAATATTCAAGTATTGAGCCAATGGATCAGATGGCTTACATGGATTTACTAACCCACTATTATTTCTTGATTCTTTTTCATTTCTTTGTTTTGTAAATTTAGGATTCGGAATATAATAATTCATATTTTTTTTCTTAGAGAACTAGGAATGGAATTTTGGTATCCAAATTTTAATGGATTGATATTATAAAATTTCAAAATTTTGGAATGATTTTAAGGATTTATAAGATTTGAAAATACTCCATATTTTTTTTCATAGACATTCGAAGTTGCATTAGTTAATCTTGAAAGTAAAAATGATACCTTTTGTTAATCTTTTTAAACCCCCATTTTTTTGGCCTAACAAATTTGTAATTAACCCGATCTATTTAAACCCCATTTTTTTTCGACAAAACCCAATCTATTTTTCAAAAATACTTGTACAAGCCCATCACATCAGAGGTCTATTTTTCCAACTCTTAACATTAAAAAAACGTTGAAGGCAGCCTCTTCAAGCACACTATTTAAAATTTTAAATTTTACCTTCTTTTCATTTTAAGTTACGAATACACAATTCAGAAATAGAACGCATAACCCAAAAATAGAATGTACAACCCAATGTCTTTTCATTTTCATCTGACCTATATTGTTAACATGGAGTGCTAGGCCAAAAACTATAACCAGAATACAATTTTTCTAAACCAAAAGTTATAGCCATTAGTTAAGACACAACTCTTTTACTTTATAACACAAAACACCATTCAATTGTGACCCGACCCACCTGACTTTCGTTACAGAACAATTATACAACCTGCAACAATCTTTTCCTTAGACCGCAAAACAATTGTACAACTTACAACAATCTTCTCCTTAACAAGAGTCTATTGAGAACCAAACCCGTAACATAACTCTAATACCAATTGTTAAAATCGAACGCTTACCATTAAATTAAAAATTATAACCATTAATCAAAAACCAACTTACAACTTATTTAGTATTAAAAAAAACGCGTTTAATTTTTCAGAAACTGAATCGAGACATTTGGCACACAATCAAATAATTTTTTTAGAACTGAATTTTCCACCCAAAAAATAATTTGAAATCCAGAATTAAGACGATTAGGCAGAGAACCGATCAAACTGAGTTTTACAACAGAACAAGGACCGAAGCTCCTAAAAGCAAGTTCCACCAGAAATAACAGTTCAGATATCTGTTGAAGGCCCCCCTTCCAAGAACGAACACCATATCACAACAAGCACCAACAACTCAGTGCGTACGAGTTCTACTACTTTCTGCATTTCTCACTGGATTGAAGTATGGATGGGCCTGCATACCAATAAATATTTTCTTTACCAAACATTTTACAGAAGTTAATAATAACAAATACTTGGGTTGTACCTTACTATACAATCTCAGAAAAATACAAATACAATTTGTCTAATAAAATTTTGTACCAAGTTCCTAATATATTAAATTCTTAAGCTGTTCATTTAATACTCTTTATTAGAGAATTTGTTACCAAAACAAATAGGTTTAAAAGGGAAACAAACATAAAAATCAAGGCCCTAACTACAAATCATCTAAGGCATCAAGAATTACAATCCAACTCAAGGTATGATAACTTAAGCACCATAAATAACTTGGAACCATCGAATAGCAGGTTCCAAGTTAATTTATGGTGGGACGTTCTTAGCAGAAATTTCCCAACAGTTTTTTGTATAAAATTTAAAAACAACATTCCGATAAAGGCATTATCCAAAGCAAAATCACATCAGAATCCTGAAAGCCCCAAATGCAAGTCTAGGTTCGGGCAAACACGTCAAGAATAACAATACTAAAAAGATCGAGCTCTTACCATGGCTTCTTTTGCAGTGGGACGTTCTTGGTGATCATAACGTAATAACTTGTCAACAAAGTCAACAGCCTTTTAAAAAAATAGTATAAATTTAGAATGAGAAACAATGATAATAGAAGTACATTTAAATAAATAATTACAATGCATACTACCTCAGGAACAGCCAAGTGATGATTGTCTACATTAATAAACTTTGCCCAAGGCTTACGGCTATGCCTGTCACAATATTTCGGATGTCGTCTTAGTCAAAACAATAATTTTATACAACGAAAGCGACATAAACTAAAACTATTAAAGCATACAAACAAACCTCCCAATTAGTGCCGCAAGATGTGGGTCCAACTCTATTCGATACTTATCCAAATATGCACTTAATTCATCTGTCCCAAGCACCTATTGCAAGAGGAGCAAAAGATTACCAATCAAATTCCCCATCACCTCTTTTAAGTTGCTTCTACACCATGCTGTAGCCATGTACTAAGCATAGACAACTTTTTCAGTTTCTAAATCTACTTTAGATTTCAGACTGTTTTCTCAGACCTTGATAAAAATTAAGTAAAAATAACACGGTTCTGCAAAAGATCGGTAATAGAAAAATAAGACACCAAGTAGGAAATGGAACTTTTGTCAATGACCCAAACTTCAACAGTTGAATGTCAATTTAGGCAACACTTGTAAATTTCACAGAGGTGATTGATGTCACCAAGGAGAACAAAAGAAGTGATATTTCTGATTCTTGTCAGATGCCATGGGAATATGAAAAATGAACAGAAGAACTGCAAAAACAAATGTCAGTCACACCACTACTATACTTCCACGGTCAAGCACTGCTCAAATCAAGGAAATAAATAAGCTGAGACTTGGAATGGACTAAGAATGCAACAAAACTAACAGAAAGGTAGTGCACTAGTTGGATTTGTCAATGGGAAGAGGGTACATGGCTTTCACACAGGCTGGAGCTTATAGTGTCCTGGCAAATGTCCAAGAAACAACAATGGACGCGGTTGAGTGAACAATCCGGTGCAGAAACAGGATGAAATACCCACATTTAATTGAGAATTAACCTGCTCTGACAACAGGTTGACACTAAGGACAGTATTATGGTGTTTTGGTAGTGTTTCAAGTGGTTTTGGCACTCCACAATAAGGATTTACTTGCAATAAATCATGGCATTTTGAAGAACAAAAAAGTTGAATGAGATATGGGTTAACATCCCTAGGTTACATTGTATGCTGTCTACCTGATCAGAAGAGAAATCATTTAAATATGACGAATGCAAGCTTGAAACACAAAATATCTCTGGAATGAAATGTATGATTACAAAAAATAATCAACATGGCAGGAGCAAAACAGTAATGGGTAATCACCCAAACACAACAATCTGACTCAAATTTGGGTAAACGTCCCAGGCTTACCTTAGCTATTTTGACCAGTTGATCATAGTTATCATGTCCATAAAAGAATGGCTCCTTACGAAATATCTGAACAATGTAAAAACACAAGCCTGAATCAAGCAGGGGAGGATATTTCAACCTGTATTAAGACTTCAAAAGAAGAAATTGATCCATCGTGCAGTAGCTAAAGATTCTAAGGTTTATCTCACAATGAAGCTAAACACTGAATAATATAACACTGTATTTGAAGGAAAGTGCACCATTTACCATCCCAGCAAACATACAACCAAGACTCCACAAATCTAGAGAGTAATCATAGTCTTGAAGATCGACAAGAAGCTCGGGACCTTTGAAATATCTGCACAAGAAAATCAAAGCTTAAAGCAGAAAAAATGTTGATCGATAACAAATGAAAATAAAAACTGTTCTGCAGTACACCAAATTTATCATTCTTTTTTTCTTTTTATAATAAACATTTTTACCATAAGCATAAACAAGCTAATGACACCCCCACTTGTTCTGCAGTACACCAAATTTTTCATCACCCAATGGCTAAAAGATGTTCATGGAGGGAAATTGCTGTTCATAATTTACCAACTTATGCATTGATTTTGGACATTAAATTTCCAAAGCCCGCACATTATTAGCTACAAACAAATTTTGCTTACCAAATGACCATTTAAACAAAAAGAAAGCCCTCATAACGTTCTAACCCTAAATTTTGCCTTCATGGGTTTAGTTCATGTAACCAAGCCTAAAGGCAAATGGAAGAAGTAATTACAAAACCCAAAAGAAAAGCCATACCAGTGCAATGAGTATGGAAATGTTTCTTCAGCAATTACTTGGTGAATTTATAAATCATTTGCAAAAGCATATGTAACCCTCCTACGATGGTTTAGTTGGTTGAATACTTGAGTTGAGCAGCATGCAACACAAGTTAAAAGCCCACAAATAGACACTATACCCCTTTCCCCACTCCAACCCCCCCGCCCCCCCTGCCTGATGTTTAACCAGGCTTCATCCAAAGGCTCAACGAACATCTTACCAACCCACCAAAACTATGAATCTTCCCACAAACATCCCCCCAACCATAAAATAGAATAATAGTATATCTACCTTGAAGCCACACGAACATTATACTCTTTTCCAGGATGATAGAATTCTGCAAGTCCCCAATCTATAAGGCGAAGCTTACGCTGCTCATGATCAATCATTACATTATGTGGTTTCACATCCCGATGCATGATTCCTTGTGAATGGCAATAATCCAGTGCCTGAAGGAAATTTCAAAAAAACAATTGCTTTCATATTGATAGCCACAAACAATTTACATCGTATGATTGATAATGTAATCTAATACAGAATATTGGTAACAAACTGAACAAAGCAACACAATAGTGACAATACACACACCATATAAGGGAAAGTGTAAGTAATATGACAATAAAGAAACCTACACAACACACAGGCATATTATTGATACAGATACATTATGTTTTGCAAATATTATTTGCAATTTCAACTTTCAATGTAAGACTATATAGTTTGCTACTTCAGTAAAACAATTCCATAATCAGGTGACATGTGGATTTTTCATCAAAGATTATTTCATTGAATGGCAGAAAGTATCAACAATACCATTACCATATAATCACTAAAATTTGTTTCAGAGTTCTAGAAAGGTTTAAGGCATGGTTGTCAAATAGCAGCATGAAGAAACTGACCCCAAAATCAATATAGCAGGTAGTGGAATTAAACTATTCTTTGCTTTTAAGATACCAATAGCATGAGTTATATATATATATATATATATATATATATATATATATATATATATATATATATATAGAGAGAGAGAGAGAGAAGAGGGATCAAGTTACTTGAAGAGTAACTCTAAAAGTTATTCCTCATTATGCACAGTTCATCTGAAACTAAACCAAAGACAGAAAGCATTCACCAAATCTGTACAGAAAACGACTGAAATTTTTGTTACTAAATCTAATGCAACAAGATCACAAAAATTATTAACATTTAACCTTGTTATGAAGCATCCAGTCTATCTTGTCTCCAACACAATGTATGGATAAAAAAAAAAGTAATAGATGTGGCAATTTCATGTTTTTAGTTAATTAACGACAGAGTATAAAACTTGCCTTCAGAAGTTCAAAAATGTAATATCGAATATCATAGTCTGACAATGTTTGATAGAGCACTTTAAAATCAGTGTTATTGACATATTCAAATATAAGACTTGGGGTCTTTGACTGCTGATCTCTAACAATGTCAAGCAACTTTACAATATTAGGCCCTCCACAAAGATTCTGTAATATTTTGATTTCCCTCTTGATCTGCATTCAGAACCAGAAGCATTGTCAAAGTTACATGTAAATAAACAGAGGATGAGTGCCAAATATTTTAGTTAAGAAGAAATAAAAAACTAAAGAACACCTCTCCTACCGGAGCATTTTTATTCCAAGTAACCAAATGGAAGGAAATAACTGGAACTACTATGTAGCACTATGGCCACTAGCACGAAATTCACATTCAATAATAAAGACAGATTCACTTTGTCTTTCCTTGAAGTTCTGCTTGAAAGGTTTACAACCTTGCTGTTCTTTTTCCACATCAATTTTTTTTTATCACGTTTGATACTTTTAGTCAATTTCAATTCCTAGGATAGAATTGTAGTCTCAATCCCAAATATGTGCGTAGAGAAATAAACACAAAAATTGCTAGTGAGGTAGTGGATAATGGGATGAATGTTATGTAAAAAACTATGTACTATACTATATGCAAGATTATTCCTTTGTACTGCACATGTATAAATGTTCAAACTTAAGAACTATCCAAAAGTAAAGACAAAGATTATGCAAAATTAAGATTCAAAAGTCATACAATAAACATATGATCACGATAAATAAAAGATGGTAGAATTAATATAAACAAGTGGGGGTGAGTATGAAGATCACAACAAAGAAAAAATTGAATAGAGACACGAATAGAGATTTCCAGGTTTGTCAGAACCCAGAGCAAATGAAGAGGGGAGGTGGACATGTTTTAAAACAAAGCCCCAAAGACAATACAAATGAGAATGAGATCCATAAAGAAATTGGTGTGAAAACAGATATAACTTCTTCCAACTCCGATAACCAATTTCACATGGGATGTGACTGATATTTTTGTAATCCTGTCTAAACATCCATTTATGCATATCCTTTCAAAAGTGATTACATATTTTACCTGAACCCCAGAAAAATAAAATCACAAGTTTCCATCTTACCAAATACAATAATAATCATAATATATATACATATATATGCAACATGTTAACTCTGGGAGGTGAAACGTTTCAACTACAAAAACAACATATGCCTACAACTCTTCTATTGTATGCTTTCCCCAATAATATATCACCAACCACCTCAACCACCAACATGACTTGCCTATGATTATTATAGCACATGCATAAAACCACATTCATTTACTAAACTCAAATTGAAAAGTAACCACAACCAAAAACACAGAAACGAAATCCAAAAAGTTCACAGAATAAAACGACAACGCCCAAACATAACTCACCTTCTTCTTCTTCACGGGTTTCAGAATCTTAATGATACATTTCTCACCATCAGTGCAGTGAACGCCTTCGAACACCTCACTGTATTTCCCCCTACCGACCTTCCTCACCACCTCGTAATCATCTTGCTCCCTGTAAAAGAGTCACAACAATAACAACCCTAAATTCCCTTTCACTTTGGAAAAGATAGAAAGACAATTTATGTTATCCAAAATAAAATAAAAGAAGACAAAAAAAAAAGGAAGCTACAGGAATTTCAAGATCGAAGGAAGACAAGAAGAGGAAGGAGCATCTTTTACCCCCACTGGACGTTTAGGGACTCGTAGTCCCAATATTCCTTAGGGCGAACAACGTTGACGTCCGCGTAAACCCGGGCCTTGGATGAGGCGCCGGGGCGGCGCGTGGACTTTCCGAATTTCTGCGCCATGGCGTCGAGGGGCGGCGGCGGCGGATAGCGCGCGAGAGGAGCGGCGGCGAAGTGGCGGAAGGAGGAGGCGGGTGGAAAAGTTATGGGGAAGTTGGGAGAGCGGATAGGAGGAGAGGGAAAGGAATGGGAAAGAGAAGAGCGGAGGAGAAGAAGCAATCTATCGCGCGAGAAGTTGTAATGGAAGGGCCTTAGGGCCATTAAATTGCAAATAAAAGTTGCAGGGAAAAAAGGCTGATGCCTAAGACGCAATTTTCAAACCCTCGTCTCATTTTTTTTTTTAATTAAAAAATATCCTTTTTTTTCTTTTACTTTTCTTTCCTTTATTTATTCCTTTATCCTTTTAGTTTGTCTAACAGTAAAACAAAAATAAAATATCAGTTTTAATTAGTGTAACTTGCTGGATAAGTTTGTTTGGATTTACGATAATTTAAGACCCCAGTCAATCTCACATTGTTGGCAATTTAATTCAGAGTCGCTAATTTAGCCCTCCGATTGTCCATTAAATGGATCACATTATTTAATAAAATAGTTTCCATAATTGTATATTAAGTTTTTTAAATTGTAATACTTAGTTATATTGATTTCTCCCATCTTTCATAAATATCAATCGTATCACTATTTTTTGTTTTGAAATGATGTCTTTTAGAATATAAACATGTATTGTCAGTCTATTTTTAACAGAAGAATATGATTGAAAGATGTTGAAATTCAGTGACTTGAAAAGCAAGAATAAAATGTAAATGTATTTGTATACTATATGTAAAATTTAGTGGATGATATTATTGTTTGGAAAGAAAATTTACAAGGCACACAGAGCATCTCCAATTTACAAATAAACTTTCAATTATACATATAACACGACCCCTCGAACCTTTATATACAAGATGTTATGATTAAGTTGAGATGATTGTTAAGTGTGAAATTAGATAAGATAAACCATCTTCAAAATTTATAAATCAACGATAACAAATAACAAATATGAATCGAAAAGGGAAAAATAGGATCGTCCTAATCTTTATACATAAAAATCAAAAAATCAAGAAAGATGTCTTCATTTACAATAACAAACTCAAACAACTAAAAATTGAAGAAATGATAAAGGTCCACCTATAAAGAGAATTCTTACAACTACAAAAGCAATAAAGAAAGCAACCAAAATGGGTGATCTTATATCGAGTGGAATTATATGTTCAACAAACACAAATTTGGATACACTTTAAACTTGACTTTGATAACATGTTAAAAACTCAACTTTAAACCTAATTCAAATTTATAAATCCGACTTGTAAAACAACATCTAATTTCGTCCAGGTGAATAAATTTATTTTTAGAAGAAAAAAATGTTTTTTAGATAATGGTAAATAAAAAAAAGGTGAAATAAAATTTCTTCAAAGATTTTCAAACTTTAATTTTAGCAACAAAAAAAAAGATGAAAAAAAAAGAAAAAGAGAAGGAAAAGCCCAATTTATTTTTAATTATCACACTTCTTCTTCTCATGAGTCCAACAACTCAATGTCATCCTCACTCTTTATTTTTCTACCATTTTGTTCCTGGTATTGAGAATAGTATTATGATTATAATAATTATAAGCAATATATCTTCTAATAATTAGAACTAATATTACTGATAATGATTGATATTGTAATTTGATTTCCTTAATGTGATGATATCATGACTAATTTCTTAATTTCTTCTTTATATTGTTTATTACAATTAAGACTATAATCGGATTGATATTACAATGTGTGTCTATAAATACACATTCTGTCATATGGGAAGGGATCGAAAAAATATATATATTCTCTATACTTTTCTCTCTTTCTTTCTCATTACCACTTACAGATACATACATCATTTCTACCCCTTTTGAGAGAAAAACAAAAATCTTATAGAAGGAGGCAGAATTAAAAAAAAAAAAAGTAGTTATAATACAGGGAACGAAAGAGTGAAATTCATAGAGAATAAGAAGAATTATAAAGTTTAGAAGGTATGTCATTGTTAGTATTTTTTCTTTTCATCTATGCATTCCCAAATTTTCACTGTATTTTGTTTCAATATTGCACTTTATTTTTTACACCTAATTTTGGCATTCTATTTTGTGGACAATGGTTTTATTATTCACAGTATCTTATTTTAAGAATCATAAAAAAATATAGTTTTTTCTCATTTCTTTTAGTATCTAATCGATTGTTCGCGTTGTGTGACACCAATTTTTAATTTTTTTTGTTCAGAAAATATAAAAAAATATAAAGAACTAAAAATAAAAAATAGTTTTCTTTATTTACTTTTAATGTCTGTCTCATCATTTGCGTGCATGACACTTATCTCTAAATAATTAAAAATACGCAAAATAAACACAAAAAAGTGTTTAAAATTATAAAAAAAAATGAAATCAACATTTTTCTAAAAGGTTCATTAACTATGTGATTCCTTATTTTTCATTACGAATGGACATACATAAGAGCAAGGTCAATCCTTGTCGGGTTCAACAAATAAAAATTAAATAATTTCTCAAATAGTTCTTGCATAAAGAACTACATAACCTGATTCTATATTGTGAATGAAGATACATAAGAGCGATGTTTAATCCTTGTTGGGAAAAAAAACTAAAAAATTATTTGTGTTTCTGTTGGTACCTTGTTTTATTATTATTTTTTGGGAAAATAAACATTTTTAAAAACCACATCTTTTGCACCTTTAATTAAATGTACCATCATAGGACAGACACTATGAATTGCAAATACCTTCCCTCGCATCCCGACTCCAATTTTTTTTTTTTTTTTTCAGCCCTGGTCTTATTTCTTGGTTATCCTTTTGCACCTTTAATTAAAAGTGTCATCTTAGGACGGACGTTGTGGGTGCTAATAGTAATATATTTCTGACACGTAAAATCACTGTGGGGGTGCTAATACCTTCCCCACACCTTATCTTTTTTATTTTTTTCGTATCCTTTCAGAATAAACTAGGGTGGTGACTCTAAACTCTACTTTTTCAAGTTTTATTTTTGCTTTGTCGTCCTGTCACAGTTTTAGTTGTGACAATAAAATTTACATCCACTTATATATTTTGAAATCACCTTATCCCAAGTTAATATGAAACTTCTAAGAATCTTGGAGACTAAAACCATAAGAACATGATTGTTGGCATCTGCATGAAACCTTGGTAATACATCATATAAATAACATTTGACCATATCCTACATCTTCTTATGTCAAACTAGATATTAATAATGTCTAATTAAGTAATAATGTAATGATAACACTTGTTAGTTACTCTAAAGTCAAGATGATACGAGACATTATTGGCTGAAGTGTGAGATAAATTCCTCTTTGAAGATGTACTCTTTAGATCTCCAAAATTCATTATTGATGAGCATTTTCTTTTAATTTATATATCACAATAATAAATTATCCGTTAAATAAAAAAAATTATACATAAATTACACTGATTCGATTATTAATATATACTTATTATTTAGACAAATCAAGTGAGTTTTATTATTTTAATTGAAAATATGTTCCTTTTAACTATGTGATGTAACAATAAACAATAATTAAGTTTTATTACTATAATTGAAAATGTGTTTATAACAAAAAGGGTCTAAATGATGTTGACGAATTAGTAGTTTATTGGTCATTGTAGGTGATAATGTAAAAATTGTTTGTAAAAATATCTAATCAACGGTGGTGACAAGGATAGTCCATTGGTTATTATAAATGGCGATGTGAAAATCATATAAAAAACATGATAATTTAGTTATTTAACACGTTTTAAATTAAAAAGATAAAAAGTCATTTTTTATTTTACATTAATCACAAATATCATTTTATATTAACTATAAAATCTTATAAAATCTTACATTTCTTAACAAGTAATTAAGTTGAAAAAGTAAAATAACAACCACATCACCCATTTAACATAAAGAAAAGACAACAAATTAATTAAAAAATATAAAAATTTTAAATACTCAATAGTCCAAAAATTTTCTTAGGAAATAAATCGAAATTATTCAAATTTATTATGACTTAAAAGTTAACTAAACCATATTTTATTAATGTGTTATGTATAAAAATAATATCTATAGTATTATTATCATATGTTAAATTTGTTTTCTCAATAAATTAAACATTTACTTATATTAAATATGAATAAACTATTACTACCCAAATTTTGAAAAAGTTATAATATGGTCATATATTATATTATATTAACAATAATATGAACTAAAGTACTTAATATTGTTTTCTTTATTTTATTTTATGTTAAAACATTGCATATTTTACTTTTAAGGTTTTATTAATTATTACTATTTTAGTACTACAAATATATGTTATTTGATGGTTAAGTTTTGTAAACAAAAATAATATGAATCAAACGATGTATAATCTAGATTTCAAAAATTTAAAATATTAGTAACGGAATTGATAGAAAAAACATATTTGAATATGAAAACAATGCTTAAGATTTAAATTGTGTTTTAATAATTCAATTAAATGTTTAAATTACTAATGATAATAAATTATATAAAGAAATAAATGTTAAGTGCTTGAGTTAAGCATTTTGTGTATAATTCAATTCGAATATTAAGCGCTAACTCTTAGAACTTATTGAAAAACTAACATGACAAAATTACCAGTGTACATGGTATTTGAAGATAAATTTTGTTAACAGTGGGATAGTGGGTATTTCAATACCCGTTTATAAACGAGTGGGGTATGTGTATCATATTATTCGTACTCGCGGGTATCCATTACCTGCAAAAAATTAAAATTAAAATTAAACTTATGTTTTATTAAGTTAAATTTAATTAAAATTAAAATTAATTTATATTTTACTAGATTAATTTTAATTTAATTTAAGTTATTTTTTTGTAATTTTATTTAAATTATTTTAAAAGATTATATATATATATATATATATATATTATATATTTTTAAATATTTGTGAGTATCCACGGATACCTGCCTGCGGGTTTTAATAAACTCGTGAGTATTTTTTAAATGGGTACCTGATGGATAAACAGGGCGGTAGCGAGTAAATTTTTTTGTTGTGGGTTGGTTGCGGATAGACACTATCCGTACCGACCCGATTCGATCTGTTGTCATCCCTAACTATAAAAGAATATTATACTATCAATAATTTTATCAATAGAAAAAGAATTGTCGGTAAAATAGCATTGATGACATATTCTACCAATGAAAATATTCATCGGTAATATGTGTCGATAATTCATAATTTTGATTACTGATGGATATTTTTTCGATAATTTTTTATCAATAGAATGGGTGTTGAGCTCTCCCTTTAGCTTTGACTATGTATTAGTAAAATTTGTTGGTAATGATTTTTTAAAAAAATTTGGTTCGTAATTGAATTTTTTAAAAATCCGTTGCTAGTTAAGTTTTTGAATTTTTTTTGGTAAATTTGTATTGTATTTTTTTTCAAGTTGTCTGTCAAAAAATCCATAAATTGAGCTCTAATTTTTCTGCCAAATATTTAACGAAATATTTGATAAAAGTTAATTGAAGTTCAGTAAGAATAGGTGCTCTGAGTGTCATGACCTTCCAAAATTTTGAAATTTTTTTATATTATATGTACATATTTTATGAAATTTAAATTTTTTAATTTTTTTAAAAATTATTTATAATATATATTAGAAATTGATGAAAATTAAATTATATATACATTTTTATTTCATTTATAAAGCATAACATTTAATGTTAACAAGTAATACAACATAAAATCATATATAATAAAGAATAAAATTATTTATTAAGATATTTTTTATTTACTTCTCCATTGTCTTTTTTAGTTTCCATAATTTTTATTTGTCTTTCACTGTGTTTTTTTTTGTTTCTTAAAAAAAAAACTAGACATGTACTAATTATTTTTTTTCTCTCATTTCTTATTTGTTCTTCCATTTTTGAAGAAAAAAGGTAAATTCCTTGTCTCATTTGAACCCTTTGTATATCATTTTTTTTTAATGTAGAAGAACAAATAATGTAATATGTGTTTTTCATAGTTGATTTTTAATTGTGACTTGGTTATTATATATTTTTCTTGTAGTAACCCTCAATTTTTTATTAGATAATGATAAATTATGTTTTAATTTTTTTTTTTAAAGTAGATATATTGATGAAAATTAAAAGAGTAGATTCATTTTTTGAAGTGATAAAAGAAAAGTTATCCATGAAGCAATCCATGTGTGATTTTTTTTGTAATTATAATTATACTAAATTATGTATTATTTTTTAATTTATTAGTAAACTAAATAATACTAATAATGTATTGATTTTTATTGTATTAGTGACAATCATTAGATATATAAAATTTTGAGTTTTATATTTTGTCTTCCCCAATATTGTTGGGAGTAAGATGGAGAAGAGAATTGGAACAATAGTGCAAAAATCACATTTTATAGCAAATTTTTATACCTATTGAAATTCTTTCTTTATAAAAAAGATACAGTGGCAGAACTGTTAATAGGGATGGCAACGGGGCGGGGCGGGTACGAGTATCATGATCCCATCCCCATCCCCATAATAAAAATTCATCCCCATCCTCATCCCCAAACCCAACGGGTATACAACTTTTGACCCATCCCCATCCCCATCGGGTAACGGGTATTTTCTTATACCCATACCCATACCCATTTTTTTATTGTTCTATATATCAATTAAATATTTTTTATAAAAAAAATTTAAAAATCACACCAACGGAATCATGATACTATCAAAATATTCAATATTAAAATAACATACTCTTTTTGATTTTCATGATGTCAAATATTAAGA
>Ga0214543_1007566_pt1 | contig 18487 bp, 6 predicted proteins | sample CNSS2metaG_FD_160094 | JGI IMG/M metagenome (GOLD analysis project Ga0214543, IMG submission 160094) | Root nodule microbial communities from cowpea collected in UCLA plant growth center, Los Angeles, California, USA - CNSS2 | ecosystem: Host-associated > Plants > Roots > Nodule | place: USA...
TATATACACGGTTCGGTCAAACCTCTTTTCAGTCCGATTCGGTCGAACCTCTTTCTGGTTCGTTTCGGTCGAACCTCTTTTTGGTCCATTTCGGTCGAACCTCTTTCTGGTCCATTTCGGTCGAATCAGTTAACGATCTGGTTCGGTCGAACTGGTTGACGGTCCGGTTTGGTCGAACGGGTTGATGTCCGGTTCGGTCGAACTGGGTGACGGTCCAATTCGATCGAACCGACTATCAAACCGAATGACGGTCTGCTTTGGTCGAACTAGCTGCTTCTTCGGTTCGGTCGAACCAATTGTTGGTCTAATTTCTTCAAACTAACTATCGGTCCGGTTCGATCGAACTTGATAAGGGTCCGATTTTTTCGAACCAATAACCGGTCCGGTTCGATCGAACCGGCTGTCGGTCCAATTCGGTCGAACTAGTTGTCGGTGTGGTTCGGTCGAACAGACTACTGGTTTGGTTCGGTTGAACTGGCTCCTGGTCCGATTCGGTCAAATTGGCTTCCAATCCAGTTCGGTCAAACCGACTTCAGATCCAATTCTTTTGAACTAGATTCCAGTCCAGTTCGGTCGAACCGACTGCCTGTCCAATTCGGTCGAATTGGCTTCTAGTCCGATTCGGTCGAATCGATTTTCAGTCCGATTCAGTCGAACCGGTTTTCAATATGGTTATGTTGAACCCTTTATCGGCCCTGTTCGGTTGAACTGGTTTTTAATTAAACCAGTTTCAGGTTCGGTTCGGTCAAACCAATTTTTGATCTGATTCACCGAACTGGTTCGGTTCGTCGAAAAGGTTCCAGTCTGGTTCAACCGATCCAGTTTAATTTGAGCCTGGTTTGGGCCTTAGAAACTTATATCATTGACAACTACTTTGTACACCCATCAAATTTCTTCTCCCACCCATCAAAATATTTCCAAAAATGTTTTCCTTTTGGTTTTCCAAAAAAATTCAAAATTATTTATAGTGTTCTTGAAAAATAAATTTCGGAAATGATGGGTGGTGCAAGAAGTAATTGCGTATATCATTATATTATATGGCCGGGGTAAGTACAATTCTCAACCTTGAAGACATACTACACGCTACCTCAAAATGTAGGAAACGAGCTTCAAGAAGTTTTCAGACAAGAACAGCCATAAGAGAAAACAAAGCCCATTAAAAAATTTAGGATTACATTGATGATTAAAATGCATAAATGCACATACTAAAACAATATTCAAAATAATTAGCAAGAATCAATGTAAAGTTACCTATATGACAGAACTTACAACAATAATGTAACAAGTCATCAATAAACTCTGTCTATTCAGCAAAAACACAACCCTTCACAAAGATTTTCACTATTGCCAGGTTATTGCTATAGGACTTCTAACTTTATATCTTTCAGATACCCAAATCAGTGACCCAAACGATGAGCTACCACCAACTTTACCTCCTCCAGTTGCCAAAAATGTCACACTATACCTTAATTTCTGACCCAGTTTTTCAAACTTCAATTTCCTTGGTTCAACACTAACCGAAACTCCATTCGGTTGTTCCACTTTAACTGCATAAGAACTTTGAGATTTTCCAACATTTGTGACAACCCTTCTGTATGTCACACTAGAATTAAAGGCACTTCTGCCAAATAGAACAGAAAATGAAGGGTAGTTCAAGTCACCAGCTTGTGGAACTGCTTTTTTAGAACATACAAAGTTACTTCTTGATAATAAAGCAATCTGAGAAGAAGTATAGTTTATGCTGCAAAAATAATTGAAGTAGTCTTTGGTGCTGATATCATACACTAACCCTGGATCAGAAGCACTCACAGGGTTAACATGGCCTGAACCAAAAACAAAGGGAGTGGCCAATGGTGAGTTATTAGAAGCCATGTCTGAAATTGGAGCTCCTTTGTTGTTCAATGTGTAAGCAGTAGTCATCAGAGCAGATTTAATGGCTGCAGGGGACCAATCTTTGTGCAAAGATTTTAGCAGTGCTGCTATGCCACTAACATGAGGACAAGACATTGAAGTACCTGAAAGTATGTTGAATGATACTTTTCTTTTGTCACTTTTGAGAAAGCTTGGGCTAATTTTGGGTGGCCAAGCAGCCAAAATGTTCACACCAGGTGCAGTCACGTCAGGCTTAATCACTTCTGGTCCCACTAAACTTGGTCCTCTTGAAGAAAATGCTGCCATCACTGGTGCAGGGTCCCTGAACCTTGTCCCCATAAAGGAAATTGAAGCTGTTGGTTTTTTTTTAACAGATTCACTATAGCTTCTAACAATCTTGCTTGCAGAAGCCCCCAAGGATGTGGCTGGTAAAACATGAGGGTCAGCAAAAAGTTCTTCTCCTTGATATTCATTGTTGAGAAGAATCATTCCAGCTCCACCAGCCACTTTCACTTCCTCTCCTTTCTCAGTTCTACCATTTATTCCTCTTTCACAAGCAACCATTTTCCCATGCACAAGCTTTGGATCAAGAGAGCCTCCAGTGCAATACTGTGCTTCTTTAGTTGGACCTGCTGATTTGCCATAGACAAGGGGCAATTGGGTTGTCTTCTTACCTTGATATAAAGATGACCCTTTGAAAATCTGTCCATTCCCAAGCTTTACTTTTGTTGGAAAGGTTCTGTCTGTGGAGCTAGCAGCAACAGTCATGATCCATGGAGCACCATTTCCAAGTGTTGATGGAAAAGGGCCTGAATTACCTGCGGAGCAAGCAACCAAAACCCCTTTCTGGGTTGCCCCAAATGAAGCTATGGCAATGCTATCAGTGTAAAAAGGTTTTGGAATACTCCCTAAAGAGAGTGACAACACATCAACCCCATCAGAAACTGCTTGGTTCATAGCAGCTAATACATCAGAATTAGTACACCCAGAAGACCAACATACTTTATAAGCTGCAATTCTAGAAGTGTACCTCATTCCAGTTGCTGTACCTCTAGCCTGGCCAAGAAAGTTGGCATTTTTCACCACATCACCTGCTGCAGTTGAAGCAGTGTGTGTTCCATGCCCCTGGGAATCTCTTGCAGAAAGGTAATCCACTGTTTCATTGATTTTTCTTCCAAAGTATTTTTCATACCCCTTGAAATAGGCTCTTGCACCAATAAGCTTCTTGTTGCAATTTGAGGGAGAGAACTTGGTGCCTTTCTCACAAACACCTTTCCAATGAGAAGGCACTGGGGAAAATCCTGAGTCTTGGAAACTGCTGTGTTCAGGCCATATTCCTGAATCAAGAATCCCAATGATCACATCATTGGCCAAGTTAGAAGCACTCCAAAGTGCTCTTCTACTCTTTAGGCCAAGAAACTGTGGACTGTACGTTGTGTGGAGTGTTGATAGTTCATCAGGTATGGCTGAGAGGAAACCCTCAACTTGGTTCAAGTATTTGAGGTGTTTCTTGGAAAGATGAGCAGCGAAACCAAACATGGTGGTTTCATAGGCATAAAGGAGTTGAGGGGCTAAAATCTCTTCTTCTCCGTCTTCTTGCATTGAAGCTTCAGAAATAAAATCAATGATGGATTCAAACCATGGCTTTGAGTTGTCTTGAGAATGAATTGAGGCTCTGATCTTAGTCTTGTCAATGTGAACTATGTATGTGTGTTGATCCGCAAGAGCTGTTGAATTTGTCACCATAAAAGCCAGAAATAGGACAAGTGTTCTAAAGATCATGATGCCTGCAAAAAATGAAGAAGGAATTCACACTTCATGGATGCTAAGGTCCTAAAATGAATCCATAAGAATCTTCAATTCAAGAAAAACTAAAATATGAAACAATGTTACACTATTTCCACTTCCTTCTGTTACATTTTTCATCCTAAGAGACAGAGTTTCTAGCTACAAACCGGTTTCTAACATTAAAATATTGTGTACTTTAGGAATCTAGATAATTGAAAGTAAATTTTGCCTATGTAAGTATGCAAACTATACAATGCAGTGAGATAGAGATCACAGAAGATTGAAGCAAGGGTCTGTTGTGTAGATTGTACCTGTGCTGGGCTTGGTACAAGATCACGAAAAAAGTTAATGCAATATGAAATTCTGATAAAGTTTTCACATCAAATATTGAATCAGCACTAAAATGAGTAGAAGTTTAAATTTTAACTTTATGTATATGCTCATTGCAACTATAGAAAAGAGTTCACCTTTTCTTACTTTTCTTCTACTTCAAGAGTGCAGAATGAGATGACATCAATCCAAAGATCTCCAAAGATTTATATAGAAATGGAGGTGCAGCAAACAACAAGACTAATATGTTAAAACAAATTTTTTAAAAAATGCATATAAAAAAGATAGAATAAAAGGAATTAAACTCAATATGACAAAATCTCACAATAAAAAAGACTGTCATACATAACTGTTTAGCAGTCAATATTATAACACCTAAAGCAAGAATGGTTATGATGTCATATTTTAATTATTTCAATCTCATTATTTTCTTGTAAATGGTTATTAGTCTCTAAATTTAGTGACAAATTTTGATTTGGAAGGTCAAGATCGGAATCGTGTACACTAACAGAAACATATAACAGTAACATAAATGAAAGTAAATAAGATCAAAGAAGATACCTAGTTTTTTTGTTTTTCACTATGGCCTAACATGCATGAAACTAAGAACTCATTTTTTTCTTTTTTGTGAAGTATTTTTAGTATGTAGTTGATGTAAGTTAACCACGTGACTTGAATTTAAGAGCACTCATGTATAAGAGATGTTGGTTATCAAATATAGAAATAACTTTCTCAGTTTGTACCACTTTATATCACCTGCTTTCGGTTCTTCCTTTGGCACACTTTTCCCTTTTCAGAACCTTTTTCTGTGTCTTATTTATGGCTTTTGTAAACACATGGCTGAGACAACATTATGAGTCATGACAAATTTTTTGTCAAGGGAAATTTTACACGTATTTTGAGTTTTAACTATATATTGAGGAAATTTATTTAAAACTTTCATTTCCACCTTTTCCATGAAATTTCTTTCTAACCTCTTGGGAAATATGTTTTGCCTGTAATATTATGTCTGTCATTCAGAAATGCTTCATGTTTGGTCATATCTATTTGTTACTCAATCTTACAAGTAGACTTCATTTGTTACTCTATTCACTATACAATAAGATCATAAGTTTGAATAACACTGAATTTAAACAAGTTTGTATAAAATATCAACACTCAACTTTCGACCTAAAACCTTAAAACACAATAAAATCAAAAGGTCAAATAACTCCTTTGAAAACATACTATGAACAAGTTTGTGTGAAATATTTCTACCTAAAACCTTAAAACAATCAAATATCAAAACACCACTTTTGATCTAAAACTTAGACAATAAAATCATAAGATACAATAACTCCTTTGAAAATACATTGAATTATAAACAAGTTTTGTATAAAATAAAGACACAACTTTCAACCTAAAACCTTAAAAAGATAAAATATCAAGACACGTCGACCTAAAACTTTAAGAGACAATAAAATAATAAGATCCAATAACTCCTTTCAAAACACACCGAATTGTGAACAAGTTTGTATAAAATATCAAGTAACCACTTTCAATCTAAAACCTTGAGACAATAGATTTATTAGTCATTCTACTTATATATTATTTGTCTTACTCATTTTTAGTGAACGTGAGATTTCCAATTCACCTTGAATTCTTGTCTATTGCAGCCTAAAGTCATTAACTATCTTATCTTTTGTCTTATAATAATCATAAATGTACACCTAAACCCATACACCAGTATGAATATAAGAAGAAATTTCATCAACATTCATTGTTGCAGCACAGATACGTAACAGATCAAGGGATTTCATAACACGGCCCTGCTCATTTATTCCAAGTTGGTTGAATCACGTGGTAGTTTGGTTTAAGGTGATGAGAACAGTGAAGAATTGAAGTTTTTGATTAACATGTTCACATTTCTTTTCAAAGCTAGTTTCATAACTATTATTGATGTCACACCAAGAACTCAAATTATTGCCAATGTCACGGCTAGTGTTCATTCACACTGCTGCAAATGTCACAGATACTATGCACAAGTTCATACTATTGCCAATGCCACAGAGTGTTCATCATTCATATTACTCTGCCAATGTTTTCTGAGTAGTACATTTCAGCTATGAAAGGTTCATTGCTGTTAAGGGACCACAGGTTTCAGACCTCAAGAATTTTCTGCTCTCAAACCATTATGCTTGTTCAATTTAGAGTGGTTTTGTACTTTGAGTCCAATTTAAGGCACCGTTTTACCACTTTTTTTTTTCCTTTTTGTTTATCTGAACATGTTGGAGTTCATAATTAGGAACAATTGTAGCATTAAAATGGAGACACATTAAATGTAAATGATGATGTACTTGTAGAAGAGGGCATTGCAGAGACTTTAATTATCATGGTATGGGGTACGAGAAAAGTTAAATACGTGCAGTTGGATCATGTGAGGGAGGAACTGCATATTTTTCATCACTAAGATCTCTCCACATTAATTCACCACACTTCCAACTAAATCAACTTTTTGAATTTTTTTATTTTTTTCCTTAAATGATATTATTTTAAAAAATATTTACATAATGAAAAAAATATAGAACTCTCTCAGAATTTGGTCACTGGAAAATTTAATTTTAGATGAATTTTTGTTGCTGTCGAAGATGTTACTGGAAAAACAAAATCACAGTTTAAAGTGTTTTGAATTAGAGAATAAATTTGAAGGAATAGAATAAAAAGAAATGAATGTAAAAATCATACTTTGAATTAAAAAAATAAATTTGAAGAAATAGAAAAGAAAAAAAAATGAAAAAGATGGTTGAAAGTAACATTATTTAGATTAAATGGAAAGATAAGGAAGAAAAAAGAAAAATAAAGAAGATACAAATATATATATAATGAAAAATAAAATAAAACTTTTTATCAATAATATTTATTTATTATTTTAATAGCACTATTGTTATTTTAACTAGTGAGACATGTGTCTTTTTTTTATCTTATGGTAATAAAAAAAAACTATTTTTTATTTGTTATTAAAATAAAAAATGTATTTAAATTTATGAAAAATATATCTCAAAAAATAATTATAAATAATAGTTTTAAAATTTAAAGAATAAAATAATTAATAAAATATTTATGTTGGTAAAGATAAAATCATTCATAAAATTGTGTACATCTTATACAAAACAATCTCATTTATTAATAATTATATATATATATAGTTATAATAAAAAAGTTTTAAAATTATAATAATTAAAATTTTGCTTTTAATTTTCTTTACATTTTTTTCTTCTATTGCTTTGTTCGCGTTATGCAAAGAAAGTATTTCCTTGCCAAGAGTAAAAGTGTGATATGTTTTCTACCATTTTTTTCTTTTTTTCATTTTCAAGTTAAATAACTTTTCTCACCTAGGTGCATGCATGTATCAATAATTCAATTTATATCAGATATTTCTGTCAATGATACATATTTGTATCTGATATTTTAGAATATTTTATCGATATTGATCAATGAAGTATCTAATATATAAACTAATAATGTTTGTACGATGACAATAATTTATAAATTTTGTACTAAAAATATTTAATATATTTGATTTTAATTTGAATTTACACCAAAATAATCATATATTTTCATATATTTTTTAAAAATTTATACATTTTTTAATACGCATATATCACATATTGTATCCTATTATTTTTAAAATTAGTATATTGATGTATTAGATATGTATTGTATCCGATATACATATCGTATATGTATACCATTCATACATACACAAGGCATAAATCTTTAAAAAATGAATTACTGTAACATTAAAATCAAAATTAAATAATAGTTTACCCTACGAACCCTAATTTTTTAACCATAGGTTTGTAAGAACAAAGTCCAATAAATGGGTTTGAGTGATAGAGTGATAGGTTTGTTGGTGATGCATCAATGAATGCTGTATGGTCCATCAACGACTATGTTCTCACAATAATTTAAATTCAAATTCACATTCAGCTTCAAATTAAAACCATTGTCGAATGCATTATTTGCAGACAAAAAAACAAGTTTCGGGTATCTCGCTATTTCTATGTTTTAGTTTACCTGTGTTGTCGTTTTCGCTTTTCTCTCTCTTCTTCAAATAACACGAGACAAGAACAAAAAGAAACTGGAAAAAATAAAACATCAAATTCTTAAATTTGTTTCCAAATGCATCTGCCTATTAAATACATTATTAACTTTATTATAAAAAATAAAGTGATTCGAATGTTTTAGTGTTTCGTAAAATTGGGTAAAAGTTAGTGGAAAATTGACAAATTAACGAAAAGTTAAAAAGTATGATAGGTTTGACAAAACTAATGAATCAACTTATTTTAAGTGATAAAATGATAAATAATATGTAATTCTACATTTTTTTATAAGTACGAACTTATGTTTTTATTCTTTTTACTTTTCATAATCCAAATTATAAATATATATTTAATTTCAAATAATATTTGTGCCAAAAATTAATCTTTAGATTAATTTAAAACAGATACATTTCTCACTAAATTAAATAAATATTAAATAGAAAAATAAAATTGAATAAATAAAATAATTAAAATGTCCTTAGTTTAGGCTACTTATTACTAATCTTTTTATACAAAAAATATATATATATATATATATATATATATATATAAATATATATATATATATATAAATAAAGTTAATAACTTTTTATCAATTATAACACGCTTTTCTTTATTTGATTTCACACATTTTTCATCTCAAAATTTTTAAATATTTTATCAAAATCTTTCTATCTCGTTCAGCAAATATACGAGCTTGCTTAACGAAACAACTTTAGGAGTTTTAAAAACTTTAAATTTGTTAATGTCACATTTAGTTAATAAGTTATCTTTAGAAGTTTTACTACTCGTTCTATCTCATCACATAATTCATTCACACGACTAAAATCAAAACAAATTCATAAAATAATTAGTTTCCTTATCTATATTTGATCTCAACTAAATTAAGTTTCATGACTTTGATCCTCATAGAATGCTCTACTTGTATATTGAAAAATTTATATTAATTATTTGAACACATCCATTAATCTTAATCAAACAAAAATTTGTTTAGAACTCTTTTAAGTCATGTGCAAGAATTTTATCACACACATACAAAACTTCTAAAAATTGACTCAATAAAAATTATAGAAATGAACTTATTAAAAATAAATTTTTGATTAGCTATGATTTCGATCACCTTAAAATAGATGAATAGATTGATTAAAATCTTAAACACGACATAGGAAAAAATTAATAACTTTTAAATAAAAACTTTTTATAAAATAAAATTCAATTAACTAAATTTTCTATTTATTAGTTCAATCTTTTAACACTAAAATAACTGAATTCCTATTTATAAAGAATCTACTTATGCGCTTAACTCTCTCTTACAATAAATAGTAAGCGAATGTAAAATTAAATCGATAGTAAAAAAAATGAAAAAACACATAAATAACTTAAAAAAAATAGTGGGCAGTACATTTTTATTTAGAGAGATATAAGATATGAAAATATAATCTTTATTTTATAGTTATTTTAAAATGCCCATATGAATAACGCATTCAAATAAGTTAAAAATGATCAGAAAAAGTTATTTTACCAAACACATATGAAACAATCTTATCATGATTTTATGTACCAAATTTATCTATAATATAAATGAAACAGTTTGGCAAAGTAACCCAATGTTAAGAATAAGAACCACTTTAATTTAAAGTAGTGAACCTCTTATAAAAAATAATATGTCACTTAGATATGACAAATAAATTTGTCTCCATGGGTATTGTCCGAATTCGTTCCCGTTTTGACGGAAAATCCCCACATTAATTGGGTATGGGTATGGGGAATCCCTGACTTTTTCAATTGGGTATGGGGATGAGTATGGGAATGTACATATCCCCATAATACTCGTCCCCGTTTAAATTATTAAAATATTCACAATTAATTAATTAACCATATATATATTATTTTTTATCTCTTCTAATTATTTGGTTTGTCATAAAACTCATTCTCATCTCAATTATATTTTCAACTTATCATAACTTTTATGTAATTCTGTTAAAAAATGTATGTCAATTAAAATTTTTTTATGTCTCACATTTGAATATTTTTATTATTTTTTAATATTTTTATTTATTATATATTTTTATTTCACATGAAAATGTTTAATACTCTCAACTTAAGTGTTTAATAGCACAAACCTTTCGTTTAGTAGGTAATATAAAAAAATTTATTTACTTATTATTATTAGTTTTTGTTTCATTTGAAAAACTTTTTTATTTTGCTAAAACAATTTTTGTTATTTCTCAACCATTGAATATATATGTTGATATTTGAAAAGTTTTCTTCCATCTTTGAGATATTTTTCAACTTATCATACTCTTAATTATACATCTCTTTTCCTTTGTCCGATTTCTTTCAATAGTCTCTCAAATTATTTGTAAACATTTGTTAATTTTTTTAATATTTTTATTTGTTGTTTATTTTTATTATGTAGAATATTCTTTTGATATATTTTATCTAATTATTTTTTATTTTATAACTCATTATCAACCATAAAAGATTGAAAATAAACATTTAAAATATATTTTAATTTGAATATTTGTTTTCCTTTTATATTTTTTAAAAAATATTTTTAAATTTTATCAAGTAGGTTTCATTAATGTTTGTAAATTTAATAAATGTGTTGGTTCTCATGAAATTTTATTTGGTATTATTATCTAAAATGTAAACAATTATAATTTATTTTAAACTTTTATTATGATTATTATTGGTTCTTTGTATCATTTTTATCAAATGATGTATTATAACTTTTATTAATGTATAAAAAAGATATTCATTAGAATTTAAAAGATTGAAGTAAATAAACATTTAAAATATATTTTAATTTGAATATTTATTTTCTTTTCATATTTTTAAAAAAATATTTTTAAATTTTATCAATGTTTCATTAATATTTGCAAATTTAATAATTATTTTGGTTCTCGTGAAATTTTATTTGGTAAATGTAAACAATTATAATTTATTTTAAAATATTTGATATCGAAAAAACAATCATCCTTCTAATATTGAATATTTGATAATATTATGTTTCCTTTACCATAATTTTTTATTATTTTATAAAAATTAATTAAAATTAATATTGAAGTAGTAAGAAAATGGGTATGGGTACGAGATTATACTCATTATCCGGTGGGGATGAGGATGAGACAAAAGTTTGATACCGTTGAGTTTGGGTATGAGGATGAATTTTTTTTACGGGGATGGATATGGGATAGCGAAACCCATCCCCACCCCGCCCCGTTGTCATCCCTAATGTCACTTGAAAAAGGCTTAGGACATCATAATACAGTCTTCTAAATCCAGATTATCTCATTCCACACCTTTTATCTAATCATGAACATATAAAATTAAATAATGGATTAAATATATTTTTAGTAAATTAATTTTCGATTCAAATTACAATTTGTCATTATTTAAAATTTTGGTGAAATTTAGTATTTAACGTGTGGATTTAGTTATTTTAACCAAATTTTATCAAGTTTATTTAACGTTTCAAACGCATTTTAGAATAACATTTGAGTTGTTTAAATCGTTTGAACACATCTTCACTTCAATATTAACTAAGATACTATCTTGAAACATGTTTGCAACATCAAATAAACTTAACAAAATTTAATTAAAATGATTAAATTTACACATTTTCAAAATTAAAAGACTAAATTGATTCCAAATTTTAATAAAAAACTAATTTCCATTTTTATTAAAAATTAAAATACTAAAATCATATTTAACTTTTAAAAGAATTATCTTAATATATTTGTCAATGACGGTATCACTTATTTTACTAGTATATTAACTATTCCATTAAAAACACTTACGTAATTGTGTTGAAGCGTCTTTTCAAACACATATTTCAAGACAGACTATAATTAAAGTAAATCGAGAACTCTCACTCAACAAAAATATAACTATAGAAGAGGAAAAAAAATCTCGACCTACTAAAGAACAAAAATAAATCTTACATGACATAAACATAAACTCGACTTCTCATTTTATACAAAATTTTTAAAAAAATTATAACCTACAAAATAAAATAAAATGTTATTTTTTATTCCAAATAAAGTAATTCAAAAACACTTGTGTATTTTATTCTATCGAGGTCAACGAGATTTAAAGGCTAATTTGTAACACAACAACTAAAGTCGTGAAGTAGAAGTCTGAGAGGTGTCTTCAACGGCCTCGATCACGCGACGCAGAAAGACCGTCCGATTCTGAGCGTACACGTGTCCATCCCACCCTCTCTTGATCAAACGAGCGGCTAAGTCAAGCGCAGCCTCAACGGTCTCACCGGCGCTGGAGTGAGCGGAGTCGATGACGCCGAGCCGAAGCGCATCCTCGGCTTTGAGCTTAGCCGCGGTCATGACGATGTGGCGCCGAGCCGCGGGCGTGGCGACCTTGGCTTCGAGGAGAACGTGGAACCAGACGGGAAGGACGAGGTTGATGTTGAGCTCGCTCATGTAGAGGAATCCCCTGTCGCTGCGCATGAGGAGGTAGTCGTGGGCGAGGGCGAAGGTGAAGCCGGCGGCGGAGGCATGGCCGGTGACGGCAGCGATGGTCGGCATGGGGAGCGTGAGGAGATCGTTGACGACGGAGCGGAGGAGGGAGTCCATCAGGATCATGCGCTCTTGAGAGGACTGGGCCCACGCGAGGTCGAAGCCGTTAGAGAAGAATTTGCCGTGCGCGGTGGTGATGAGGGCGGAGGAACCGGTGGCTTCTTGACGGACGCGGCGGAGGGAGGATTGGATTGAATCGAGGAGAGTCGGGTTGAGACGGTGCTCGCCCTCGCCGGCGAGGGTTAGGATGAAAATGTTGCCTCTCTTCTCCAAAGTGCACATCTTTGTTTGGATCGGAATGAGATGAATGAAGAATGGTGGAATGAGATGAATGAAGAATGGTGTTTCTCTCTATTTATTCCAATTTCCAGTAATTTCGGAAAATTCAGCATTGAATACTCATACTCAAAACATTGAATACTCATAAATTCTCAAAACACAATTTCTTTTCGCTTTGATTACCTTTTTGTCAGGATTTACACATGGGGTTACGGGAAGAAGAACACCAATGAGATTTGAACCTAACCATACAAGATATTGACACCACTCTCAACCCAAAACCTTAAGACAATAAATTTATGAATCATGATTCTTATATAGTGTTCTACTTTCTCATTTTTGGTCAACGTAAAACTTAGTCTCACACTTAAATTTTAACACTTCTTTCCAACTCAATGGATAGTCCTCAGGGTTGATTTTGAATAAAATAAAGTAGTTTAGGTTGATTTTGAATAAAATAAAGCAGTTTGATCATCACTGACAGAGAACAAAATATTTAATACAGTGTGAAAGGAATGCACTTTACCGTGTTAGCCCTTCTTTCTACTATTTTATATTTGAAATTTTGAAATCGTATTCTGTGACATTCTCCTGGTATTAATATTTCATTGATCATCTTCAATGAACAATGTGTTATGATGGGGAAAGATTCAAGCTTCCAGAGAAGGAAATCTAATTCCTTGGTAGTTAATCGAAAGGATCTAATTTTTTTCAAAATGATGAAACCAATATACAGAAAATGTATCACTAGAGCCAAAGAAAAGAAACATAAGATAGTCTACAATGCTAAATTACATGATTGTTGTTGATTTTGCCTAAACCATATTAAAAAGAAAGAAAGCAAGTTGTGATTAACAAAGAGGGATTAAAAAACGCACACCACACCAAAGTGTTTTTCTTTTGTACTGAGCCAAATTACCAACCCATCAATGTCCTTCTTACTTTGTCCACAATCTGGCTTCTTGTTTGGCTTCTGGTCAATGGGAAGTTACGGTTTTCCTCCAACAAAAATCTATACACTTCCCATTGGCGCTCTTGCGTTGAATGTCTTACAACTTCAGCCTGCAAGCAATGCAGGAAAAAGTGAGAAACAGTTCATATTCAGAAACTGTTACAGGATTTCTTCAGAGAAATCCAGAGTTGTCACAATAACCAAGTTTTGTAACATAAAAACTTACCGAGAAAATGCATACTCCCAAAGCTTTTAAAGCCAATGTAACATCATAGAACACACGGGGCCTTCCCTTTCCAGAAAGCTCCACAGGATTAGCAACCAGAAGTTCTGTGTCTGGACCCCGGCTGGCTATGATCACCCTCAAAGGATGAAGCATCTCTTCTTTTAAGCATGAGCATAGGGTTTTCTGACTATCAGGATCTATGATCTTTTTCCCATCATTTTGCTGAACAAATAAGTCTATGTTTCTAAAGCCCTCCACGCTTGATGAAAATCGACCAAAAGCAACCTGATTGAGAAATATGTAAACGACTAATATAAGTTAACATGCATCAATGAAAAATTTATGTGACAAAACATGTAGTCAGAAATTGTATGCGAATAATGAATCCAATAATGATTTAGCAGAATAAGAGATCAACGGATTAAAAATGGCAATAATCAAGTCCAAACGGTAGGAAGTATAGCAAGACTTGAGCACCATTTTTCATTTCCTTTGATTCAGTTTCATGTATAATGGTTCACTAGGGAGAAGAAGAAGGCCATTTGCATGTACCTTAATATCAGAGTCCTTAGAAATCCTCATAATGTCATAACACAGACCCTTCTGGTCAACACACTGAATCTGAAGTAAGGTATGAACTGGGCTCAGTGAATTATCTACAGTAACAGTAGGTGTCTTCAGTGTTTTCATATCTTGGCTGAGTGGATGCAAAGACACCTTGTCCAGCAGCTCAGAACTAAATAATTCTTCAGCAAAAGCTGGTGGAAGAGAAGAAAACCCCTGCAGGTGTCCATATTCAGGCCCAGCCAATTGAAGTTCACTGGAGATACACCTCTCTCCTAAAGCGTCCTTTAGAGATTCACACACATAATCTTGTCTCTTTTTCGTGTGAAGCAATTCCCTTTTTTTATTATTAAAAAAAATACAAAATGTCACATAATTATCATGAGCTACAAGACCTTTAACTGGTATATATTCCATCCAGTTTCAGCATAAAATAATCATGAAGAGCACAAGAAATGGAAGAAACTATAAAAACAAATTTATCTGTTTTTTCTCTGTTCATCTTGGGTCCTCTGTAAGTTTTAAAGAATTTTCAATTTAGACCCCCTAGTTCCAACTTCAGCAATGTTCGATTGTCAAAGATTGAATAAGATAGTTCATAGAATAAGATAGTTCATAGAGTTAGGATAGTTCGACAACCAATCTACCATATACAACTATTATACAATCAATTTAAATTTTAAATAATATTTTATTTATTGGTTTGTTTGTTTGTTAACTTGTGTATAATAGTAAAGTGAAGCTATCAAATGATTGTTTATGAAAAATTGGTTGTCAAAAGATGATTTTTCAAGTTTAAACTATGATATTTATTCCATCAACATCGTATTACAAATCTTGATACCAGTGATTCAGTCCTAGGTTTCAAATAACAGTCCTCTCCTCAATTCATTGAGTATCCACTTGAGTTCTCATACACTTCATTATCACATACCCAATGGAATTGCAAATAGTGACAAGGTAAAAAAGATTTGCCTAATTTTTTGTCCAAACAAACAAAACATGTTAATCTTTATTTAGAAGCTTAAGAGGAACTAATGCCAATAGGATAGGAATATTATCCCCAATTCTGAAACCAATTTCACTGTCCTTCACATATAAATCTATTAGAAATAGGCTATTTAAGATGACCACTTTTCAAGTTTTATAAGTTCTATTTAAGTCATATATCTAAACTACCACCTTGATGCTGCAATTAAAGCAATCTCAAGATACCTCAACTAAGGTGGGTTAGAAATGACCACAACTAAAGTAATTTTCCACCAGAATCAAACACTAATTTCCCAGATGACCTTTTATTTGACTTCCCACTTTCACAGACACATGTTATATAGAAGATTCTAAAAAAATTGAATGGTGTCAAGAAGAGCACTCAGCAGATGCAGAATACAAACAAGAATCTCATACTCACATCCCATCTGTGATAAAGAACATGTCTAACACCCTGCCATCTGGGGTTGGCATCGCTTTGACTCTCTGAATAATTAATTCAAGGTTGCACAGGATTTCATTAATATCTAAAATGATACAGAAAAAAAAAAAGTGTCAAAAACTGTACACCCTGTGTGGTAACTAACCAACCAAAAGAGAGAGAACAAAGCAGAAACTAGTCACCATGTAGCAACCCTTTTTGATCAACACACCAAACCTTCAACAGGTAAATCAGTGGCGGTGAAGGACTTGTTGAGAGTTGATTGAAGTGATAAGAAAACAAACATGAAGGGCAAACTGAAAGGAGGCGAGTCTTCAAACTCTCCCAATCAACTTTGATAGATGCTGGATTTGGAAGAACCCAAAACACGATGTAGCACCACCTTCCATCCGTGGAAATATCTGCATCACCATCCAACATCAAATAATGCAAACTAAAGCTATTGTTACTTCGATTCGAGCGTCATCTCCTGAATTATAACAGTAAATCTCGAAACTCGAAAATACTAACCGTACCATGAATAAAGACACTCATTGTCAAACTATACACATGGTTAATAGCTTTTTTGTAAGAGCTAAAAGTATCCGTTTTTTCTTCTTTTGCAGAACAAAACTCAGGATTTAAAAACAGATTGCATTTGAAATAACTCTATATTGGTCGATCTACGTGTCCGTATTAAATGGTTGTTATTAGCAGAATTTGCAGAAAGGGTCGTGAAAGAGACAGGATTTCCGAGAGAAAAGTCACATAAAAGTAGAACGAATAAAGGTTTGAGATTTGTTGCAGAAAGAAGAGCTTTGAGATTTGTTGCAGAAAAAAGAAACCCAGATGAAAAAGTGAGGTACCGGCGCGGGTAATGCGGAGACCGAACTCGAGGATGATTCTGCAAAGATCGCATCCGAGACCAGCCTTGTCGGGGCAATTGACGGTGACGATACAGGGCTCATTGAGGTCCTTCCCTTGCTGGATCACAACGACGTCGTCCCATGGTATCCCCATGACTGTGAAGTGATGGGTTTAGGGTACGACAGCCACCGTGAAAAGCATTGCCGGAGCCCAAAATGGTGGCTGCGGAACAAACGGAACCGTGAATGATACTTGTGGAATAATGAATTGCACCGAGATAACGTTAGTATATATATATATATATATATATATATATATATATATATATATATATATATATATATGCTTAGGGTGAATCTTATTTTTTACAATTTTCAGAATTATTTCAAATATGAAAAATTTATAAACTTTGATTCCACATTCAAATATCTTAAATGTTTTTTATTTATTTCCTCCAACATCAATTATAAACATAACTAAATAAATTTTACATTAATTACAAATTTTAATTAATTCCATTTAATTTTAGGAATGACATTTATAAAGTATTGTGTTCTATTGTAAGAAATAGTCATTGAAACTACAATGTCAATCACCAATTAGTTAAAATACCTTTCCGGATATATATTTCTATAAATATAAATTTGTTTGTTTTTCAGTCAAAAATTTCAAAACGTAGTTTTGGAAGAGTATTTTAAATATTTTAGTTATTAGTATCATAAAAACTATTCTAAAAATGTCAAAAAAAAAAATTATATGGTAGTAAGAGACTTCTATAAGTTCATCCATATATTCATTAATATGAGTGAATATTTCATTTATAGACTTCAAAGCAAGACAAGATATAAAAAATAATAGTTATTATATTCAAAAAAACATTTTATTTAAAAAATATGATTCATTCTTCTAGACTATGGTGTTATAATTATTGTTCATAAAAAATCTTGACAACTATAAAAGTAAAAATAAATAAATTATAACGCGTATAAATAGATCACTACATTTACTTTTTTCGTTACCATAGATACAAATAATATAAATTTGAAAAACTAAAGAATTACAATTTAAAACTTCTAAATCATCTATTTACTTATTAAACTAACTATTATTCAAGTATTCGATGTACTTGATGCGAGTTTTTATTATTTTTATTAACTTTACACATGTTAAATCTGTCCCCTAACATTAATTTTTATATTCAACATTTTTATTTATTTGACGTATCCTCAACGTTTTAATTGTGATAGATGTACACTGTGGCTCTAAATTAATAACAGGAATTATTAGAGATGGCAAATAAACCTATGCCCGTGGGTATCACCCGAATCCGTCTTCGTTTTGACGAAGAATTCCCGCTTTGACTGGGTATGGGTATGGGTATGGATAATACCCGAAATTTTCAACTGGGGATGGGGATGGGGATATATATATACCTGCCCAAATACCCGTCTCCGCTTAAATTACTAAACTATTTATAATTTATTAAATAATCTAAAAAATATATATATAAATAAATAATATATTTACACATAAAATATAATATAATATAATATAATATAATATAATATAATATAATAT
>Ga0214543_1007568_pt1 | contig 18482 bp, 11 predicted proteins | sample CNSS2metaG_FD_160094 | JGI IMG/M metagenome (GOLD analysis project Ga0214543, IMG submission 160094) | Root nodule microbial communities from cowpea collected in UCLA plant growth center, Los Angeles, California, USA - CNSS2 | ecosystem: Host-associated > Plants > Roots > Nodule | place: USA...
TATTTTCTATTAACAACTTTTAAACCATTTTAAATAAAGTTCAATGTAAAATATTAATTAAATGAACTTAATTTGGTTAAAAATATTTACTTGAAATATCAATTTTGATGGAAATATTTGTGTACATATATACAGAAATTAAATTTGATTTCAATTTGGAGAGGGACAAAATTGCTAATTTTTACAAAAATTGGGACTAAATTGAGACAAATTAAAATAAAGGGACCAAATTGAGACTAAGAAAATGACACGTGACGTAATACTGACACGTGTCACTATCACTGCTACGTGGCACGATGACAGCTTGACATGTGGCAATTTTTTTAATTTTTTTAAAAAAATTCAAAAAAAAAATAATAAAAAATTCAAAAAATCGAGGAACTGACACGTGGCACTCCCTCTAACGGCGTCAACGTTAACTTAACGGCAAGGGCAAACGTGAGACATTTCAACAAAAAAGGGAACCATTTTGAGACTTTTAAAAATTTGGGTACCATTTTGAGATTTTGACTCCAAAATGGGGACCAAAGACATAATTAAACCTTATATTTTTATTACGACAGAATTATTATAAACATTTACTATTCCGTAATAGCTTTTAATTGTTAATAATTACCGATGCTAAAGTTAAATTGATAAAAATATTTTGAAGTACCTTCTTATAAAGTATAACTTATTATTTTAAATGATAAAAAAATAATTTGAATACAAATTAAAAAAATAAAATTCAGGCCAATTTTAAAGAAAAAACAAGTGAGACTTCAGTTTAAAAAAACAAAATTGAGTTTTAAAGCACACGATGGAAAAGAAAATGAAACTGTAATGTATAAAAATTATAAAACAAATCATGTTTGAAAACGTGTTTTCTTTTAGGAGATTTTAAACACAGTTTATTCCCTTTTTTAAAATATATTTTGTATTCTTTTTATCAAATTTACCTATGAGTATGAGATATAATGCCAACGGATCACATATTTTTTATTTTATTACAAAGATAACATTCTCAAAATATTATTGTCGAGTTACTAAAGTAACCAAGTAGTTGAATAAAAAGATTATCATATTTTGTTTTCAAGATTATATATGATTTTGTCCTTCAATTTTTTGTGAAAATTAAAATTAGTCTCTATTGAAAATCTAGAATCAATTTAGTCTCGTAAATGCGGGATTTAGTTATTTTAATCAAATTTTCTTAATTTTATTTGATATTTCAAATACATCTCATTATAATATTTTAATTTATTTACACCGGATATATGTTCGTTTCAATATTAACCGAGAAATATATTTGAAACATAAAAGAAAAATTCAAAAATTTTGGTTTAAAAGACTAAATATACATATTTATACGAATAAAGGATTAAATTAGTTCAAAATTTTCAAAAGAAATTAATTACAATTTTCACGAGCACTCCAAAGTATTTGAGTTCGTCGAAAACAAAAAGATTAATTAGAGACTCCAAAGCTAATTAACCAATATCATAACTAGTATTACTTTATTTTTTTACAAACTAATCTTAATGATTTAAAAAATGATTAAATTAAATTTGTTATATGTTTTGTTCTCTTAAAAGTTTTAAAAGTATTGAATACATTTTTATCTAGTAAGTAGGAGGACAAGTATTTGTCAGGAAATATTGAATTTTTTCAATGAAATGTTCATAAAACACTCTTATTTTTTTTTTTTTCTTTTAACATATTTTATTAAAAAAATCATTATAAATGTAATTGCATTCGAAAGTAGATACAATTAAGAGTGGGTCAACCCTAAAGTCTATTATGTTTTTGGACAGATTCTTCTTGCATCTCCATAATTTCTTTTCCCATTTTGTACTTTCCAAATTGTACAATATTAAAGTTAAAAATGACTTAAAAATTTTGAAATCTGATTTTTTTTTTCTTCAAAAAATAGCTTTCGATTAGCATAATCTAGAAGTCATTTTGGGTTACAAATTATACAATCTGAAAATTTTATTTAAAAAAAATATATTTTGAATTACGTAATTAAAAATTTGTTTTTAACTTTTAAATTATAAAATAAAACAAAATTATAGGAATGCAAGTTTGAAAGTACAAGAAGAAACTCTCATTTTTTTTATGAAGTTGGGCTTCCAGCAGGGAAATGCAAGGTTCCTATCCACAATGGAAATGGACTATTTCTATTTAAACTCTCCCTATTTGCTATTGCACTCTCTTATCATTTTCTAACTTAATTTACTTAAATAACTTTTTACTTTCCTTTCTAAAAAACTTCATTAATTGGAATATTCACCACCTCGAATATCTTTTATTAGTAAGGTATTTCATGTGTCAAAAAAATGGTTAAATAATTAATTTAGTCTATGTAATTTTTATTTTACTATCTATAGGTGTAAAAAGTTATGTAACTACACTTCACTGTTAAGTTATTTTAGCTATTTTGCCGTTAAAATATATTTTAATAGATCAATTTAACAATAAATTAAATGCTATTTTGTTATTAAAAACTATCATTAATATTAAAGAGCAATATAATTTTTTTACGTATTTAAAAACCAAATTTGATTTTTGGATATTTTAACAACTGAATTAACAAACTATATATACAATACACAAAAGAGATTAAATATATAAGGTTTGAGGTTTAACATTTTTAAATAAAAATATATATTCGGTAATAAAAAATAAAGGGTAAGAAAGTGTAATTTTTTTTTGGCTTTTTCGTATTTCTAAAACATACTTCTATCACTCACATTTTTACCTTTTTTTTTTGCTTCACAATAAAATGCATAATTTTTAAATATTTTTTCAAAATATTTTCCTTTTTCTAATAATTTTTCTGAAGAAAAAATAATTAATTGATCGTAAATTATAAAAGAAAAAAACAATTAATTAGAATGTATTAATGTTCTTTAATAGAAATACAAAACTGTACATAATACAAAAAGAGAACGCGATTTTACAATTATTCTATCAGTGTATGTCAGTGAGTGTGATTATCACGAGTTCAATTTTTTTTTTTTTTTATCTTCGTTGTTGTCTCTATTATATGTTCAACATACACTAATTTTAACATATTAAAAAAATTAATTAATCTATTAAAAAAAATACCAGCAAAATTATTACATTATCCATTTTTTTTATTGACACATGTTATAAGAAATAGTTTTTTTATCGTTTTAAAACTCTAATACAAAATAATCCGGATTCAAATCCTACAAAAGTTAATTTATTTTTATTTTTTCATTTATTTATGATTTTAATTATAATATTAATTATAAGTAATATTATTATTTGTAATATTTTTATAAATATTAGTATTAGAATTTTTATAAATATTATATGTAATAACAGTAATAAAATTATAACTACTATTAATATTATAATAATAATAATAATTATTATTATTATTATAATAATATGTTACTATTATATTAATATTAGTATTATTAATATTATTATTAATATTAATATATTAATATATTAATATTAAAGTTATTACTGTTATTAGTGATATTAATATGTAATATATTAATTTTTTTATTATATATTATTGATATGAGAAAAGAAGTATTAGAAATATTATTATTATTATTATTATGATTATTATTATTATTATTATTATTATTAATAAGAACTAAATTATTATATTATTATTATTATAATTACTATCATATTTAACTTTAAAAAAATATTATTTCAAAAATATTATATTATTAATCCATCATTGTTATTGTGACAACCCAGTTAAATAGAATAATTTACTTAATAAAAACATCGCATCATTATAGAAATACAAGAGCAATCTGATGAACAGTACGCGAAAGAGTACTTTTAAAGGAAACTTAGGCACACTATAATGCCATGGACATAACAGAAACTAAACGTTTAACAGTTTTGCAAAAGAAATGCTCCCAGAGCAAGGAATTACAATAGGCACTAAGGCCATAGAACCACTCCTGAGAGTCACATACAACATCCCATTAGACCGCGCCGCTGTCACCATCAGGCCTACCTCCCACATTCTTCCCATCTGCTCCCACCAATAGGGTGATCATTGCAAAAGAGAAAGAACACAAGACAAAACATACACGAAATGAAAAGGTAAGCTAGTGCAATTTAAATCTTATCATGGTATAACGGACAAGCACTTAAACATTCCTTAGCATGCAACACAGTAGGCATAGAGACTCAAATTACAGCAAACACACAAGACACTATGACTCAATTATCCAGATACATATACTAAGATCGGATTCACTGGACGCTTGAACTCGTGGTGGCCTCTACTGCTCTACAGAGCCATTGCTAATGGGTTTCACCCTACCACGCACAAGGTTAACCTTCAAGCATCTAAGGCCATTATCCTGCCAAAGACTAAGGCCTCCCGCCACTCTCACCACTTGGGTTAGTTTGCTCTACTTGAGACTCATTGACCCTTTAGAGTTTCGAGATGCGATCCTTACTTGAATCCATATCTTAATATATACACTACACGCCACCATGAAGTCTCCCCACGAGGCTCATGGAATTACGCCTATCACATACAATTTTCATGTCTCTCATGCCACAACCACCACTTATCATCTCAACATTTAATTCTCATGCATATTCTCAACCAACCAAACGAAATTCCTTATATCACTCATGCTAATATACAACTTTCAGTGTATACAACTCATACAACGCATGCAAACACACCGTAATCATGCACGTTCGAGATAAATAGCCACACTCAAGGTAAATAGAGATATAACATATAAATCTACACTATTCTCGCCCAGGCTAGAAGTCCTCGCCTAAGCTACAACAACTGTCTTGCTTAGGCTAGGCATTCTCGCCTAGGCGAGGCTTGTAACAGTGGCACTCTGCGAGCATCTCGCTTGGGCGAGACCAGCTCGCCTGGGCGAGATCGCCCTTCGCCCAAAAATAAAAACCCTCGTCTGGACGAGGACACGAGCATAGTACACTGGTTTTCCTCGAGTACTCGCTTGGGCGAGCCATTCTCGCCTGAGCGAGACAAGGTGTCGCTCAAAACAAGCTTTGGTCGCCTGAGCGAGATGCTCGAGCAGCACCAGGGTGAGTTTCTGTTATTCTCTCCTAGGCGAGACGAGCTCGTTTAAGCGAGAATACTAGTTCTCCCCCATTGTTTCACACATGCAGCACCACACCCAGACAACTCTCACCAAACAGTTCATTCATATACAAGCACAACACTTCCAAATCATCCCAAGCATGAAATAAAGCAGAAATATACCAAGTACTTAAAATTACAAAAGAAAATGCCTAGCTCCCCTTACCTTTTAGATGCAAGAAAAGGAACAGCACTTAAAGAGCACGGCTTAGGCACAACAACTCCACAAATTAGGATGGTGAGCTGAAACAAAACCCCAGGACCCAAACTAGAGTAAGAGAACGAACCTTAAACGCAACCGGACACCCAACTAGAAAAGAGGAGAAGGAAAAAGGCTATTACTGATCCAAGGAGTAACTTACCGGAAGAGAACGACTGAACTAGCTCGAAGGTGGAGTTTTCTCTATGCCCTAGCAGAGCTCCTGCTTTCGTAGAGAGGGGTGAGAGGAAGCTGTTTTTCTGAAACAAAGGTAAAGTGAGATTGTGAGGGGGGCTAGCAGGGTATTGGATCCTTCAGAGGGGCTGACCTTGAGTCTACGAAAGGCTAGGCCCAACCCTTTTTGGGGCAGAAAAAGGGGCTTACAGTTATTATTAATATTATTTTTATTATCCATAATTATTATTATTATAAATATAATAATAATAATTATTATTATCATTATTATTGTATACTATAATTATTTTATTTTTATATTATTATTATTATTATCAAATATAACTATTATTATTATTATCAACTCTAACTATAAGTATAATTATTATTATTATTATTAACTATAATTATTATCTTATTATTATCAACTATAATTAATGATCATTATTACTATCAACTATAAGTATTATTATCATTATTATTAATTATAATTATTTTTATTATTATATTACTATTATTATTTTTATTTTATTATTATTATTATTATTAAGAACTATAATTATAATAATTATTATTATTATTGCTAGATACACATTTTATTTTTACTTATTAGGTTAGGAATCATGTTTCAATTATTTGACCTTTTTATTTATTTTATTGTTCATTTATCTTTACATTTGAACAATTATTTCAATTCAAATAAATAGATACTAAAATTAGAAAAATAATAAAACTGAAAAAAAAATCATTGTAAATAATTATATAATGAAAAAATTAAGAGGATAAAATTATAAAAACAAAAAAGGACACAAAAAATGATATCTCTTTACATATTTAGTTGTTGTTGTATTATTATTATTATTATTATTTTCGGGATATATTATTATAATGGTATTATCTATTACATATTTATCTATTACATATTAAGAAAACAATATACTACTAAAATTACTACATTAATCATTTTCTTTTATTGATACGTATAAATTAGTTTTTTCGTCATTTTAAAACTCATGTACAAAATGACTCGTGTTCAAATTCTACAAAAACTTTATTTTTATTTTTTCATTTATTAATGATTTCAATATAATATTAAATATATGCAATATTATTATTTTTAATATTTTATAAGTATTGGTATTTCTAATTATTAATAATAATATTTTTATAAATATTATGTTTAGTGATAGTAATATTAATATGTAATATATTAATTTTATTATTATATATTATTGATATAAGAAAATAAGTACTAAAAAATTTATTATTATTATTATTATTATTATTATTATTATTATTAATTATTACTATCATTAATAAGAATTATAACTAACAACTATAATTATTATATTATTATTATAATTACTATCATATTTAACTTAAAAAATTAACATTTCAAAAATATTATATTATTAACCATCATAATAATCTATAACCTATGATGCACAAATACGATACGTGATAGATACGTCATATATGAATAATGAAAAAATGTACAATAATTCTTACAAACATGATAAATATATGATTGTTAATGTGTGAATCCAAATTTTCTAATTAGAGACCAATTATTTTGGTAGTCAAAACCTTGTAACTAATGTTTGTGACCTTTAAAAAGCAATTCATCATTGAAACTATTTTAATTACCAATTTAGAGACCGATTATAATTTGTTTGAACTATTTTAGTTATCAATTTGGTCACTATATAATGACTAATTATTTGTTGTCACTAAAATTGGTCACTGTTCAAAGATTTTATTGTAGTCTACTACTACTTTATGACTTTATGAATTAGATACTTCATTGATAAAGTATCGTTAAAGTATCCTAAAGTATCGGACACGATACGTGTCGGATAAGAATACATAACCCAAGTTGAAGTATCGGTACATTATAGTCTAAAAACTATATACAAAGAGGATTCTCTCTTTTGTGTCCATATTTCATAATTCCAACTTTACCCTTTACAATGTAATTATTTGTTAAATTTTTAAAAATTAACGATTACTTTACAAGCTCTTGTAAAAATATTTACTATCTCCTTCTTCTTTTTCCTCCTATTCATCAACAATTATTTTCTCATATTTTCTTTGTACATTTCACTTTATTTTTGATAAATATAATTTTATTTTGTTTATTAACTTAATAACATTACAATATCATCCATTACTAATATAATATCATGTATATTTAAAAAATACGTACACACAGTGTTTATGCTAGTAATAATAATAATAATTATTATTATTATTATTATTAATATTACTTTTATTATTGATAATTATTATTATTATAAATATAATTGTTTTTATTATCTATAAGAACTATAATTATTATAATAGTTATTATTATTATTATTATTATTATTATTATTATTATTATTATTATTATTATTATTATTATTATTATTATTGTTTTCATTATTATGGTTATATACATATTTTATTTTTACTTATTATGTAAGAATCATGTTTCAATTACTTGTCCTTTTTATTTATTTTGTTGTTTGTTTATCTTTACATTTGAACAATTATTTAAATTCAAAAAAATAGTTATATAAATTAGTAAAATAATAAAAATAAAAAATATTTTTTATTATAAATAATTATTTAAATTTAAAATATAATAATTAATAGGGTAAAATTGAAAAAACAGAAGTGGACCAAAGATGTTTATCTCTTTATGTATGTAGTTGTATTATTATTATTATTATTATTATTATTATTATTATTATTGTTATTATTATTATTATTATCATTACGCGATATTATTACAATGATATTATTATTATTATTAGTATTAGTAAGTATTATTATGGTTAGACACACATTTTACTTTTATTTATTACGATATCATATCTCAATTTGCACTTTTTATCTGTTTTATTGTTCATTCTATCTCTATATTAGTAAAATGATAAAACTGACAACTAATTTTTTATTATGAATAATTATTTAAATTTAAAAAATTATAACTAACAGTATAAAATTGTAAAAACAAAAAAAAACATAAAAATGTGTATCTTTTTATATATTTAGTTGTTATATTATTATTATTATTATTATTATTATTATTATTATTATTAACACTACGAGATATTATTATAATGGTATTATTATTGTTATAGTTAGACACAAATCTTAATTTTATTTACTACAAGATCATATTTCAATTAGTTGTCATTTTTAGAGCTCTCAATTTAGCCCAACCCACAGGGTTTGGCCCTGGTCCACGTGGGTTTGGGGCAAAAAAGTCCAAATAACCAAACAAAACCCCAACTAAAAAGCCCATATGGCCAAAAAGCCCTATGGGCTAGGGCTAACCCATGGGCTTTTCTCTAAACATGAAAAAAAAAATTATATGACAAAAATTCACAGCTTCCATACCCCAATTAATTATACCAGACATTGTAAGAGAAATAAAAACATCACTTACTGAAAATTGTACATAAATCAAATAAAACTCATTTCAAAAAATCTTCGTTCAATAATTGTGTGTCCACTGTTATGTGAGTGCGCATCCTAATTTTTATATTTTTATTTACCATATATACATAATTAGTATAGCCATTATTTTGCTAATTCAATGATTGTGTGTCCACTACCATTACATAAAACTCTTGCTGTGTAATGTTTATACGTTTGAAAAATTTTCTTGTAAAATTTATTAAAATTAGTTTAAAAGAACTCTTTATTTTCATGCAATAGTTTTGTTAGAATTTTATATCAATTAGATATAATGATTAAATTATAAAATTTATAGCGTATGAAAACATTAGTTAGGTTTTTAATACAATGTTTTTGAATTCCAGCAAAATGTTCAAGCTTTTCTGTCATGAACTCTTAAGTTAAGCTTTAATTTAGAAGCACACGTTACAAAAAAGGGTGGCATAAGAAAAGTTGAACGGAGATTTTCTCAAGTGTTATCATAAATTCTATGTAGGTGAAAGATAATCTTTAGATTCTGATGGAAGGAGAAGGGGGTTAACCCGACCCAAACCTTGTCCCACCCTTTGACATGGGGGCTTTTGGGGTGGGGGCTTTTCCAAAGCCCCCTAATGTATGGGCCAACAAAATGGGGCCTAGCTCTATGTAGGACCGAGGCCAATCCTAAGGCTGCTAATAAAGTTGACAACTGTAGTTATTTTTATGTGTTTTATTACTGATGTATATTTTTATATATAATTATAGATTATTATTATTGTTAAAATTAGCCTTAGTTTTGACATTAATATTTATAGCATAAACATTATTATTATTATTATTAGTTTGTATTATTGGTATCATTATTATTTTTATTATTATTATTACTATCCGTAATGATCTTATTAATATAAGTTTTTTTTAATTATAAAAACGTTGTTATACTCAATACTTTTGCTAAATAGATTTTAATCTTTTAAATTTTTATAATTTATATTATTATTAATAATATTATTATTATTAATAATGGTTAAATAAATACAATAACAATTATATTATTATTCTACAAAGATTTGAAATAAAAAAAAGAACAAAAAAAAAACGTGTGTACGCACTCGAGTCTAGGGATGGCAACAAGACGGGATAGAGACGGGTTTCGCTATCTCATACCCATCCTATCGAAAAAACTCATCCTCATCCCCATATCTAATCCAACCCAACGGGCATCAAACTTTTGTCTCATCCTATTCCCATAGGGTAATGGGTATATACTTGTACTCATATTCATACCAGCTTTCTTACTGTTTTAATATTAATTATTTAAATTTTATAAAATAATAAAAAATTATGATAAAGGAAACATAATATTATTAAATATTCAATATTAAGAGAAGGATTGTTTCTCCAATATCAAATATTTATAAATAACGAAAATTGTTTTAGCGAAACAAAATAGTTCTTCAAATGAAATAATAATAATAATAATAATAGAGTAAAAAAGATAATTTTTTTATATTACAGAGTAAATTAAAGGTTTATGCTATTGAACACTTGAATTCAGAGTGTTAAACGTTCTCATGTGAAAAGAAATTATACAATAAATAAAAATATTAAAATAAATAGAAATATTCAAATGTGAGACATAAAAAATATTTAATTGACATACATCTTTTGAACGTAATTGCATAAAAGTTATGATAAAATGAAAAATATATTAGAGATGCAAATAAATTTTATGGCAAACCAAACAATAAGAAGAAATAGAAAATAAGAAGCGTGTATATTAATACATACATCATACATATATGTATACATACATACATATATAAAATTTTACTTAATTGATTATAAATATTTTAATAATTTAAACGGGGACGGGTATGAGGATGAAAATGGGACAAATACTCATATTTCCATATCCATACCCTCCGTCAATGTCGGGATTCCCCGTCAAAACAGGTACGAGTTTCGGCAATATCCACATGGGCGAGTTTATTTCTCATCCCTACTTGGGTCACAAGCTATTATAATTATTTTGTAAAATCAATTAACTGCACTATATTTGATATCAATTTTATTTATTGTATATAAAACTGAAATTATTGTTACAACATTTAGATTTAATACTTACTACTTCATTACTTTAATAACAATATTTACGACAATATAATGCAATTTTCATGATATTTTATTACATAATATTTAACTACTTAATATACAAAATGAAAAAAAATACAACCCGTGCGTAAGCACGGATCAGTCTCCTGGTATATTTTAAAATGTTATACCAACGACAAAAAGTAGCAAATACACAGTTAAAAAATGATTGAATTATATTTTAAAAATTTGTGAATTTTTTTCTAAATATGTACAAAAAAGATAGGTTTACATTGCTGAGATTAATTGGTAAGGATTCTTATAAATAGAGTTCAAAAAATTGTGTCTTCTTAAATTAGTACAGGTATAGATTTTTCAACAAGAGTATCAAAAATTTATTTATATATATATAAAAAAAAATATATATATATATATATATATATATATATATATATATATATATATATATATATATATATATATATATAAAAGAAAATTTAGGAGTCAAGGTCCTCCTCAATGGTAACTAAGATCCACCGGCAGAAATTATAATATGCAATATAATAAGATAAGGAACGAAAGAAATTAATCAAAATATCTTTATTCCCGTTGATCTCATGACACATACTACATCTAATTCTTTATCCCAATTGATTCAGTTTTACTTTATATGTTGCAAAAGGTTTAGTTTTCGTATTCGCTAAAAAATTTTAATTGGATTTTCTAGTTAAATTTTTTATATTTTTTTTTACTTTTTTAAAACAATTGACACATGTTATCTTGTAGTTTTTTTAAAAATATTTTATTTATTTTTTAATTTAAAAATAAAACTTCCACATTTCAAATTATAATTCTGCCACTGTGAATTGTTTATATAAAAAATTTCGATTTAATCACTTTGTTATTTTGTCTTAATTTAGTCTTGATTTCTTTTTAAATTGGAGTAATTTCATTCCTTTCAAATTGAGATCAATTTTAACTTTTATATAAATATTATAATTATATTTTTATTATAAAGATATTTTTAACTATATTAAGTTAATTTAAATTTTACATCGAACTTTATTTAAATTTTTTTTTAATAATTTCTAGACAATTTTGTAAATTGAAATGTAAAATTCTCGAACAATTTTATAACAATAATAAACATTAAAATTTTACATTTTAATTTTATAATTTTTGTAAAAAGAATAAATTTTACATTTAAATTTATAAAGTTGTCTACAAATTATTAAAACAATTCTTAAATAAAGTTAAATACAAATTTAAATTTAAATAAACTTAATTTGATTAAAAATATCTATTATAATAAAAATATCATTACAATATTTACATAAAAGTTAAATTGGTTTCAATTTGGAAAAAATGAAATTACTCCAGTTTATAAAGATTAAATTGAGACAAAATAACAAATACAAGGACTAAATCGAGATTTTTCAAATAAAAAATTGACACGTGGTGTTGGGAATAGTCCAAGTGTGAGTCAAAAAGTCCCACATTGGATAGAAAAGACAAAGTTAAACACTATATAAGAATAAAGACCCATAACAACATTGCCTTAAGGTTTTGGTGTAAAAGTGGTGTCTAAGGTCTTATATGTGTAAGACTAATGTTATATAACCATATAGAACCATAATCTCCCAATAACCATATGCCATGACCATGACTATAAACCATATATGAAAAAATATAACCTATCAATTCCAATGCTTAAGCGATATCATTTGTTGTATAATCCTACAAGTTCTAGAATCACAATTCTTCACCAACACTTGAGTATGAGCACATAGTAGCATGGTACCACCCTCCACTTCAACGCTAAAATGACCTCGTGTCACTTGAGCATCCCTTATTATAAAGAAGAGAAAATTGTCTTGGACTGTCTTTCACTCCCTCATTTAGCTATAATCTTTGTCTCTAGAGCATTCATGTTGTTACTTGAGCGACATTGAGTGATACGTACAATGGTAACTCAGTGCTTTAGCATCACTTGCTATAACATTTTTTAAAATCCTTTCAAAATTTTATTTCACTACTACTACTAATAATAAGCATCCATAGAACCAAGGTGTTTACCATACAAAAAATTTATACAAAAGAGTATAAATAGGGTTAAACTACCCAAAATCATTCCCAATGTATTCTATTAAAAACTCACTTAAAAGAGTACCTATAAAAATATGCAGAAATGTTAGAATCCTAAAAACTATAAAGAAATTGTGGGAGATGGGAGAGGGGGGGGGGTGTTAAAGCAATAAATGATATAAAGAAATAAAACAATATAGAATACATGTTGATATGGTTGAATTCTTCATCAACTATCATTTAATTATTATTCATTTAATTTATAAAGATCCCAAATTAATTAAATAAGCATAAATTAATTTGTTAAGACTCTCACTTACTACATTGTCTACAAGTGAGACTCTATTTAGATTTCACATGTTTTATCATCTACATGTGAAGTCTTATTTATTCTTTTACCCTTTAAATCAAGTAAACAAGTATATATGGTTAGTTAACTAATTAATTAATTCATTTAATCTCTCACCCATGTCACCGTCTACGATTAAGATTCTATTACACTTCACCATTTTCTTCGTCTATGAATAAAGTGCAACTTAAACTTCACATGTTTCATCGTTTACATATTAAATCTTACTATGTTACCAACCAAAGGTTATAAAAAAACTGACAAGAATTCTAACTAAAGAAATAAGATTGAATTATAAACAATTGTTCTAAAACAATCTTAATCAAAATTTAAAAAGAATATAGAATAATATACTTTGTTTTGAAGAAAATTAAAAAAAATTATTGCATATAACTTCATAATTGACTATGAAATTTAAAAAGAATCATCTAATATGGTTTAGTCTTCCATGTGGAAGACCACCTAAAACATAAAGTGATGAGGTGGATGATGGAATATGGATTGGGTGATAACTCCAAATGCTCGATGTTTATTGCCTTTTGTAGTAATTTTGGATGGATTTTGTTGCTCAGATATGTTGGAGATTCATAATAACCACTTTAGTTGTAGGACTTGAGAACACACAACAAAGCTTTAAGTTGACAAAATTTGTTTAGACTTTGTGTAGAGATTGGGATAAAAATTAGTTTAAGTTCATAGAAAATAAACAATATTTTTTGGTGTCAAAAAGTCTCCTAAATCCTGTGCAAAATAATAACCTTAGCAACAACTTTATTTTGCAAAAAGTTCAACTTAGTACATGATTCAATGGACCCCAACGCATCAGATGATATGTACTAGACAAGGTCTTCTAGATTATACATATTAGACGAAATCATCAGACAATATATAGTAGACAATTCCATCAAACGATATTATTGGACAAGTCTCAATAAATGACTTCATCAGACGATAACTTAATAGACAATATCATCAGACGATAACTTAATAGACAATATCATCAGACGATTTTGATGAAACACAAAATAGACATGTTTAACACTTCTAATTTGTCTTGAATCATCTTTTTCATTATCCCATATCACTTCCTCGTTTATTTAAGCTTAGGGTCTTAGCTTTTCTTAGGAACTAGAGATTTATCAATTTAGTCATGTTTGCTTCATTTATAGTCATTAGACGATTCATTATTGTTTATCTATGAAATATTTATGAGCTTGCTACAGTTCAACTGTACAAAGCATGGGTTAACATGCTCAAGAAATGTCTATGCATTTTATCATATTATCAAAACCTATAATTCCTAGATATGTTTCGTTAAGTTGTCAAGGAAAATTTCATAGAATAAATCTTCTAATTAGATAGTAACACCTATTTGTAACATGACTTTAAGAAAAAAGTTTTTTTTTTTATCTTTAAATATTTTCCGAATTTAACTACACACACTCTGATTGATTTGTGATTGTGTTTGTTGTGAGCTATTCATCTTTTATGTTTAGATAATTATTAAATGAGTTATTGCTTTTTCTCACCACATCTCTCCTTCTTTGCTTTTGTAAAATATTCAAAATTTTCTTTTGGTAATTTTGCACCGAAAAAAAAAAGTGTAAGTTAAATCCCCGAAATAGAGATAGTACCCTCTTATAACTAATAAAAATGTTTTTATATTAACAATTTTTTTCTCAATAATTAAAGTTTCATGTCGATATCATTCAACAAATAAATTATATTAAAACAACACATATATAGTATAACTTGCTAGCATATATTGACTAAAAAAAAGTAGGTTTATATTAAAAAAAAAACACTCTTTTCTATTTATGTTAATTAGAATATTCTTTCAAGATAACCCTAATTCTTGGTTAGAGTCCTAAAACAACACATGCATGTTGTTTACTTCTAATGCTAATTTTCTTTGTCAATGTGCCTTTTTTACTATCATTTGTGTCCTAACTATGCAAACAAAACACATGCATATACATATACACACACATAAAAGTTCAAACCTAACCTAAATACCAAAGTTCTGAAAATTAATTCCAAACATCTTTAGAAACTTACATAGCAGTGCACTTCACATGCATCATGTGCACATCACGTGACTGTGCAACCTTTTCCCACTTGGCTTCTCATTCATTAATTTATGGCCAATACACAAACATTTTGCAACTTTTGATTCCTTACCAATACATAACATCTTTTTCAGTTACTTTTATTAGCAATTAATAAAAAAATGCTTTGTGCATTAGATAGTGTATTAATGTCTCCTTGCTTCCCATAATGTCAGAAATAAATAAAGTTAATATTATTATTACATAAAATAATGTAAAATTGGTATGAAAAAGTAGGCATATTCTCTTTTCAGTTCTCTATGAAATTCCACATGCTATGGCACCTTGAAGTTGCAAAAATGTATTACTACACATACATCAATATCACCATTGCATCATTTTCATTGTCTCTCTCTAATATGGATAAGTTGTTCACAACATGCACATGCACCTCACATTCTTTCATATTTAATATTAATATCTCTCCATAACATAGCTATTTACTATATCTATTCTTTGACTTTCATGGGTCTTCTTTTATCTATGTATATGTGTTTTCTAAGTAATAAGGGTAAACCCTAATACTATGTATCATACACGTGTATAATTGCATATACGTACATGTATTTTTGGGATTTATATGGGTATTTTTTTTAAATATAAAAAAATGTGTAGAATTATCAAAGGTTAAAATAATTGATTTTGAGAAAATTTATAATGAAATTGTTTATTGATGGAATATTATTATGGTGCTGATCTGTAAATAGTTTTTATGTTCAATGTGAATCAAAATAATGATTGAAGAAAACACACCAAAATTACCCCTTATTGATTTTTTCTTTTGCAAAAAAAAAAAATAGTAATTTGTTTTGTATAAAATTAGAACGAACATATTACGAAATTAAAAGAAACGGTGAAAAAGATCATAATATATTGTTCTTGAAAATGAGAACTTGTTATTTAGAGGTAAATGTTTAATAGATATATTTTTATTCTCCCATTTAACATTTTTTTCTTATGTACTTCTAAATCTTTTAATTTAAAAAGAAGAAGAAGAAGTTAAAGTAAACAAAAAATTAGTGATAAAATACTTAATATTTTATAAAATAAAAGATTATTAACCCTAGTATTATTCTAGTATTATTCTGTAAATTATTAGATGTTGTAAGATTATGCTTCAGATATAACAGCTCGACAACAATTGTCCATATCCCTCTGAGTTCTGTTTGGGAGAATAACTAGTTTGTATTTTATTTCTTGTGAATGCAAAGAGAAATATTTTATTTTTTTATAATATTAAATTAAGAAAGTACTTTTTACATTTTCAGATACTAACTATATTTATTTTATTTATGATTAATTTAATAAAAAAATTGGCAAAAGACAACACATCATTCAAGATAGAATATCACACTCCAAATTGAAAATTCTGCAATTTGACAGTGCATTGGATGGTTTTTCTATACTGCATTTTCTATTCACCTTTTGTTTTTGGTTTGGGTAAAGTATTATTAGATTAGGGGTTGCATTTCAAAGGGTGAATTTTAAGTAAGATATTTTAATATTGTAGAAAAATTGTTGTTCCTTTATTTTTTTTTAAATTTAGAGTTATCAACTTAAATTCATAATAGTAATGTTTCGGGGTAGGGACCAAGAGCCTACTGGAAGAACCTCTTCACTTTACGCTATCCTTCTCCTCTCCCGTAACTTCAGCGAAATCCACTCCTAAGCTCGATCGGTTGGGATGACGATCGGGGTACCTGTCTAAAGTACTCCGATGCTTAAGTTAGAAAGGACCGATTGGTGAATCAGAATATCAGCTGTAATAAATGCGAATTTTAGATGTTCACCAACCTACCTTTGGACCCTATTTATAGCTTTCGACATGGGCCTATAATTAGGGTTTCTTAATCACGGCCCAATGATCCCTTAATGAAGATTAGTGACTCGTTTAACCGATAATTAAATGACTTAAATCATTTAACTGTGCGACCGAGGGCCGCTTGGCTGGGTTGATAACGTTACGTTTCCAACAAGCTAACAATCTGTGTTTTACCGATCAACAGACAGGTGCTTAAGAAGGTCCGCCGCTGCTGTTTCACCGATTAACCGATGGGTTCCCGAAGTTACAGGGTCCCTCGCTGTTGTTCTATCGATGAACCGATGGGCCCTCAAGGTTAGAGGGTCCACTGATGTTGTTCTATCGATGAACCGATGGGCCCTCAAGGTTAGAGGGTCCACCGCTGTTGTTCTACCGATGAACCGATGGGCCCTCAAGGTTAGAGGGTCCACCGATGTTGTTCTACCGATGAACCGATTGGCATGAAAGTGGTTAAGTCGTGACTTATATGTTCAACCGTTTGACCGATGTTCTGACATTTTATCTGTTTGACCGATGGTCTTATGCCTCGACGATGCTGTATGACTGTTCGTTTGACCGCAGGACCGATGGTCCCTTGAGGATTATCTTTGGCCGATTGACCGATGGGACATACAGTACAAGTAATATTTCTTGAAAAGTTTCATGAGATAGTAATATATTATCTTCTTTTCATCTTATTCCAACTTCCAAAATTATATTTGTGTCGTCCATGATTTTCCTTCTAAATTAGATTTTATAATTTCTTTTAAACTATATAATTTCATGTACCAAATAACATGTTATAGCATAAACACTTATATTTTTCAAAATTTAGTGAATAAGCATTTATTAGCATCATTAGTAAAAAAGTAGTTCAGTAGGTTTGTTCTCTTAGAATGAATTATTTAAATCTCTTTGTGTAGTTCATTCAAAAGACCATCCTACACCCATTGATGAATAACTAATTTATGAATAATCATTAGAACTAAGCTAAAGGAAATTTTGATATTTGGAATAAACGTATTCAAGTAATATATGTTGGTTTTTTCATGTAAAATATTTTGCTACTAACCTCACCTTTATATATATATATATATATATATATATATATATATATATATTTTTTTTTTATA
>Ga0214543_1007579_pt1 | contig 18466 bp, 11 predicted proteins | sample CNSS2metaG_FD_160094 | JGI IMG/M metagenome (GOLD analysis project Ga0214543, IMG submission 160094) | Root nodule microbial communities from cowpea collected in UCLA plant growth center, Los Angeles, California, USA - CNSS2 | ecosystem: Host-associated > Plants > Roots > Nodule | place: USA...
GGCGAGTCGTGAGACGTGAGACGTGAGACGTGAGACGTGAGACGTGAGACGTGAGACGAGAGACGTGAGATGTGAGACGTGAGACGTGAGACGTGAGACGTGAGATGTGAGACGTGAGACGTGAGACGTGAGACGTGAGACGTGAGACGTGCGACGTGAGACGTGAGACGTGCGACGTGAGACGTGAGATGTGGGACGATATGGCACATGAGACGTGAGACGTGGAACGTGGGACGTGAGGTGTGACACATGGAACGTGAGATGTGACACGTCGAGCGTGGGACGTGAGACGTTAGACGTGAGACGTTAGACGTGAGCTAGTTAGGATATTTTGCGGTGGCTAGTTAGGATAAATGAGCTAAAACTCATTTAGATCCCCAAGGTTTACACCTCCAACTATAATAAACGTATTATATTTATTATATTTTGTAGTGGTGTTAGTAAGGATAAATGAGTCTCAACATGGTCAACAAAGTAACCCAAGAATAAACGAGTCTCAACATGGTCAACAAAGTAACTCAAAAACATCTCATCTTGAATAATAAATACTCATTCAAATCCCTAAGGTCATATCTCCAGCTACGACATATCAAATCTTTATTTATCATAATTTTTATTTTGATATTAAATCTTATAATTGTATAAATAAATAAATACGATCACTGCATAACTAAAAATAAATATAATAAATAAAAAGGACCAGTGACCAGAAATAAATATAAATAAATAAATGAAAGTAAATGAATATTCAATAAACAATACTTGTTCACAATTGAAGAATATAAATAAATAAATAAAAACAAAAACTAAATATAATAGGAGGTATTATTTGTTAATAAGATCTTTCTGCCAAAGTTTCTTCTTTTATCAGATGAATAAATAAAGTGTTTTATTGAAAGTTGTTAAAAATAAACATAATGCTTACTTTTAAATGAAAAAAATTAATACTTAAGTGGCTTTATACGTAAAAATATATTCAGAATCCAAAATATATAAACCAAATGCATCATCATTAAAAATTCTCATATTAGATGAGATTTTCCTTACAAATTTGTTAACAAAAATTTATAAAAAAAAAAACTTTTTTCTTACAAATTTGTTAATAAAAATTTGTAAAAAGAAAAACTTTTTGTGTCATTTTTGTTAAAAATATTCTTTTGTAAATAATTATTTTTTATAAAATTATAAAATTTATAAGTATTTTTTACAAAATTTGTTAAAAATCTGTTTTATACAAAATATTTTTAAAAAAGGTTGGTAATAATTTTTAACAAATTTTTTTTCACAACAAACTTTGTATATATTTTTTACATATTTTTTACGAAAAAAATCTTCAAAACAAAACTGAAAAAAAATATAATTTTTTTTAGTAATGCATATAATTAAAAGCAAGTTTTCCAACACAGATACCCACTGTTATAAATTAAGGTTTCACGTAAACTCATTCTTTTAATTATCTGGAAAAAAATAAAAACAGTTATTTAGAAAAAAAAGTATGGATAACATTAAAGAAGAAAATTCTAAATGTAGTCGTTTAACTGTTACTACTACAATTATGCGTAAATCTCACAAGAGAATGTTTTGTATGCAATATCTTATTCAATGCAAAGAATGGCTTATATAAGCCTTACAAACTCTGATAAAACAAACTAACTGCCACAGCTCACAGAGTGGCATTAAACTAGGAGTAAATAATGCAACAAATAAAAAGATTTGTTCAGATCTGTTCAGCCCTATATTTTAGGAGCCTTATTGACACGTAAATAACTAACATACCCTCCCTTAAGCTTTAGCTTATTTCAGTAACTTTAACTATGCCAAACATGTGTCTGAACTTCTCAAATTGATCGAGCTTCACAGCTTTAGTCATCACGTCAACCACTTGTTCATTTGTATTGCAATATTTCAGTTGAACTACTTGATCACTCACCAAATCTCTTAGAAAGTGAAATCTTATTGCAATGTGTTTATTTCTTCCATGGAAAACAGGATTCTTGGATAATTGAATTGTAGAATTGTTGTCACATAAAATTTTAGTGGCTTCCTTCTCTTCTAACTCAAGATGCTCAAGGATTCTTCTAAGCCAAATGCATTGACATGCACAAGATGCTGCAGCGATGTATTCTGCCTCTGTTGTAGATAAGCTAACCACATGTTGCTTTTTCGAAGCCCATGATACAGCTATAGTTCCCATCATAAATACTGATTTGGAGGTGCTTCTTCTATCATCTAAGTCTCCTGCATAGTTTCTATCACTGTAGGCTGTGAGACCGATTTCCTTTCCTTTTTGATAAAAAGGGCCATGCTCTATGGTGCCTTTTAAATACCTAAAAATCCGTTTTGTTGTAGCCAAATGTGACTCCTTTGGATTAGCCATATACCTGTTGATTAGACTTACTCCAAACATCAAGTCTGGCTGTGTGACTTTCAAATACATGAGACTACCTACAGCTTGTTTAAACTTTGTGGCATCTACTGGAGCTCCTGCATCATCTTTGGACAATATAGTTCCTGGTACCATAGGATTTCGAACAGAATTGCTCTCTATCATGTTAAACCGAAGCAGTACCTCACGTGCATATTGTCTTTGACAGATGAAAATTCCAGACTCATTATGTATCACTTCTATGCCCAGAAAATGTCTCATTTTACCCAAATCAGTCATGTCAAATTCGAGCTGCATGGAGCTTTTGAACTCTTCACATATATCTTTGCAATTTCAAGTAAAATTCAAATCATCAACATAGAGACTAACAATTAATAATTTATCATGAACCTTTTTTGTGAACAAGGTGTGTTCACTAGAGCAACGAACAAATTGTTCTCTGGCAAAATAAGCTTCTATCTTACTGTACCAGGTTCGTGGAGCCTGTTTAAGTCCATAGAGAGCTTTTTTCAGTTTGTATACTTGATTTTCTTTGCCTTTTTTGATAAATCCAGCAGGTTGTTGGACGTACACCTCTTCTTGAAGGTCACCATGTAAGAACACGCTTTTGACATCGAGTTGAAATACTTCCCACGAACGATGAGCTACCACAGCTAATATCATTCTTATTGTGTCAAGTCTAGCCACTGGAGCAAATACTTCTGTGTAATTGATTTCATATTGCTGGGCATAGCCTTTGGCCACTAACTTGGCCTTATATTTTTCTACCTGGCCATGTTCATTGAATTTGGTTTTGAAGATCCATTTCACACCAATGGGTTTAACACCATATGGAAGATCTACAAGTTCCCACGTGTTGTTCTTTTCAATTGCTTTTATCTCAGTGTCCATTGCTTCTCTCTAGTTCTGACTCACGTAAGCTTCTTCAAAGGATTGAGGATCTTCAAAATCACTTATCATCATTGCCAGTAAGCTCTCCTCTTCGACAAATAGGTTGGTCTCGTAGTCTGTCATCCATCATGGTTGTCTCCGAGTCCTGGGTGCCCTCCCTTCAACTGGAGAATCAGTAGGTGCTGAATCTGAAGTTGGCTCGAGTGTTTCTGGTTGGCCATGGCTGACTGTTATTTGTTGGGATGGAGATTCTGTAGTTTTAATTTCATCTTTGTCGCCCCAATCAAGAGCAAAAGGTGCACCTCCATCTACATGTGCATCCCAATTCCAGCTTTTGTCTTCTTCAAAAGCCACATCTCTGCTTATAATGACCTTCTTTGAAATAGGATCATAGAGCTTGTAAGCTTTGGTCATATCACTTACACATAAGAGAATACATTGTTGGCTCTTTGCATTTAGTTTGCTTCGCTTTTGATCTGGAATATGAACATGTGCAACACATCCAAATGTGCGAAAGTAATCAACACACGGCTTCACTCCACTCCACACCTCTTCCGGGGTCCCTTGATCTTATGCAGAGGATGGCCTTCGATTTTGGACATGAACACACCACCGCACTGCATCAGGCCAGAAGGATTTTGGAACCTGCTTTTCATGGAGTACTGCTCTGACTGCATTCATGATGGTGCGATTCTTACGTTCTGCAACTCCATTTTGTTGAGGAGTATAGGCAGTTGTCAACTGTCTAGAGATACCATGTTGATTACAAAAAGTTGAAAATTCCTTAGAATTGAATTCGCCACCTCGGTCAGTTCGTAAACACACAATGTGAGTACCAGCGTCTTTTTCAACATATGTTTTGAAGTGTTTGAAAGCATTGAACGTTTCGAATTTTGCATGTAAAAAATAAATCCAAGTTTTACGAGAATAATCATCAACAAAGCTTAACATGTACCTTTTACTGCTGTGTGACACTAGCGAAATAGGACCGCATTCGTCAGCATGAATTAATTGAAGTTTCATTGCTGCTCTCCATGAACTTTGCTTTGGTATGACATCTCTATGTTGTTTCCCCCCAAGACAGCTAGTGCATATATTCTTGGAGGTTTTCAGAGAAGGTAGACCCATTACCATTTGCTTATCTGCAAGTGTGCTGAGTCCCTTAAAGTTGAGATGGCCGAAGCGTTTATGCCACAACAAAGTTACCTTATCAGAATCGTCTTCAGCCTGGAAGCACTTAGAATGCTGGGAATTCATTGAGGCTGTCACATAAAACATCCTATTTCCTCTCATGGTAGTGTGAATAATCAATCCTCTATCCGGATGAAATATCTTACACGTATCATTTTGGATTAAGATAGCCAAGCCTTTCTCTTGGAGTTGTCCTAAACTTAAGAGATTGGTCTTAAGCTCTGGAACATAGTAAACATTGGAGATAACATGCATACCATCATTGATTTGAACCCGAATATTTCCTTTGGCAGCAACATTCAGTACTGTGTCATTTCCAAGTTTCACATTCTTATTGAGCCTTTCTTCAGAAATTTCTGTGAACCACTGCTTATTACCAGTCATATGATTACTGCACCCAAAATCTAAAAACCAATCTTCTCTTTGAAGAGATTGTGTCATCTCTTCATACGCCACCAACAAAATCTCATCTTCTGCCTCTGTGTCCTCACATGCTGTATAATGAGCCTACTTCTCTACTGCAGGACATTCATACTGAAAATGTCCTAGTTTGTGACATTTGAAACATTCAACAAGTGCCTTGTTGAAAGATTGCCTCGCACGTCCTCTTCCCCGTCCACGATTTCCTCTATTGCGACCACGACTTGCTCCCGAACGATCATCATAAGTGCCTTTCAGCACTTGTTCCTCAGGTTGAAAACTGTCCATTCTCTGCTCATGAACAAGCAAACTGCCATGAAGTTCATCAAGGCTTAGGGTGCTCAAGTCGTTGGCCTCCTCGATAGTTGAAATTTGGAGTTAAGGATCTAAGGATTTTGCTGACTACTGTGCTCGAGTCCAATGTTTCACCATTTACCTTCATTTTATTGACTACACTGAGAGTGCGGCCCAAGTAGCTATCAATCTTCTCACCGTCTTTCATGGTCAGCAATTCGAACTCCCGTCGTAGTGCTTGAAGTTGAGCCCGTTTGACTCGTGTAGATCCTTGGTATTTCTGCTGCATGGACCTCCATATTGCTTGTGACGTGCTTTTGTCTAATATTGTTTCAAGGATCTCTCTTTCAATAGCTTGAAACAAGTAGTTCTTTACTTTCATATCCTTCAGATTTGCCTCATTAACATTCCTCCTCTGCGCCTCAGTGGGCGTTGCTCCAAGTTTCGGTATGCCATCTTCTACTAGTTGCCACAGTTCTTTACTCCGCAGAAAGTTTTCCATGGTCATGGACCAGAAATCATAGTGGCCATCGAACTTTGGAATGGCCGGTTGAACAAACTTCTCAGATGTGGACATTCTTACTCTCACACTTCTCAACTATATTGCTCACTCACTCTGTACCAGATCGCTCTTCACACAGGATCTGGATAATTTCTCTCTGCACACGTAGTTCACTCAGTTTTGGATCAGGCCCTTTACGGAGCTCTGATACCAATTGTTACTACTACAATTATGCATAAATCTCACCAGAGAATGTTTTGTATGCAATATCTTATTCAATGCAAAGAATGGCTTATATAAGCCTTACAAACTCTGATAAAACAAACTAACTGCCACAGCTCACAGAATGGCATTAAACTAGGAGTAAATAATGCAACAAATAAAAAGATCTGTTCAAATCTGTTCAGCCCTATATTTTAGGAGCCTTATTGACACGTAAATAACTAACATTAACTTCTTTTAAACACAATGATTTGAAATATTAAAACTTATGGCTTCAGAAAGGAGCTTCCAACGACAACAAAAATATACGAAGGAGAAAGTAAGGAAAGAGCAAAGAAGCGGCGTGAGATGTGAGCTTTTAGGATTTTCAGTTTGATTTATATAGCCAAATAGGAGGGTTGATTATGTGGTTGTAAAAATTCTATCATTTTTTAATTATTTTTAATAAATAATAGCTTTAATTCAATTTTTTAAAACATAAAAATAGATATAAAATCAAAATTTTATAGAACATGCATCATAATATATGAACAGTGTTATAGAATTAGTATAAAATAAAAAAAAATATTCAATAAAAGAATTGACAATTTAATCAAATAAAAGTTTCATACTAAATTGAATATTTGTTAATATATATATATATATATATATATATATATATATATATATATAATTATATCTAGTATAATTAACTTAATTAAAATAATAAGATAACTTGAAGAGATTATTTATTAATATTAATAAATTAATTAATTATCTAAACTTCTATAAAATAAATAATTGGTTTTGAAAACTATCACTTTTAATTTATTTATACATTTATTTAATCACATAAGACACTCATAAATATGAACTAGTGTTTAGAGAATTCAATATTCTAATAAAAGATAAGAAAAGAAGAAACATGAATTTTTATCTATTCACCTTCACAACAAGCTGTATTGAGTTTACAATAACTTTAATTATCAATCCACTTCCAAGTTTTATAATATTCATACAAGAAAAACACACACAAAAAAAAAAAACCCAAATACTTTAGGCTTAGAAAACTTCTTACAACCACACCAGAATCTTGTATAATATAGAATATTCTTTTACTACTGTTTGTGAAATTCTATATAAGAAATATTTTGATTGCCTAATCAAGAACAAAAATACGTTGAAAAAACTTAAAAAAGAAACAAGATCACTTTCAGAATTATTAACTCAAAATAATAAAAAAATGAATGGTTATCTTCGATGTTATTTTATTCTTTGCTCATGAAAAAAATACTAAACTCTTAGCATTAAATCAAATTAAATTACGAGTAATATTTTATTAATATATGATTTTCAATAACATTAAAATTTCATATGAATTAAATAACACATTAATGTATTATTATTTTTTAAAAGTAAAAAATTAAAGAGGAGAAAAACGAAATGTTTGTTAAGAGTGGGATTTGAACCCACGCCCTTTCGGACTAGAACCTTATCTGGCGCCTTAGACCAACTCGGCCATCTCAACTTAGATGAAAATTTTATAATATCCGATATATAATCCAACACGTTAACAAAAAATTATTAATTTTGTTATGTAAGGGTTGAAAATTTTGATATTTTTATTACATTAAGTTTGAGTTATAATTAATTTGAATGTTCAGAGTGTTTAAAGATTATTTTAATTTTGATATGACTTTAGTATAGAGGGTTTATTTTTAAAACTACTTAAAATTGATATATTTTTACTTACTCACAAATCTTATTCCATCCATGTCCGCATCACCTTCCGTCACTTGGCTTGGTTTGTGATTTTTTTTTAGAAAAAGTGAAAACTAAAAGAGTGTCATATGAGAGACCTAATTATGTTCAAATTAACATTTATTCACTTAATTTAATATCGATGGTGATAAACTATGTAATAGTGATTTTTTTAAAGTATGTATAGCACTTTTTTTTTAAAATTTTTGATAAAGTTTAATATAGAATGAGTTGAACTTTATTCAATAAAAATAATTTTATTAGTAAAGCAAAAATTTCACTTTGAAATCTTTGTGTATGAAATCTTCGTTTTTATTTAGGATGGTTTGGTTAATTATCATAAAAAAAATTAAGGAGTTATATATATATATATATATATATATATATATATATATATATATATAAAAAAAAAAATATATTTTTTATTTGAAATTACACATGGCAGTCACGTGGCGACGACATTGTTGGTTACAATACTTATACTGGCAATTATGGTCAAGAATTTTTCTATCAATCGCCATCTACTTCAGAGATATCGTTTGACACATTTTTTTAAAGTACAATAATAAAAAACAATTCCTTTTTTAAAAATTTCATCGTAATAAAAAATACTAATACCAAACTCATAAAAAAATATTTAGGAGATCTAGTCAGTATGGTCATTAAACACGTCACCTAACAATTAACGATGTTTATTCTGAAGGACGAATTTCATGCATGACTATAAGTATAGGATGAATTTTGTATAAACTTTGAGGAAGAAACGAATTCCAATTTTGTATGTAAGTACATAGACTAAAAACATACTCATCTCTATTTTATACAACACGAAAAGTTAGTAAGACAGAAATATGTTATTTACAAATGATATTATCAATTATTTCATCTTCTAAACCATTTCATTTTGCAGACAGGTAAGAAGACAAGCACAGCATAGTATTCATAAAATTTATTTTCTAAACATAAACTCTTACACGAAAAGCTCATCTTGTTCTTTATTGTGAACTGAAAAAAATTTTTGTTGGGTAATTAGTATATTAACTTACATGCATGTGTTGGTTAATTTGAAAATATATTATATTTTGTTGTTGTTGGAACTCATCCTGAGTTATGCCTATAAATATTGCTGAGATTTGATATCCATTTTTTTTTCATATTGATTCGTGCATATTGTTGTTAGCCAAATTATGATTTATGGTTATATATATTGTTACATGTGGCTAATGTCATTGTTGGTTTCAGGCTAAAATTTAATAATTAATTGATCCAGGCATGAATTGTAGTTTTAGTTTTGAAACCATATATAAAAAGTCACAAATTAATCCTTTCATAATATGATTCACAAAGTTAGAATCATAAATTATTGGTCACATACATTATATAAATATAACATAGTTAGATTAAATAAAAAATGATATGTATTTTAAAGACATGTGACTATATATACTTATGAATTAAAGTAGGTCTAACATCATAATTCATTAATAAATATCGAGAAAATCTTATAAATAGATTAAAATGAATTTTAAATCTCACCAATGCATATAATCATAAATTAGAATAGATTCCAAGAACAAAAAGACTTGAAATAATGATATAATGCCGTCTCAATTTAACCAATACATGAATGTACTTTAATATTCTTATAACCAATACAATTAATTCAATCCATACCTAACAAGGTTAATAAGGTGAGTCCCTCATATATAAGTTAATGTTAGAATGTAGATTTTAACACTAATTTTACTAAAACATTATTTAAGAGCACATCCCATTCAAGATTAATGTTGTATCTAAAATATGATCTTATATATTAATTAAAATGGTTATTTTTTTATCAAATTTTTAATAGCTAATGTAATATATGGAATCCAAATAGATTGTTACATTTTAACCTCTGAACACTGTTTTCTGCGTTCTTCTGATCTGATAAAACAAAATTGGCATGCAAAGTACAAATGCATGGCTGTCTGAGATGCATTCTCTGCCTTTCTCTTGAAATAATCAAAAACTAAATTTGTCCTTTCTGCTTTCAAAGAATTCTTGTTTTGCAAATGATTCCAGTTACAACTGTGATGCACCAAAGAAAACCCTCAAGAAAAAACAAACAAACTTTTACCACAGAAAAAAAAAAAGAGAATATGATTTAACCAATACATGTCATCACTTTATATTGTTTGTCTGTTATTTGAAAATAGTTTAAAGTAACAAGTAAAATAAACAAATTTTGCTTAGAAATAAGAGAGGAGAAAGTAGTAACATTTATTTTGAGATTATTATTCACAGGTTCTTCAATTACTTAGTGAAACTCTTCTCGAGAAGTTGACTTGCAAAATATTAATGGAGCATTGGTGATCTCAACAAAATTTATTCATCCAATATCTGTCATAGATGTCAGATTTAATTTTATTACTGAATCAATTTAATGGCTGAACAGATAAAGAAGAATCACAGACATGCAAGGTTGAGAAACCTTCTTTCTGAGACAAGTTGGAGCCTGGGTGCACTATAAATACATGCAAACTTTACGTAAAACAATCAAAACATTTAGAATTTGATCGTTATTCATAGCGAAACCTCTCAAGAAAACAGATCTTGCAGATACACATTTTGTTCATGTTCAATCCTTGAAGTTTGTTATTAATTCCATCTTAGTTCTGTGAATTTACTTCTCACTGCTTTAGTCTATGCTTCTCTTGCTTTTGTAAATGTTTCTTCCTTTTGTTTGAAATGAATTTAATAATACAATGATCGTATGAAGTTATTCTATAAGTTATTATGTGGTAGTTGATAATTAAATTAGGTATATGGAAGTTTCTATAAATTGGTGTATAGTTAAATCGTTTCAGTTTTATTTCATGACAGAAAAACTCACTCAGAAAATCGAAACCAGTGCATACCACATCCATTCTACATGTGATTAAAAAATAAATAAACAAATTAATAGCTAGTCACTAGGCAATTTTATGTTTTTCTTTAGAAATTATAAACATAAATATTTTATTATTCAAAATATTTGAATGTTATGTATTGATTGTGAGTGGAAGAGATCAAGATAAATGTCCTCCTCGTTCATTCTATAACAAACATATGCGAGGTTCAAAAGTTATGCAGTAATGGCAGAAATTGATTCTTCCTTCTTGAATACAAATGGAAGCCAAAAATTCATTAGTGTGCATTTCAGACTTTCAACACTTTCAAGTTGAAAGTTTAGAAAACACAATGATAATTTTGAATACGCCATTTTTATCCAAGAAATATGAATGAGTTTATTATTGTATAAATTGAACTCTTCTTCATGTTAGTTATAGAATGGATTAAGACATTTATCTTGAACTGTTCCAGTCACAATCAATGCGTAATATCCAAATATTTTGAATAATAGAATATTTATGTTTATAATTTTAAATAAAAAAAATGGCCAGTGACTTGATGCTATAAATTTATTTATTTTCTTAATTTTGTTATATATGTATAAATTAATATATGAATAAAAATATATATTTTTAATTTTTTTCATTTTATTCTACCTTCTTCATCTTTATTTTGTCAAACATAGTTAAGTATGCTAAATAATGATTATTTATATTAAAGAATTTTAAGATTTTAAACTCCTAAATGGAGTTAAACATAGTTCCTTTTAATTATAAATCCGTAAAAAGATGTAATCCTGGTAATAATATGAGATTAATGTGTGGTTGATTTTAACATCCAAATGAAAAATGAATAATGATGGTAGAAGAAGCATTGGGTTGCCCAATTGACTGTAATTATATTGAACAAATATCAAAGAGAACTTGTAATTTTCTCGGAGAATATCAACATCAACCAAAGCAAATGATTCCATTTCCAACTTATTAAATTATAAATTTATATTACATTTATTTATTTTTCTAAATGTATAAAATTTAAATAAGAATGAGAACAATAATAATAAATATGATTTTGCAAATGTCTAAATGTATACAGGATTTTATAAATACCTGGATATGATTTTTATCTTTATCTTTTGTATCTTCCTCTTTGTTATATATTTTTTTAGCTATTGTCTTTTATGTATAAAATGTTAGAAGTCTGTAACGAACATTGTATGGCTGCCATCAGTATCCAAAAAACATGAATCACTTAACAGTCCTAAAATCGAAATCAAGAGAAGAAGAAAATTAGGTTTAAATGCAATATGAACAATAGAAGATTCTTCTCAAGTTATACATATGCTACACCGTTCACTCACTCTAATTCATCATCGCAAACTCAAATCATTTGCCTTTCTTGTTAACGTTGATTCTTTGAAAAAACTATAATTGTTTAAAACTAGAAAGAACAACCGTGTTGCATCAGATTTCAGATCAAATCTTGAGAAGGATGTGTTCTTAGATGATGTTTAAATAAAATTGGTGTCAAAAATTACATTCTAACATTAACTTAAATATTAAAGACTATCACCTTGTTAATCTACTATGCATTATGTTTATTTCATTAATGGCTACATGCATTATGTTTATTGATCTACTACGTTTGAGGTATTTAGATTCACAAATTAAATTGATATCATGATTAATTAAATCTAACTATGTAGAATTTCATAATCATTTGAGTTCGATGACAAATGATTTGTACTTCTAATTTTGTAAAATATACTTATGAACTTTTCATTACATTAGTATTTATTCTTATAAGATTCTCAAAATTACAAATACAATTCATTAGTAACATAAAATGGATTCAATTAATTATAAAATCCTACCTGATTAAAGCTAATTAATCATGAAATCTAACCAATATATGAAATCATAAATGTAACCTTGAATAATAATGCATCTAACAATGCAATACATGATAATATTAAAAAACATATTGAATTAATTAAAATGATTATCAACTCTCATTAATGCAAGTAGCTGTAAAGAATAGGCTGCAAGAACAACAAATCATAAAAATAAGACCAAACTACACTCTCAAATTAATTAAAACATGCATGTAACTCAATGTACTAAGTACACAAGGGTTGATGCTGACAAAGTGTTCACTCCAACCTAACTTAAATCATAGTCTTGGATAATGTATAAAAATCCTAAAGCATTTTTTCATACTTTGATTGGTGTTTGTGTCCAACATGTGTTTACAGTCTTTGTGCCTTTAAAAGATATTAGGCTCTTCTATTTAGGTTGATGGTGGGCTCGTTTCTTATCCCTTATATTAGTAGACTCTTATATTATCTGATGGTGTGGGGACATGAATGCAAATTTGTCTATTTACAATGGGTTCAAAATGAAATTCTATCTATATATATGGTCATTGCAAAAAAACTTCTAAATAGTAACCAATTTACTAGTCAATAATTATTACTAACTATAGTGACCAATTTAGACATAAATTTACAAAATTAAAAGTTATTGGTTACCAAAATAGTCATTATTATGAATAAAAAAGTATAATTGGTCACTAAATTAGTTTTTAAAATGAGACCATAGTTTTAGCTAACAAAGAAAATTAGTCACTTGAAATTAATTACCTAGGTCTTGACTACCAAAATAACTTAGTTTCTAATTGGTCTCTAATTAATTAGTGACCAATTATAATATTTTATTTATAATAGTGACTATTTTAATAACCAATAATTTTTAATTTTGTAAATTGGTATCTAAATTGGCTACTATAGTTATTATTATTTTTTTCTAAAATTGATTTTTAATTGAAGATTTTCTTGTAGTATCACATACGAATCAATTGAAAATCATCCGACCATTTTTTATTATTATCTAACACTTCGGCTAAAAAATTTTGTATAACCTAAGGAATTTTTCTTTAGGTAGGATATCTCCGTTCCACCTATCCTTCTAAACTTTGAATTTGTTTCCATCACTTATTTGCCAATATATACTTTTATCAAACCACCCTTCATAATTACCCCGGTTAGTTTCTTTAGATCTCTATAGACCATACCGATTCATTATTATGATTCAATATAATATGCGGTTAAATAAACCACACATCTAGAACGTAGGAAAAACAAATACTAAAACACACTACAAAAGACCTTGCACTAAAGTTAGGATAAATTAATTCATCTAAACAAATTAACACTGGTTTCTTTCAATTGAATGATGGTTCTTCAACTGTTGGTTTGAAAATATATAGAATAGTATGGAAAGTATGTCTCTAACTAATCTCTTTTATAATTAGGTTTATACTTTTAGCTAAATAGATTACATTTCATTACACAGATAACAAAGATTAACATTGTGAGCAAAATCATATTTTGACCATCGTAAACATTGAAATTTGAAACATCATCTATCTAAGACAGAGAAAAGTAATGCATGGATGGAAAAAGAAAAGGAAAACTATCTTTGACTCATAAAAGTTACTGAATTTATGCTTCGTGGATGATGCAACGTGTATTCAAACATGCATTTACTTTACTCAGCAAAAGTTCCATTTGAACATGCAAGTAGTTTAAAATCTGAAACAGATTAACATGAACGCATTAATGTATTCAAATATGCATTTACTTTGGTAATCAAAGTTTCATTTCAACATGCTAAGTGGTTTAAAATGTTAAGTAGATTAACATGAACACATTAATGTAGCATTGAGATGGTGAAGTAAGTTACAAAACACAAGACTATGGTAAATTGCGATATTACTGCTTTAAGAGAAAATTTATGAAAATAAAAGCCAAGAATTAAAGCATCTGTCAGAAGGAATTGAATTACACTGCCCAAACTTTTCGTCGATTTTTTTTTCTCGATTAAGTTTTAGCAATGCATGTATTTGATCTGACACAGTAGAAAGAATCAAACAGATGATGCTGCTCTGACATACTTTTATGAATCCCAATTAACGTTTTTGCTGCCACCAACCCTCGCCATGCTTGACGGCTAAGCGGAGGACCACCTTAAAAAATGTCTCACTATGAATTTGTCGTTTTTTTTTTGACGTAATTATTTCAATTAAACGAGAGAAAGAGAAAGACTATGAATCTGTAACTTTTTGTGATAGCTGGCTGATGAAATTTCAGAAATCAGAGGAACATGATGAACATATCTTGAAACTGAACAAAAAATACAATAGAAATTAAAGAAAAAAAAAAGTATATGAAATTCACAGGATCACTCTATATTCAAGGAATCGTTTAGTTCTTTTTCCATGAGCTCCCAAATCATATTGGTTGGTGCGTCGTTATTATATTCTCGAATAAACGCCATGATTTCAAACTGCACATCAGCTTCGTATTTTTTTGCATAAGCAATCACACTTCGTACATCATTGTCATCTTCAATTCTCATGGAACGATAACAAATCTTGAACTCATTCATTGTCACTGGATAACGGTAACACAAATCAACCGTGTACGATTTGCCATCGGAAACTGTGAATAAATTTAAAATTGTTCGCTTAAGAAAAGCCAGCGTCATGTAGTTATTTAGTCGAACATAGCTACTAATTTCACTCACATATATTGAACACATGTTTTGGTCTTTCGTGATGTGACCGTTGTAGTGAACCAATGCCATTATAGATGAAAAATTCATTATCTGAAACATTTGCAAAAATTAATTTTCAGTGAGGAAGTAAATGATTCCATTTGCAAGACAAGAGAAGCATAGACTGAAGCAGTAGAAGTAAATACACACAACTAAGATGGAATTAATAACAAACCTCTAGGATTGAACTTGAACAAAATGTGTATCTGCAAGATCTGTTTTCTTGAGAGGTTTCTCTATGAATAACGTATCAAATTCTAAATGTTTACGTAAAGTTTGCATGTATTTATAGTGTACCCAGGCTCCAACTTGTCTCATAAAGAAGGCTTATCATCAGAATTTTCACATCAAATTACAACAAACTTTGTTAGTAACGCTTAGTTGGTAGTGATATCTGTGATTGATCCTGGTCTATGATGCTCTGACACGTTTCATAAATAGTCTATACGTATCGAACACCGACACCTGTACGATATTTGTAGGAGACACTATGTCCAGTTTGAAAGATATTTTTTTATCTTTCATATGATTTTGACAATTAAAATAAAGAACAAATCTTATATTATCACTATTTTTTACATATTGGATATTAGATAGATAGATTAGCTTCATCTTTGTAGTAGTTGACAATGTGTTAGTAGATAGTTTCAAATTTAACATGTATATACACACTATCCCGTGTTCTATATTTTTTTCAATTTAACTTTTGTGTTCATGTCCATGTCGTATCCATACCCATTTTCGTTTTCGTTTCCGTATCCATACACGTTTCCATTTCCGTATCCGGGCAACATAGATCGTGGTCCCTCTGATACATATCAGCAGCATTTAGTGTGTTGCATAGCAGAAGCCTTGGAACGATGAATCTTACGCTTTTGCATGGCTGCCATTTGTAAACATTCAGATCAAACTCAAATATTATATTTCCATGTGTATTGAATCAGCATGAATCAGTTTCTGTCATTTCTGTACTTATTTTGACCTTTGCATGTCTTTCATTCTTCTTTACTGTTCAACCGTTAAATTGATTAAGTAATAAAATTAAATAGGACATCTATTAAATATAATACGCTGTCAATTAACCTGTGTATAAATTCGGAGATACGACGAAGCAAGCAACTACATGTTTGTTTCATTATCTCTGGGTGAATAAATTTTGTTCAGATTACCAATGCTCCATTAATATTTTTTCTACTCAACTTCTTCAGAACAGTTTCACTAAGTAATTGAAGAAGCTGTGAATAATAATCACAAAATAAATGTTACTTCTTTCTCCTCTGTTATTTCCAAGGAAAATTTATTTATTTTAGTTGTTATTTTAAAATTTTCAAATAACAGACAAACAATATAAAGTCATAACATGTAATCGTATAGTTATTACATTCAATTTTCCAACAAACCTCAAATGAACTAAACAATTATTCAATTAATTTGTAAAGTTTTTTACTTATTCCGTATACAAGAAAAAAAGGGATATATTATTCAGCGTGGTAGATTGTTGACAAACAAGAGATAGGAAGACAGTAGGGTGCATATGAATATTTATAATGAAACAAAAGGCAGATGAATCAATACACAAGTATAAAGTGGATATTCTCAAACCTATGTTGATTTGTTCTTGCTCTACCCGTTCATTTTGAATGGAATAACATTATGGATGTGAAAAATGTCTTCCTTTGTGTCTTTGATGTCTGAAACTACCACACCGATACAAAACAAATTTGTTAAGGTGTAGCATAGAAGACACTAACCCATCTCAATGTACATATCTCATGCATGGGTATTCTTTCTATCTTGTAATAGGTTGATGTAAGGTATTGGGTTTAGCTCTTGGTTGCATATAATTGTGTTTTTAGAGTGGTTCTTTTAACTCATTCTCATTTGAATTTTAGTTGAGCTATCATCCATATTATATATATATATATATATATATATATATATATATATATATATAACTTAAATTGGATGATATTGTATTTTGTAAAAGGTTAAAACAACCCAACACTACAAGAAAATATTTTTTTAGTAATCAATTTTAGTGACCAAAAGTTATTAGTTACTATAGTGATCAATTTTGATACCAGTTCACAAAGTAAAAAATTATTGGTTACTAAAATAGTCACTATTATCAACAAAAAATTATAATTGGTTACTAAATTGATCTTTAAAATTAGCTACTATGATTTTGGCTACCAAAGAAAATGATTACTAAAAATTAGTTACCTAAATTTTAGCTACCAAAATGACCTACTTTCTCCTTATTATAGAAAAAGATGTGAGGTTCCATGTTTTTCCTTGATGTGGGATTCTTTTTATTTTCCTTATAGTACCATTCAACATGCCTTTGGGGATGTCACAAGAAGTTTCTAAAGTTATGATTGTAAGAAAAGGAGCTTCTGCAACACCAAAAGCCAAATGTGGACTAGGAATCCAAATGGTTAGTACATAGACAAAGTATTTTAAATTTCCTAGACTAATGAAAAGCATCGAAGATTTTGTATTGTGATTACTACTTTTCACCCTATCCTACCCTACTCTCCATCCAAGTATTATACACAGTGTATGATTATTTATTTTTCTTTCGCATTGCATGCGCTCCAGCTAGACCAAACATCCATAATGCTTTCATATCTATGTATACTTACCACTAGATTAATTAAAGACCTACAAATTTTATGCATGTAATCGGACATAAACACCAATCCGAATAAAAGAAGCTTGCTTTAGGAACTTTATTAGTAATCCAAGTTCATATCTTAACCTGAGCTAGATTAAAGATCTCCTCAACATCTTTTACCTTACTTCTAAATATGATATTATTCCTATGTATCCAAATAGACCATTCTATAACAACCCACGTACATTTTCATTTGTATTATCCTTTCTACCTTTGTGAGACTAAATTTTATAGTTTAATCCAACAAAAGATATTTATCTCATATTTCGTCTGTGCTATTAAGTTAATTCTTTTGATTATTCCTTGAAATGATTTCAGATTTTGTCATTTTCTCAACTCATAACCAATATATTTTTATCGTTTGCTAATGTATTTTACTATTACATATTAAAAAGAACACTTAATACATATATCCTTAACTCTAAATTATATTAAATTCTGAGGGTGTGTAAAAGAAACAAAGAAGAAAAAGAAAAGGGCGCCAAAGAAAGTGTGAAGTTTTAACCTATTAGATTAAACTTATATACAATTATGTGGTTGGAAAATTTTATTGTTAATTAATTATTATATTACAAATAGGTCCGTGTATATATGTACTCTAAACTAAAGTAAATCATCTTTATAATAATATTCAAATTAATAGTATCTTTATA
>Ga0214543_1007580_pt1 | contig 18466 bp, 6 predicted proteins | sample CNSS2metaG_FD_160094 | JGI IMG/M metagenome (GOLD analysis project Ga0214543, IMG submission 160094) | Root nodule microbial communities from cowpea collected in UCLA plant growth center, Los Angeles, California, USA - CNSS2 | ecosystem: Host-associated > Plants > Roots > Nodule | place: USA...
TATATATATATATATATATATATATACTTTAAAGATTTAGGGACTTTAATCTTGTTAATATTTATTAGTATTTTATTGAATAATAATATTTTATCTCATACTACAAAATACATGAAATATGTTCAAAACAATAATCAAGATCAACAAATTCAAGTGAAAAGCCCAAGCTCAAAACTGTAAACATCGTTAGGCGTAGATCCAAGCTCGTTGGACAAAGAGGCACTGAGTGCCAACCACCTTGCACTAGGATCAATGGGGCTAAGCACCAACTCCCTAGGGTTGAACAGGTTGAGCACAAACTCCTTGGGGCTGAATGACACTCAGTTGCTTCTTGTTTTATCCTTTATCTTCATATATTTTAAGAGCACTTTATCTTCTTTATCAAGTGGGGTAACTTATCTCTTATAACACTAGGAATTGTCTAAATTTGTTTTGTCTATGATGGTGCTTTTAGACGATTCATCTTTGCACCTTCGAATGATGATTTATAAGCTTATTCTATCTTCAACTACACAAACACACATTATAATGTTTAATAAAAGCTAATGTTTTCATACTAAAAGCTTATTTTACTTCTTTGAAATAAACCCTGGTTAAAACAACATATTTTATGCACAATGATTATCTAAGAAAATCAAGTTTGAGTGGTGCTTAATGAGTGCATAAATATGAACTCATCATATACTCATTTGCATCCTACAAAGATTTTGGCTTTAAGAAACTTTGTCAAATCCCAAGTTTTATTCTTTATAAGGCATTGATATACCTCATGCATAACCACATTCCACTTGTTAGGATCTGCAAAAAGTGATTTCCTTACAATATGCATGGTTCAAACAACGATTCCATTTTGATGTAACAGTTAAAACAAAAGGCACCACCTCATCAAGCATGTACCTCATAGAGGTAGGTTTGGTTATCTTGGTATACCTTTGCATTACAATTGGTTGTTGCATTGGATGATCTCATCTTCAAACTTTAATTGGTGCAAGTGTAGATAAACCCCTTGTGAATCTCTTTCAATGTAACTAGATGATGCTTCAGATGATTGCTTTAGTGTCTAAATGACAAAATCATTTATATCCACCTATCAGAGAATCCATTCACACTTACTTGAACTTCGTCATACTTTAATAGAGAAAATTAGTCTCTACTTACAGTCACCCTTTATGGATGAAAAGATTCTAAACTTTTTTGTTCTTGGTTAATAGCCTAGAAGAACCTCATTCTTGAGTTTGGGTTCTAATTTACTATTGTCTACATAGTAGTATGCAATTCAACTAAACACTTTCAACAATAACTAGTTTGTTGGCTTACCAGACCATACCTTAATAGGAATATCGAATCCATCAATCATAGACAAAAATGCGGGAAAATTTAAACATTTATTACATCTGAAAATAACTTAAATCCATAATTTGAAAACTCAATTATGATATCCAAGTCTGGTAACAAGAGTTTACAAAATTATTCCAAAATCATAAAACATCAAAACTCTGAGAAACTTTCTCCCAATCTAGCCCCGCTCCGGTGCTACGCCTCACCAGATCCACCTGCAACATCATTTGCTCCAGTATACCGCGTACACGATCATCGCCAAACACAAGCACATAGGGTGAACTTACAATAACACAAAAACAAACACACACACACACACACACACACACACACACACACACATATATATATATATATATATATATATATATATATATATATATATATATACACTAGATAAATAATACAAGTACGCCAAAGGAATTCCTATCCTTTGGTTCCACATCACATGGCCACCACCATGTTACCCGTGTTCTACGTTTTTTGATGAATTCCTCGAGATGTCTTGTTGCCACACCTATAAGCCACAACTGATAGAGCACGTGCGGGAAACCATGCTATAGACCACACTCCGTAACACCAGGTAGAGTTCCCAATACGAATAACATTCGTAACGTCCCAAGACTACCAAACTCGTCAACTTAATACTAAGGAGGGCAATCTAACTGGACCCATCCGTACGCGCCACCACACGCACACTCACATCGGCAACACTTGCCAACCCAAGCCACAATTCAAGAGTTCCTCGTGTTCAGCTGCCATCCCGAGCCACAACTCAAGAGATGTCATTCTGAGCCATAACTCAAGGAATGCCACGTACTTAACTCCTATCTCGAGCTACAACTCAAGAGATACATTCTGAGCCACAACTCAAGGAACACCAACAAGCCAACCTTCGAGATATCACCAAAGCCTTGTAGACCACGCACATCCAAAACAAGCAAAACATCATTCATACCTCTGTATTATCGCCTGGCGCAGCTCACAAGTCGTCAGGCGCTACACGCTTTTAAATCGCCTGGCGGGGGACACGTGTTGCTAGGCGCCAAGCGCCTCTGGATCCTTTGCCTGCAGTTATCGCCTGGCGGATCAACCATTACCGCCATGCGCCACGCCTCTCTGCCGCTCTCTAAAACTGTAACTATCGCCTGGCAATTCCAAACCTGCCGCCAGGCGCTGCACCAGTAATGCATGGTTAACTGGTTTGGCACACTCTTAACTAGGTTCCACCCCTTTAGTCCTGTAATTTCACACATCCAGGTTACTGAATCCTTTTATATATGTGTATATATATATATATATATATATATATATATATATATATATATATATATATACCCCTATACAATATCCACCATCATTCACAACTTATAACTACGATATTCTTCAATTTCCCTTAAGGATGCAACCCCATCTAGGCTGAAAACAAATCAGTGGCACTCAACCATTTGAATTGTCATTTCTTTGCACGTTAAAAGTACCTACTATGCCTACCCACTAGTATAGACACTACCTCAAGGAATCCCCCTTTGAATCATGTTATTGGTCATCCTTAGCAACATTCATCCTTAAGTTAGTCGTAGACTTTCTATAACTATTAGGAACACAACATCTCTCTTAGTTACAATCACTACTGATGCGACTCCCGTCATGCTATTGTCCAATCCATCTCCATACTTAAACATCTTCTATGATTTCCCACTCTTAATTCCATAAGTCATAAAATCTTGTCCCATTACCAAACTGATCCCTTTGTATATCTTCCATCACTATTATATTCACTACTAAGTACACCTCCTCACAGCTCCCCAACCTACCCCTGCCAAGTCAACCAGCAGTTGCTGGTCAACCATCGTCACCTGGCGGCAAATTGCATCCTGCCAGGCGGTGCATCAGTTTCTGGAAATTTCCAGATTTTGTTACACATGCCACAGGCACCATAATGTTCCAAAACCCATTCTTCTGCCTAATTCCACAATCCAATAATGCAATCATGCTTTCAAATACTATAATTTTCCCTTTTAAGTGCGAATATAAGAATTCATCACAACTTTCTATATTAATAAATATGTAATTTCAAATCCCAATTTTTCTATGCCCTAAATGATCGTTCATAGACTATTTCTCCAATTAGCACTAATTAAACATATTCTGAATCATTCTTAATACTCCGTAATCCACCCTTATATAGACTCCCTTCTTTACCGAATAAAATCATTCCAGAACACCAAAAACATGAAAATCGAGTCAATCTCACTCGCGTCGCTTGACGGGTGTTCATCACCGCCAGGCCATTGAAACAAAACCCAGAAACTGGGTGACAGATAATACGCCGCCTGGCGGTAAGGATCATGCCGCTAGGCGGTTCCGCTTCAGGAACCCAAAAACAACACAGAAACAACATGAGTCGCCTAACGACTTTGAATGCTTGCCAGGCGATTTTTGGAAAATTTCTAGAAACCCAGAATTTCAAACGTGACAGGAATGATTCATGCATATACATACTATACATAAAGAAATTTGCCTCTGCCCTTTCTCATTCATGTCAAATAAAATTTTGGCAAAAAAGAAATTTTAATTTAGGTCTACCAAGGTTCGAACCCATAACCATGCCAATGTCAAATCAATGCACAACCATTCAACCAATTCATGTTTTGTGATAATTCCTATAATTCTAGGATTATACTTTCACTCATCATGATTCGACACATTATTAAAATAATAACAAATTAAATAGCACATAAATGGCATACATAGGACTTGAACCCAAATCTTCTCACCCAATCAAGTACTCTCAACAATTTGAACTAGTACTTTTCCATGTAATAATCAATATTTAATGTCATAAAGATTCTCACTACCCGCATTTTTTAATTAATTATTTTTGCGGGTCTTACATATTCTAAGGATTAAAATTAAAAAAAAACATACAGTTCTATGAACATTGCACTTAAGATAAGCATCATAGAGTTTCTCTGTTGAGAGAAGATAGGTATTTCTTCTCTATCAATAATGACTATTCAAGGATGACTTGAATATTCACAATAAAGTAAAAATCTAAAACTTTCGCTTAGTTCAAACATTGGTCTAATTTTATGCTTAATCAAACTAACAAGAATGTTAAACATCTAATGATAGATAATGAGTTGGAATTCTAATTTAAAGAGTTTTACAACCTTTATAAAGATGAAGGTATATAGAGATAAAGGTATATTAAATTGTTTTTCTTTATTTTTTATTTTACTATTTAAATTCGTAATATTCAGACAGGATGTTATATAATATCTAAGATTAATTTTTCTCATAATATTTATTTTATGATAAATATTTATTTTAGTAATTTTAAAATAAAAGTAAAGTTTCATACTAACAAAGACAATGACGAAAATGATTTGAAATGATCGTTTAAGCTTTTGTATGATAAACATATAAACCATTAACGAGGGTACATTACTCTAAAGACAAAAATATAAGCTTAAATCTTTAAGGAATTATAACAATAGAAACTTTTTAGAGTCGGGTGAGCTCGAAGACAAAGACGGGTCGATCTTACCTGACAACCAACACGAGTCAGCAGGTTCGATGACTCACACGAGTTTGACGGGCCAAACGACCTAGAGGTGTCGAGCGAGCTTGACAACCTAGACGTGTTGAGCGGGCCTGACAACCCAGACGTGTCGGGCAAGCCCAACGACCTAATCGACCCATTGACCCGACAAGCCTGACCGACCCGATGACCTAGTCAGGCCCAACCAGTCCGACGATCTAGACGAGCCCGACAACCTTGCTAGCCCATCGACACAAACTTGCCAGATGTGCCCGATGGCACAAACAACCCGACAACCTAGATGGGTTGGACGGACTCGACAACCTAGACGGGTCCGACCAACCCGAGGACCTAGGCGGGCCCGACTGACCCGATGACCCAAACGGGCTTGACCGGCTTGTCGACCTAGACGGATCCAACGACCTAGACGTGCCCGACCGACCTAATAACCTAGCCGGTTTGGGCCAACCGAACGACACAAACTGGTCAGGTAGACCCAATGACACAAACGGACCCAACGACCCAGATGGGTCAAGTGGGCTTGACAACCTAGTGGGACCAAGCCTGGCCAATGACCTAGATGGACCGAGTTGGGTCGGGTGGTGCACAACCGGTAGGTATGGGTCGTCAGGCTTGTCTGGATCATCGGGCCGAGCCAGCCTGTATGAGTTTTTTGGTCGGCCCGACTCGTCTAGGTCGACGGGTCAGACCAATTCGGTTTGGTAGTCAGGTTAGCCCAACCCATCTGGGTCGTCGAGCCCGTTTCCAAATTTATCATGAACTCAAAACATAATTAAGCCTAAAATAAATATTTTAAAAATTAAATTTTATCTCACCAGAAATTCAATTGTTTCTTTCAAACAAGAAATTGAAATGTAAGGTATTTTAATTTCTTTATCCAAACAAATTATTTAAAAAATGAAGGGATTTAATTGCAAACAATTAAATACAAAGTATTTCAATTTCTAAGCAAAATACTTTATCCAAAAAAGTTAAGGAATTATAACAATAGAAACTTTTTGCGAGCATCACAACCAAAGTCATTTTAATTAACTATTTAAAAATTAACAAAAAATAATAAAAATTATAATGATCAAATTAGGGACTTTTTTTTTAAATAACCATACCCATATTCTTAAATATATATATATATATATATATATATATATATATATATATATATATATATATATATATTCATTTAAAATTTTAATACAATGTTTCGAAATTTCTATTTAATTAACATCGAGCAGGGGAAATTTATTCAATATTAATTTATTATGAGAAATATAAACTTGAAATTTTAATATATGAACTTCCGAATCAATCATTTTAATTTATGATCAAATTTCTCCTATTCACATTGATGCAGAACCGCAACGTAAACATTGAAATTAAAATTGAGACAAAGCAACCATTTTTGCTACATATTATTTATCAGGTAATAATTAGTATCTGTTTTTTTTAATTTGTTCGAAAAATAGTTGATAAACAAAATCATTCTTTTTGGAACTTAAATGGCACTCTTTCAAAATAAAGAAAATCATGTAAAACACTGCCATCACACAATCATGGTCTTTGACATTCAGTGAGAGTTATCAGGAGCACATAGTTACAAGCACATGGATTTTAGTTCAGATAGAAATATCAGGAGTAGAACTTAAAGCAATAAGCACTCCATAAATATAATAGAACTCTTCTCCTATGATTAAGAGTCAGAAATCAAAGGTACTTCTTCCATGATTGAAGCTTCATTGTTGCTAATTGCAGTGGAAGCTGGGCAAACATGTAATGTAGTGCATATATCTGTTGTTTTCAGGTACTTCTCTGCTTTGACAATAATCAAAGGTCCATATTCAAATACCATCCTCTTGCACTGCAACAAAAATTCTCCATTAGAAAAAACCTTGGACAAGAGGAAATAATTGATCATGAAAGTGATATATATATATATATATATATATATATATATATATATATATATGACTAGACAATTTCTTTATATTGTCAATGCATATACTAAGAAGACATTTTTTATTTTATTTTTTAATTAGAGTTTAATCTTGGTAATTTATAATAAAAGTTCATGTTAAAGGTTATAGATTACCAAAATTAAAAACAAATATGAATGCAGAAACAGTACTAAAAACACTTCAAGGAGTGAAAATAAATTTTATCCATTACTAATTATTGTTATAAGACTTTAGGCGATCTTAACCTTCTTTCATGAGATTTATATATTTTCAACTCTGTTGCGGCCCCACAAAAAGAAAAGTTTATCCAGTTCCAAGAGTACAAAATTATTTCATTTGTTTGGTTGGACTATCCTTTGGATGGTGAAGTGAGAATAATGTCACCAATTTGCACACAAGAGCTCAATTATTGGCTAGGTCAGGAGGTTGACAGCGGAGATAAACCATTAAATGAAAATACCTGTGGGCAAAAACTGTGGTTGCAAAATTTTCTTTTGCCAAGACCAGTATAAAAATTTGAAAAATCCTTTTTTGGATTCATAGGAAAGGATAGATTCAATGCAACAAGGTGTTTAAGAATACAACGTAATTTAGTAAATAAGAGAGTGAAAGAAAGATAGAATTTTCTTACCTTCTTTGACAACTGATCCATAGAATTGCATGCTTTCAACAGTGCCTCCATTATCTCAAGCTGACATATTAAATAGTTAGTTTCATAAGCAACAAAAGGTGACAAAAACGTCGAGTAGCAGAGTGGGGTCAAAACAACAATATTAGAAGGCTTTCAAGGAAAAAATAGAAACCTAGTAAAGTATATATGACAGGGACTTAGGTATAATGCATATGTAACTTTCATATTAAGTAAAAAATATTAAGTGACCTAGTTTTCCTCTCTTAGCAACTAGTTTTTAAGGGAGGGTTTTATGAGTGCTCGGGTGTTTAACAGTGTATGCTACAAGAATAAAAATTAAAGCACATGTAACATTCAGACTTAAATTATTTCTGAGGGTAATGCAGATTTTTCCTGGTACATCTGCAAGCCACAGCCACGTCCTTCACAAATGACCACTATATTTTCAATTTCAAACATTGATAATTCGTTTCTTATTCTTTTTTATATCTATCCTTCTCATAACAAAAACAGGACAAAAATGCACATTATATATTAATGTGCTTGTGCATAAAAACCTACACGCTGCATTGACCATAATCAATTTCTTTCTTCTGTTTCACTGCAAACCATCCAAGCAAAAGAAAAAGGAAAGAAAATTCTAATTTGAAACAGTATAAAAAGTATGCAACAAACCCTTATGTGACAAGAAGGAGCAGAAAATTCTCATGGGGATAAGATAAACTTTGATGAGAAATGTTACAAACACACTCTTTTTAAAACATTTACTTAAATATATTACTTTTTATTTATTAAAATTTATTGGAAATTAAAAATACAATGGATATTTTTTGTCTTCTTTAGTAATTTTTATTATGATTTTGTAGTCTTGATTAAATTTTAAATAATATTACAGAGTGTGTTCGTAAGTAACACAGGCTAAATTACTAACCTTGGTGTCAGGATCATTCAACTTAACCAGTATGGCTGAAACAGTATCTTTGCAAGAGTCACAGGTATTTCCTTGAACTTGTGAGGAAATATTTGCAGATTGGCAGAGGTGGACCTGTCTGCAGAGTTCTTTAGGCAGAACTGATGCGATTTCTGAGAAGAAACGTGGGGCATAATGATCCACCAATTCAATGCACTGTGAAATACAGAACAAATATATATTATTAAATATAAAGTCTAACAAGCTCTGACTCATTACATTGAACCATACATTCCTAAGTTGTTGTTTTAGGAATCAACACTTTTTTCAGAGAAGAACAATGAAAAGAAAATCAAACTTCCTTGTTTCAACAAATGTACAAAAAATGTTAGAAAATAGAACTCTCCTTTCCATCGGTTTATTCTAGTTACAACTTACAAGTCTCTCAAATCTCATAAACTCCCGCTCTTTTTCATCTAATAAAGGGCTCCTTTCTGTTAACTAACTCTTAGCTGTAAAAACTACCGATTCTTAGTTTTTCTTTTTAAACGTGCTCCTATGATAAACCTGCAATCATGTCTTGTCATCAACTAGCTGTTCTTGCTCCTGTCTAACAGTCTGTCCAATTATTATGTCTTAAATCACTATTTTATTTCACAATTTTCGCCGAACAAAGTCCACAAACAACTAGGTTGTGTTTTTGTAAGGAACCTAGAAACAAACTACAAGAAAATAATGCTGAACATTGTGTCGAATATTGTTGATTATCAACAAAGAAGAGAATTATCTTCAAAAGTTCTCCTTTTTACAATAGAGAAAATGCTCAATTTAATAATGCTAACTAACAAATCTGAGTGAATTTTATCCCCTTCAACCAACCTATTTTCATATCTATGCTAATTCCTCCCTCCATCTATGTAACTATCTGCCAAGTCTCATTATGTTTGAAAAAAGAGATTAGTCCATTATGCTAACTATTAGTCCATCCTCTTTCCTTATGTACTAACGGTTATTCTGTTTATGAGAAGTAAAATATGTATAATTATCATATTTGTAAGCAAAACAGATTTAGGAAAAGAGACCAACCTGCTGTTTGAAAGAGAGCATCTGATAACATTTATCGTGAAGTGCATCAATAATCTCTCTTTGATTCTCTTTATCATTTAGATAATCAAGGACCTCTGTGGTATATTCCTCACAAAGTTCACAGGCATCTGATTTCCTGTTGACTTCTGCATGCAAAATATGTCCGCAACATGAATCAGTACCGAAGCTGCATTAGTATTTTAAAATCATACCCGTTCTTTAACAGAAATTATTTACACAATATGTTTACCAAGTAGCATTTTTGCTTCAGAAGTCTAATAAGAACTAGACATAGCAGTTACATTTTTGAGAAATTGGAATCTTTACTACTATAACTTATCAAAAGTGCCTGAATATGAAAACTTCACCCATAGTTCTTACATCAATTTATCTAAAAGAAAGGGATATTTGTAAATTGACACACATTTGTAAGGCTTATGGAAAGGAACGTTAGGATTGGTCTTCCTTTCCCATCAAATGAACACAAAAGACCTCTACAAATTGATCAAAGCAATTCAATAAGCCATGCTTGATTAGCATAAGAAATATATACAATCTGAAATAAGATGAAAGTGTATTTGAATAATCTTCTTCGTAAACACTTACAAAAGAACAAAAATAAAAACAAAACGAGTTTCTCAATAAGGCAAAATAGCTTATATGTTAATTTGTAAAAAAATTCTTACTTTTCTTTTTCCTAAAATACTTGCAACAAGTTTATCAAAATAAACCCTCTGGAGGAATATGTAACTATGTTCTATGCATCTCACCGAGCATGACAACAGAAAGCAAAAGGATGATAAAAAGTTAGTCTAAAAATCTTACCGCCGTAGTTTGCCAGTTCTCTTGCATCGCAAACCCAAGCAGCACCCAACAAAAACAGAAACAAAAGCCCCATTCTTCCGTCCATGATCCCTGTGACAAACACTTCAAAAACCAATGGTAAATTCCACCAGAAAAAAAAAATAGACAGAAGCTAACGGTTACAGAGATACACACGTATACAGAATTAATCTTCAACTGAAGCGAATATATGCAGCATCAACATATATTTTCAACAACCTTATCAATTAAATATTCATTATGTAGAGATTAGCAATAATACAAATATGCAACGTATATAAACCATAATACAATAAGTGGCATAACAATAATGTCGAACCAACGAAGATAACTGCAGAAAATAAATCAGTTTGAATTGCATGATCATAAAAACAAAAAGACATTTATATTATTATGTTTGTATGTATTGAATTAAAAGCCATAGAGATGAATGCATAACAAAGATGAAAAATTGAGGAGGCAATTATGATAAGAAAAAACGTTAATTATAACGAACGACATAGGAATGAAGAAGGAAGATTGCCTGTTGTGGAAGAAATTAGGGCAACGTCTTAAAGAAATGTGTCAGGTGCAACTACGAGGGTCTGGAGAAGGGAAAGGTCACACAAAAGTTATGATTCCTATCACGTTTATAATTTACTTTTAGTTATTTATAATTTACCTTTTCACCTTTCTAATCGGCTATATCAGTTTTGAAAAAAAGTAAAAATCCAAATCAATGGCTATTAATTTTGTATTTAGAAATTCTTTGTTCGATCCCTTTATTTTAGTTTAAAATTTAAATATGAAGTCAGTTCAAGTTAAACACTTTGGTTTGGATTATATCAATTTTGAATTTTAGTTTGTTAGAAATATATTACATAAATAGTGAATTACTTAAACTGAATAACTCACCAAAGAAATTTAAAATGTCAAAAGTGAGTGATAATGTCAACATGTCATTAATAGCATTTTTATTTGATTTTTATTTTAACATATTTAACACAAATGAATATTTAGTACAATTAAATGTTACATAAATGGATTACAAATTGGGTTCAACTCAAATACGTTTAAAAACATAATCGAAATTGATTGAGTTTACACATTACTTGTATTCATAAACATTCATAAGGTAAAGTATTATATTTTCAAGAATCACATACTTAAAAATATTATGTTGAGAAATATTTTAAAACGTATTCGGTTAAATTTTTACTTTAATTAGTATATTTTTAAAGTTTAAAATTTTAAAATTAACTGAACCAAAAATGAAAGTTATATGCGGGTTAAAAGAATAATTTACCACATCCTAATAATGAAGAATAGAAAAAACTCGCATAGTAACTATTTTCCGAGAAATCAACAATAAAAACAATTAACACTTCCGCAAAGGTTCAATTACTTAAGCATCATCCTAATATAATAAATAGCTATTTAGATGTGTCATTAAAAATAATTCACTGATGAAAATTCATTAATAAATTTAAGTACTTTCATAATTATATCTATATACCTCCATTAAATAAATAGTTGCTAAAAGATTGTTTTTATTTTAAAAATATTTCCATTAATAAATTTATGCTATGTGATATTCCATAAATACATATAAGAAACTGGTATTTTAGATACATATTCCACAAATATTTCTAACCATATAAAATTTAAATAAATATTTTTCAGTATGGAAATCATAATTTAGTTTAGCAATACTTAATTTATATGATAACACTGACATTTTAAATTACGGATAATATAAAATAAAATAAAATTGAAGTTAGGACCTAAACCCTAATATGATTGAAGATGATATTATAGTTTTAGAGTCTCATTACTCTTATATCTTCCGAGTGAATTCCCTAGAAAGTTCATAAACATGTCAACACGTGTAATGTTAAAAGGGAGAAAAAAACAGAACAACCTCAGGCATATCAGAAATATAACATCAGCTTACAAGAGTCAAATTGACATAAATCATCTCTACAAGTGGCATCACAATAGATGGAAACATTAGTTAATATACAAGGAGAGGTAAAAGAATGCAACAGACAATAATCTACTCAAGCAGGCACAATAAGTGGATGATACACTGATATGGGAAAGATCGAAGATGCAAACATGAGTTTTTCAGCACTAGATGATGATCAAGAAAGCCATCAATCACCTCAAGTTCAGTGTTGGCTTCTTCTTCTTTTGCTGCTTAGTCAAAAGAAGAGAGAATCTACCAAATCCAAATTTCTTTCTCTTTGCAGAAAACGGCTTCTGAACATTTTCCTTCTCAGCTTGGAAGGATGATGCATCTGCATTTTCTCTTCCTAGCATCTGACCAAGAGAAACCTTCCGTTTCACCGACACTCTTTCTCCAACCATAGCTCCACCTTCACACTCTTCTGGCATCATCAACTTTCTACTCAATATTTGCCCTATAGACAGTGTTGGCTTCAGAACTGGTTTCACCTCATCATGTACCAGATTCAACCCGTTCACATCGAGTAACCGAGATTCCTTCCGGTGGTGAGAAGGGTAAGCATTTTTAAACTTGGTCGAGTTATGTATGGAGGACCGCCGTCTGTGTCCGTCGGACCGCCACTTCCTTAACGCCTCTTCAACTGCTAACTTTCCCAGATTTGCAGCCTCCACCCTTTCTAGAGCTTCCTCAAGGGCCTTCTTGCTGGTTTTAACTTCCTCTGTGGCTTCCTCTACCTTCATAAGTGTTTGATAAAACACAAATAAGAGAAAGTTTGAAGAATTGAAGTATGAGAACGAGTTATCAGACAAAAATACAAAGGAAAAATTCAAACATAGGATAAATGTATCTCTAACAACCTTTTTCACAATGTCCATTTTTGAAACATTTGCTTCATCAACTAGAAGCATAGCATCTACAACTCTCTTCTTAGAATGTTCCTCGGCCTCCCGCGCCTTGCAGGTCAGTGCAGCATACTCTTCAAACGAAAGGGTAATTCCATCATGCTTCTGTATGAATTCTCCAGGTGAATTATCATTATGAGATAAAGCTTTCATCTCTGCAAGTGCAGCTGCTTCTGCTGCTCTAGCAGCTTCCTTTATTTTTCGAGCAGCAACCAACCTGATTTCAGCAGTTTTTATCATAGCTTTTGTCTGTTCAATCTCAGACATTGCTTTCGAGACTTCCGATTTCGCAGCTTCTCCCATTCTCTTGAAATTCTCTGCTTCAGAACTCAACCGATGGAGCTCTTTTGTAATATCTGAAGGGTTATCCAAACCAGCATCTTTTGCCACTACCAGTTTTAGCTTTGTCTGGTTTAGCTCTTCCTCCAGACAGCATATCTTTGAAGAGTTCTGAGTTAACCTCTCCCGTGTCTTCTCAAGAGATAATCTTTCCTTCTCTAACTTCTTATTGAGTGATTCAACAGAAGCGCGAACATCGGCAATATCGCTTGTGGTTCTGTTCAGGTTCAGTTTTGCTTGCTCCAATTCCTTTAATATTAAACCTGGTGCTGATGAATGATATTGGACACCACCTTCCTTCAAATCCTGAACAACATTATTCACTTGGTTTTTCTTATCTTCTTTAGCAGAAGACATATCATTGCACACACTCGTTTGGAAATTCAATTTCGCTTCAGATTCTTCTTTCTGCAACTTCGATTTCAAATTCTCCACAAGCCTTTTGGTACTTTCCAACTCTTTCAAGACATCGAGAGTTTCCCTTTCTTTCACGATCAGCTCTTTCTCCAATAAAGCAGCATGATCCTCCAGTTTTCCAGGATCAAGCTCTTCTGTGTGAGTGTGATGCAGCTAAAAAGAGAAGAAGAGAGAAACTTTAATTGTGAAATTAACTCAATACAAATGCCGAAATATAACTCGAAAACATCATAAAAAAGCATTAAAAAAAACTGCATTTAAGTTGTCCTTATCTAAACAGAAAAAAGCCACGAAAATGTTACACTGGAAAAAATATAATCCAGCTAAGATATCTTATGCATGACCTTCATAGTCATGGCGAAGGGTTCTTCTTACTTAGCAGCTGCTAGCACACTACCCGAAAATAAATAAATAAACAAACAAACGGAAAAAAAAACATGCAAATGATTTGAACTTTAATATCATCTACTTCTCACATTTAGTGAAGATTCACAATTTATAATATTTTACTTTAGATCACTGCCCTTCAGATCCAAACCAAAGTCTACTCAGCAGAACAAAAATGGTTACGCACAATAAAAACAACAACAGTAAAAATAACAAATCCCCATTTCTTATCACGACACCATAGACAACAGAGTTGGCAGAAGCAAAAACAACACACGAAACCATTTTCTTCGAAATGTTCAAAACCAGAAAAGGTCGAAGCTTTTCCTTTGTGCAATGCGGTTACTACACGAATCACAGCTTCAAAGCAAAAAGACGCTGATGGGTTGTTACCTCAGGCGCGAAATGCTTATTGCCAAGACCATTGAGAATGGGTTTCCAATACCCAACGCCGCCGAACCGCGAGACGGCTTCCCTCACCGATTCGAACGGCGCCGATGTATCGATCTCCGCCCTGAAACCCGATTCAGGCCGGTTCGCCGCCGTGTCGGAAACTTCCATGTGAAAGACTGGAAAAAAGTGAAAAAACAACGGAAGTAATGACAACAATAATTATAACAATAAAACGACAAGGAAGGGTTGGTGTTTTGGCGATTGTAGAAGTAAACATGGGAACTAAATAGTTAACAGAAACAAACGGTGTGTTGTTCTTAGTTTGCCGTGAGCTGACACCGAAGTCTTTGCCTTGATTTTCGAAACTGGGTGGGACCGGGGCCCGCCACACTTCTCAAGCGCAGACTCTTGTCTGTCAACGGTAACAAACGATGTGTCTCGGCTTAAATACTATACTATTATTAATTTATTAGATTTAAATACGTACCTTATCAAATTTAAAATGTAAAGTGTATTCAGGTTGCATAAACTATACGTAAAGAGCGTGATGAAATTAGAATAAAGACTCCAAGATTAGGGTGTTATTAGGCCCACTGGGATTTGGACGGTGATTTTTGAGGTTATTCATTATAATATTAAAAATGTAACTTTTTTTTTTTAATTTTAAATACAATGATACAATTAAATTATTGAATAAAAAAAGCATATCACTAAAAGCAATAAAAGTTTAATGCTGTATATAATATATGAAAATAAAAAATTTATATAAATAACTTATATTGTATGAATAAAAATTCAGGTGTTGTCATGTGTGTTCTTAATTAAAATAGTTATTATAATAAAAAATTATAAAAAAATATTTACCATAACCGGAAAAATAGAAATAAAAATGTAAAAAAAGTTTAAATCTAGATAGCTATAGAAAAGAATATTTTCTTTATACTAGGATTGAAGTATAGACTTATGAAAATACAATTGTATGTATGACTATGTTTTATATATTTTTATAGTATAGAATATATTTAATACTAATAAATCATGAATTAATTTGTATACTGGCTATGATAGACTTCCAATCTAATATTAAGATAATGTAATGAGTTTGTAATTTTTTTTAGGACGTTACTTAACTTTATCATTCATAATTCATAATTCATGTAGATTGATTCTTAGATTAGGTTTGCAATGTGTTTCTTTATATTTCATGTTTCACCTCAATTGTTTTAGTGGATCGTAACCATAGTCCATGAGCACAACCACGTGGCTTTGGGGAAATTTTCATTTTAGAGTAACCTTTGAAAGCAAGAGAAAAAAAAAAAAAGTATGACATAAATATAATTTACAACATATAAGCAAAACCTAAAATTACTTATCATTTGCACTAATAACATAGCAGGAAAAGAAAAAAATACTCATCATTCATGCATCCAAGCTCAGCATGATTGCCCAATTTACTTTATAATAATTCATAAAGTGGGGATTTGATAGTGACCAAAAACATTCTAATTGATATCATTCAATTGTTGAATCAAGTAGTAAGGAACAATGATATATAGTCCAGTCAAATTTCTTAAAAAATTTTAAAATTATTTATCATAATTCAATTGTTGTCACTTCATTTCTAGCTTTGATCAGAGGTGTCTCAAATTTCTTCAATAAATCTTAAAAGATCTGGTGAAGATTAGGGAGGATCTTCGCTATAAACTCAAGATGTGCTTTGATGAATGTAAATAGAAAATGAAAAAGTTGGGTTCAGATTTTATCATGTTTTATCTTAAAATTAGTGAGCATTATGCATGCTATATGCATATGTTTAGCACTATGTTATAGGTATTCATAATTCTCGAGCCTTACATTATGCATTAAACTTTGATATTAAAAGAAAAAAAATTTAAAAGCAAAATATTTATTAATAACTCAATTCACCCTTCGTCATCTTGGTTTTTGTCTTACGCAAACATTTCGTTATGCGATTCTAATAATATAATATCACTTTTTTTTATTGAACATAAGTACTTTACTTTTGTAATAAGTGTATTAGTTTATGAATGTGTTAAACAAAAATGTTTATAAATAATCATCTCCATTTTCTCTTCCAAATATGTTCACGCTAAGTATCATTATGAACTTTGACATCTTAGTTGACATCTCAAAGTCCATCAATCATTTGTCATGACATAAAAAATTATTAAAAGAAAAAAGAAAAAAAAAATGAATACAAAGCATTGGGTAACCACACCAAACCTATGATAATAATAGCACTTCATGAAACAACCTATTATGAAAAACTGTAAATAAATACATGAAGGTAAAATGTTAACCATTTATATTGTTTGCTAGGGATAAAAGTCAAATTATATAACTTATCAACACAATGATTTCCCTCATGAAAAACATGAGAAACTTTGAATTGCATATGCTTACAAAAATGCAAACACCAACATCATCTCTCTCTAAAACTCTAAGGAAACACTCATTCATCTAAGAAACTATGACAAACTAAAGTAGAATCACTCTCCAACCAAAGTCTCTAAAAGCTTTCCCTCCAAGCATGCTCCAAAGTATAAATGATCTTTGTAAAATCGAAATAAATAGAAGTCTACACTCCTAACAAAGCTGAAAAACTATCTACATATTCACCTCGACTTTCTCTAAAAATATTAGTACATGTAGATAAACCACAACAACCCCCAGTTGCACCATCAATATTCACCTTAAGCCAATTAGTAGATAAAACTTGTCATATTAGATATGTAAATGAAACCACCATACTCTCCCTAGTTTGAATATTGAAAAATTTTACTCACATGCTTATTAGATTTATTCATAGTCACACACACCAATTTCCTATTAATTAAAAAAATAGCAAAAGTAAAAGCAATTGGATCCTAAAATATATTGTGGTTTCTCATCCTTCAATTCATCCAAATAATCATAGTAATGACAACCACTTTAATCTGATTAAATAAAGGACTACAAAAAGACTTTATAAACTGAACAACCAAATCCAAAGAGTAAAATTACTAATCTTGAAAAATATCCTTCAACCATTCTCACAATCACATAATAATAGACTCTCTTAATCTCAATACTTTTTCTTATGCCTTTAATTTTATATTTGGTAAACCATTTAGTGTTTAAAATGATTTTTATTTGTGAAATTTTTATATGATACCAAACAAACTAAATTGGATTTTCAAACTATGGAGGTTGTTGTATAGTTAAAGCAATCTCTAATAAGAAATTTGACCGGTTCATCGTCTCTCATGTGTGCAATAAAAGTTCTTATAATGTACGTGATTAGATGTTTATATTTTATGTAGACAATAGGTGAACATATAGAAGTTGAAGTCTCTTGTAAGCAACGAATATGAATGAAAGATTTGAGAGTTGGCGGTTGAATTTTGGGCATGGATTAGGCAAGATTGTGATTATAAGAATCTACTTTTAGGCCAACAAGAATACATTCAAAAACTCCCTAACCGTTTTGACACGAGTTGTGTCAAGATACATGACAATTTGTTAACGTCATCTATTCTTCTATATGTAACCATTACTACCTGTTTAAAATTTGAGAAGAAATACGGAACTCATGTTAGTTATACTAGTGCAGTGGGAATTCTAATATGTATATGATGTGCACTAGAGTAGACCTTGTCCAAATAATTAGTTTAATATATATATATATATATATATATATATATATATATATATATATATATATATATATATATATATATATATATATACAA
>Ga0214543_1007583_pt1 | contig 18459 bp, 20 predicted proteins | sample CNSS2metaG_FD_160094 | JGI IMG/M metagenome (GOLD analysis project Ga0214543, IMG submission 160094) | Root nodule microbial communities from cowpea collected in UCLA plant growth center, Los Angeles, California, USA - CNSS2 | ecosystem: Host-associated > Plants > Roots > Nodule | place: USA...
CTATACAAAACAGAGGCGGTAAGGGTTAAGGGTACTTACGTGAGCAGAACAATGGCCAAGCTAAACGTAAATCTGAAGAACGTTGGAACCCTAGCAGAGCTCTAGTGCGGAAACAGGGAAGGAGGCGACTGCGAATCTGAGAATGCAGAAAGTGTGAGTGTTAGGGCAACTGAAACAGGTTTTTATCCTATGGGCCGGCCTTTAGGCCCAATACTGTAAGGCAGCCCACTAACTTTTAGGGCAGGAATAAAAATGGGTCTTACAAAAACACAGGCGCGGCAACGCCTGTGTGTTCGCTTTTTTATGTAGGTATATGTATAATATTAAGAATAATCAATGACAATTTATGATGGGTATACTACGTAGATTGGTTGAAAAAGAAAGCAGTAAATTACTAATTCGTAAGATTGTGTATCAACTAATATTTAATACATTTGATCAAGATTTGGGGTTAATGAATTATATGTGATGGAGTCCATGGTAGTTATCTATAAATATACAAACTATTTTAGTAGGTGTCTATAAATATACATTCGTTAAAAAACTAAAATATATATTTACTACATACATGATGTAGAAAAAAAATTAGTAAATGAAAGTATCATACATTTACATCCTTAACCATTTCTTTAATTGAGAGGCCAAATAAAGATTGATGTCTAGGACCCGTACACAACTGCTACTTGAGATGCAGTTGGAAGATTATATTGTGGTTGATTCGCAAGGCGCTCTTTAATGAGTTAAGAACATATCTGAATATTTGGTTCTTGAGCAAGTTGTCGAAATACATGCACAAAAGGATTGCACCAGTGTAATATTTGTTGCAATTTATGAACAATAATTTGATGAAGTTGAGGGTTTTTCAACATTCTATTTTGTAATTCATGTTCAGTGTCATAAATGTACAATTGCAAAAACCGGGGTCTGGACCCATCATTTGGATAAAATCCTCTTATCCTATCATAGATTTCACCTTTAGCACGAAAACTATATATACCACGACCATTTGCTAGTTTCATCCATATGAACACCAAGAGAAGTGAATGAAAAGACATGATTGTAACTTCTTATATTTGTCTAAAATGTCTACTTTCATATGTTTGATATGAAAATATTTGAAGCAGCTCATGTGGAGGAGGGACACGTGGATGTAACACTTTTCCACCAGAGCAACACATATCACGTGATTCATGATAAAATAATTGTGCATGACAATGTAGACATGTAGTTGGTGTAGGCAATTCAAATTTGAGCAACAGAACCATATTTGAAAAATTTCTAGTACTATTATGTGTTCGAGGGAATTTATGTAGCATATCTACATTATTGTGATAAATTGGAAGAATAATAAATAATGTAGTATTATAAATTGCAAAAGTATTAAAAGTGCATTATTATAGCACAACATGTATTAATTATGGTAGGAAAAAGATACTAATCAGGTTCAATGGTACCAAAATGAATATTAACTATTGATGGAAATAGTTTACTAACCAAAAAGAATATTAACCAGGTTCAATCAGGATTTCATTCTCCTATATTCTCTCATTTCTAAACAGTTACTGTTCCATTTCCCAGAGTGTCAAGACGGTAATTCAGATAGGTTAGTGGGGGCATTTTCTCTCTGCACAAAAATGGCACCAACAATATAAAGTAGTCGCAAAGAGAAGCCAAGATCTTGGAACCAAACGCAGAAGAGGCATTGGAAAAATTATAGAGAGAGATCCTTTCCTTCTCTCTCGCTTTCCTTTGACGCTTCTGACCCTTTTCCCTTTGTCTGCGTCTTTCTCATCTATTCTCTGACCTAATGGCTATCTCCGACTCTTCTTCTGGCCGCAACTCTCTCATCCCCTCCTTCCTCTACTCCTCTTCCTCCAAGACGCTTCCACTCCACCGTATGCTCCACTCCACCGCCGCCGCAGCCGCCGCCGCACCTTCGGCACCGCCGGCAAACCTCGATGCCGGATCGCGTGGCATCATGATTCCCTCTCCTAGCGAGTCACGCAAGATCGAGCTGTACTCTCCCGCCTTCTACGCCGCCTGTACTGCCGGTGGAATCCTCAGCTGTGGCCTTACTCACATGGCCGTCACTCCTCTTGACCTTGTCAAGTGTAATATGCAGGTCTCTCTGTCTATCTTCCTGTCTCTCTATTTCTCTTTATCTCTATGTATTTTGTTTATCACGATCTGACTTGTTGTTCTTAGATTTAACTGTTTTCGCTCGATTGTGTGTTGTTTTTGCCACTTGTCTTCGTTTTTGTTAGATCTGTGATTTTCTTTGAAGTATTTTCCGGTATAAGGTCGTGATTATTATGTCTTGGTTAATTAGATCTGCTAGGTCTGGCTGTTTGTTTAGTTGAAAAATCGTTAGCCTCGTATGTCGTTTAATTTCTGGTCTATTTCGTCTTTTTTCTACTTTATGATATATGCTATTCATGTATTTCTAGTTTAGTGAGTCTACCATGTATTTTTGGATTTTGTAGCTGTAGTAGCGCTGTATTACGTTGAGGTGCTGAGTATTATTCCGCGTGGGAATCATATTATTCGTTAGGCACATAATTAGGTGAAGAACATTGAAGTTTGGTACATTATGAAGTGCGGAATCTGTTATTAGTGTTGTGACGTTAAGGATCCAGGTCCTCTAGAATAGGTAATCTCGGTGGTTGATAATAAAATTTAGTTGCTGATATTGCTTGCACTTGCACGTGAATAGCATATTATGGATGTGTTAGAATATCAGGAATTAGTTTTCTCATAAACTATTGATGTTTATTGTCTTTGTATTCTTTAGAGGAGACTGGGCCTACAGTCAATAGCTTGTGCATACCAGTGGAATTGAAATTGGAATTGTTTACTTATTTTTACTTGGATTTATGTTTTAACGTTTACTTGTTGATTTCAGATCGACCCTTCTAAGTACAAGAACATCACGTCTGGATTTGGGGTTTTGCTTAAGGAGCAGGGCTTCAGGGGATTTTTCCGTGGTTGGGTGCCTACCTTGCTTGGTTACAGTGCCCAGGGTGCTTGCAAATTCGGATTCTACGAGTTCTTTAAGAAGTATTATTCTGATATTGCTGGCCCAGAGTATGCTAGCAAGTACAAGACCTTGATTTACCTTGCTGGTTCCGCTTCTGCTGAGGTTATTGCTGATGTTGCTCTTTGCCCCTTTGAGGCTGTGAAGGTCCGTGTCCAAACACAGCCTGGCTTTGCTAGGGGTTTGGCAGATGGGCTCCCAAAATTTGTGAGATCTGAAGGAACCTTGGGGTATGCTTACAGATACTGTTAACTCCTATAATTGTTTGGCAGAGGATGCGTTTGAAATCATACTATGTTGGTCTATTATTGGATTTAAGATTAGCATGTGATCTATTGAATGTCTTGTGATTTCAGGCTGTACAAGGGAATAGTGCCTTTGTGGGGACGACAGATTCCATGTAAGTTGGCCCATTATATAATTTGCTTTATAGTTTAGTGCCCCCTAAATTGCTGTTTGTGCATTGTTCAGTATTTCTTGAGATGCTGGACTAGCGGTTTTTGTTGGTACTTCAAGAGTTCATGCCCTATTCTGGGTGGTTGCAAGTTTTTGGTTTTCAACACCAATGTGAATATTGGTGTTGAAGTTACAAATTTTGTGCTGTATTGTTTGACCATTGTTTTATATACATTAAATTGTAACTTTATATAAAAGGTCCAGGTACCTGATAATATGACTTGTATGACATAAAAAGTTCCTTCCTGCAGACACAATGATGAAGTTTGCTTCATTTGAGACCATAGTGGAGCTTATCTATAAGCATGCCATTCCTACACCAAAGAATGAGTGCAGCAAAAACCTGCAACTCGGTGTCAGTTTTGCTGGTGGATATATTGCTGGTGTGCTTTGTGCAATCGTGTCTCATCCTGCTGATAATCTTGTCTCTTTCCTGAACAATGCTAAAGGAGCAACAGTTGGTGATGTGAGTGGCAGACTTGGTGCCATTGTTGTGTAGTTGTCTCTAATTATATCTGTTCATCTGTTCATATCAATTTTCTTTAATGCTATATATCATGTAATGCAGGCGGTGAGTAAGCTTGGTTTGTGGGGTCTCTTCACCCGTGGTCTTCCCCTCCGTATTGTGATGATTGGAACTCTTACTGGTGCCCAATGGGGAATATATGATGCTTTCAAAGTCTTTGTTGGGCTGTAAGTTTACACAATTGCTATTATATGATACGGTTCCACACTTCGTTATATGTTTCGTTATTTATATGATGTGCTAATGAACATTTCCCACCTTCCCAGGCCAACAACTGGTGGTCCTGCTCCTGCTGCTGCTCCAGCTGCAGCTCCTGATTCTGGGCTAGCAAAGGCGTAAAATGTCCAGTGATGAGACACTCAATAGTTTGTTTACGAAAGTTAGAAGGCAGTGAATAGGAACCATAAATAATCAGAGGACTGAAGTTGCTTGGGTGGAACTCAAGCTTCGTTGGATAATATTCTTTTCAAGTTCAGACATTGTTTCCATTTTTATTGTATGAGTATGTCACATTTTTGGGAGGATGGTTTTGCTCGCATCCTTCCCGTTTTCTGAGAACTTTGTAGTTAGGAATGATATAATTTTGCATGTTAGGTTCGCCACATGCCATTGCCAACCGGGAATACACATTTCTTTCTTTTATTGTCCGTGCAATAAGCACAGACGCATATGCAATGCCGAGTTTGAGATCATTTTTATTTGTTGTTTCTTGCCTGGAAATTGTCAAATTGCGATTTATATTAATTCCATACCATACGTTAACTCTTGCAATGATCTCGTTTCCATGCCAGATTCCTAGTTAGCTTCTATCCATTTATTCCTGAAACAGTACTTTGGTAGATTGGTTCTGTTGGCTGTTGCTATATTTGATTGGAATACAGGCACACATGTCATAGTTCTAAGGCTTTCAAGCCTATTTTTTTGGAAAAAACCATGGAAAAGTGATTGGTCAAATTTGTCGCGCCGTGGTTAACACTTGTTTGGTTGGGAAGATGGTTGAACAAAAGAAATACGATGGGGGTGTTTGGTGGTAGAAGAATAGCAAATAAATTATATAATTACAGATTTGATTCCGTAATTTTTTGGTTTAATTTAATTTGGTCTTCATAATTTTGGTTGGTTAAGTTTAGTACGGGTTCAATTTGGTCATTTTTGTTGAGGTAGAGTTAACACATGTTTGTATAAGATATGTGTCAAGTTGTGAAATTTTTATTTATTTTTTTCTAAAAATTTATAATCGACCAATGTGTCATGTTATTGTCGTGCCATGTGGTAGTTTATAGTCATGTGTAAATATTAAAATTATATATCAAATCACTACACTTAAATATTCACATAAGGCAAATCAATCAGAGGCACAAGAACATCAAAACTTGATGGTGGTTGTCCCTAGCCAACCATACATGTGTTTTTCAAGCTACTCACAAGTCAAAATGCCTCTAAGATCAATCAAGATCTTCAAAACACGAGTTGTAGTTGTGTATTAAGAGAGAGAGAGTTTTCCAGAGAAGAATAACAGTTTCGTGCACAAAAAACTTATATTCATACCTCTGCTCGCGAAAACACAACTTATATAGTCTGATTTAAGTGAAAACAATTGATTGAACTTTTCGTACCGTCAGCTGATTTCACTTGATCTTAAGTGAAATCAGTCGATTGAAAAATAATTCAATTGACTGAATGCATTTATACCAGAAACTATATACAACAAGCCTTTTAACCTGTTAAAACCCATTTTAACACATTAAAAGAGACACACTAAGGCACACAAGACATCCAACCTATGTCATATAGCCTACCAACATGATACAACACTAAACCATTACATTTAACATGTTATTTTTAGATTTAACACACTAAAACATGATATTCAAGAGGATCTTCATCAATCTTCATCAAACACCTATGATCTTCATGCACATGGCTTTATCAATTCTTTGCTTCAAGCTTGCTTGTGTCAACAATCTCCCTCTAAATTGATGAAGCCAACATCCTCGAGTTGAGTTGATGAGCTAAGTTCCATGGAGAAATCTGAAAAAGTTTTTGCATACAAGATACCAATATTCCAAACACACAACCAAGCAAGAGAACACAAGCATACATACATATCACATATGCATATGCTCCCCCTATCATTAGTAATATGATTTAACTTCAGATTTTAGATTAAGTTTGTAGTATTATATGATTCCAGCAGATTTGTTTCAGGTTTTCGAATTTTAACACAATTTTACTCATTTTCACTCATTTTTCTTCCCTTTTGGATTCATCAAATGAAAGTAAATGCACAGATCATTTTGGAAAGAGGAAAATTTTCATTAAAACAATAACATAGGGGTGTATCAAGGCAGCTGATACGAATACAAGCACACCATAACAGAAATAGAAATAACAGATACATCATGAAGCTGAAAACTAATATAATCAGTCGATTGAAATGAGAAAATAGCTGATTAAAAAACCGGAACAGACAGACAAACACACAAACCGCATCACGAAAATGCGATGCATGACCTATGAGCCATCCCCTTCATTTATTCCTAGGATTGTCCCTGTTGTAGATATTGGAGAGAAAGTCATTGAACATTATGCAACTGATCATCCAGGTCTTGGAACCTTGTTATGCAATAAGCATGGTGTGCATTTTGTGCCATGTTGAGGTCTTGCAGCTGGTTGAGAACCATTCTCTCAAACTGGGAGTATGCAGTTCCAGTATTTTCAGGAGGGTTATAAAGCATAATTGCCATGGGCTATGGTTCATCTTCCCCTTGGTTTCCTCCACTAGTTCCCGCTTCATGGTCATTTGCTCCAACTTCAATATTTACACCTTGATCTCCTTCAACCAGCCAAGTGTCGCCTATCTTGGTGAATCTCATCTTGTGCATATTCAGTGTAGAAACATGATTTAGAAGTCTAATAGACTCCTCAAGCTCTCCTTCCACATGCACACCAAAATGCTCAATGAACTTGGAGATAAGCACCACATATGGAAGCTTGAAATCCGTTAGCCCTCTTTGCCTTCATCATGTGGTCATGAATTGTGTATGTCCAGTCCACCATCACACCATTTTGAATGTAGTACATCACCACAAGATCACCTTCATTCAAGGTTGCATGATTACTCCCCTTAGGCATGATGATTTTGGTCACCACCATAGCTAGCAACCTTTCCTCCACACGAAGCCTTCCCACATGGAAGTTTCTAGTTTGCTCACCTTGATTTCACACACATTGGTTGAAGTATTGCACTTTGTTGAATTCATCCATTGCACTAGTTTCACCTTTGCGAACTTGCACACCTCTTTGCCTTAGGCCAACCATATCCTTCCATGTTTGCCTATTGATTTCCATCTCCACACCTTTGACACTTGTTATGAGAATGCCATTGCTGGACTTGAGGTTGGCATAAAACACCTTCGCCAAATCCGGATAAACCTTGCCCAAAAGTTCAAGGAATGTCTTCAATTTTTGAGCTTTGAGATGTTGCTCAAGGTTGCCAAAGTTCTCTGCCCTTATCCATGACATGCAAATCAACTTAGGATGAATGATTTGCTTCTTATTGATCTCAATCAAGAAGGTCTGAATTCTGTCTTCATGGCCTTCAAACCATACCTCAAGCCTTCCTTGATTCATGGCATTTGGAGAGGATGGAGTAGGTGGGGTAGAGCTTTCATCATCCGAGGGGGCTGTTCGTGATCTTCTAGACATGGTGAATTGTAAGTTTGGCTCTTACTAGCAAATGAGAATGCCAATGCATGATGCTTATGCAAGTATTTATAGAATCAGCATGTTGACTTTCAGAATCAGTCAATTAAATTGTGTAGATATTCTGTTTTCAATGCAGTACATGAAATCACAAAAATTAAATGTGAGGGAATCAGTATCAGAGATGTAGTGATGTGTTTCCCATGCTGTTTTATGAACAATCGACTCACAAACAGTGCACAACTAATGCATGCTCATTGGAAATTATGCAATTAAAGCACTTTATGGTCAATGCAATCTAAAAATTTGATTTTAGCTGATGTAATAGGTGTTGCATACTACCACTACAGTCCAAAAACAGTCATGTGATGCATATTTTGACTAGGTCAATCAATTAAAATCAATTCAAGCAAATCCATATCAGCATAAGTGATTTTGACACAAAAATACAGAGTTACTCGACTAAAATTGTACCAGAAAACTGATTTTTGGTGTAGTGACATTTTTAAGTGAACTCTATGTGTTAAATTTGCCGTTTTAGCTGACTAAAAATTTTAGATTACACGAAATTCACACTAGACCAATTTAAATGAAATATATGTGCTGTTTTGTGAGAATTAATAGATTAAAACAGTTCCAGAACACAAATTATACAAATTTTGACAGTTTAAGTGAAATCTATGTGTTGAATTTGCCAATTTAGCTGATTGAAAGTCCGACAGTTTTCAAATTATGCAGATTTTTATCATTTTAAATGCAGCACACACATGATCTAATAAGATTAACAAGCCAATTGATTTTTAGTTTTCACAAACATGATTTCAATATCACCTTTTTGAATATGATCTCTTATGAAATGATGTCTGATTTCAATGTGTTTAGTTTTAGAATGCTGAATTGGATTCTTAGTTAGGTTGATTGCACTTGTATTATCACAATAAAGAGGTACCTTCTCTAGCTTTACACCATTATCCATAAGTTGATGCTTCAACCATATGCTTTGAGCACATGCATGTCCAACTGCTATGTACTCAACCTCAAGTGTAGAGAGTGCTACACATGTTTGCTTCTTGCTATTCCATGAGATTAGGCTTGATCCAAGTAGATGGCGTACCACTTGTGCTTTTCCTATCCAATTTGCACCTTGCATAGTCAGAATCTGAAAAATCACTAAGAATAGTGTTAGATTCATTAGGATACCATAGTCCCACATTAGTTGTCCCTTTAAGATACTTAAGGATCCTTTTTGCAGCTTTGAAGTGTGATTCCTTTGGATTGGATTGAAACCTTGCACACAAGCAAACACCAAATTGTATATCCGGCCTACTAGCGATTAGATATAGCAAGGAACCAATTAACCCTCTATATTTGGTTGAATCAACTTGTTGTCCAGCTTTATCTGCATCCATAAGGCAATTTGTAGCAATTGGAGTGGCAGTCTCTTTGCAATCCTCCATTTTGAACTTTTTCAGTAGATCAAAACAGTATTTTGACTGGTTTAAAAATGTCCCATGCTTGAGTTGCTTCACTTGCAGCCCTAGGAAGTAGATTAGCTCACCCATCATAGACATCTCAAATTCTCCCTGCATAGCTGCAACAAACTCTTCACACATGGAGTTATTATTTGATTCAAAGATTATATCATCTACATATACTTGAACAAGTATTACATCACTTGCATGCTTTCTAATGAAAAATGTTTTATCAATAACACCTCTAGCATATTCTTTAGATAAAAGAAAGTTGCTTAACCTTTCATACCACTATCGTGGTGCTTGTTTCAAACCATACAAAGCCTTTTTCAATTTGAAAACATGATTAGGATAGAGGTGATCTTCAAAGCCAGGGGGTTGTGATACATACACTTCTTCATTTAAGAAACCATTCAAGAATGAACTTTTCACATCCATTTGAGAAAGTTTGAAGTTATACATGCATGCATATGCTAACAATAACCACACAGCTTCTAGCCTAGCTACAAGTGCATATGTTTCATCAAAATCAATACCTTCCTCTTGATTATAACCTTTAGCAACTAGCCTAGCCTTATTCCTAACAATGTTACCATTTTCATCCATTTTATTCCTAAACACCCATTTTGTACCAATCACATTCGTTTCATCAATTTTAGGAACAAGAGACCACACATCATTCTTAGTGAATTGATTAAGTTCATCTTGCATAACAACAACCCAATTACTATCACATAATGCATCATTCACATTCTTAGGTTCAATTTGAGAAACAAATGCAACATGTTGAATGAATGCAAGTTTGCGTCTAGTGGATACTCCCTGTTCTATGTCACCAATTATGTTGTCCTTTGATAATTCCTTAGGTTCAATCCACTCCTTGGGTAAGTTACTGTCTGCAACTTTTTCAGTCAACTGAATTTCCTATTCAGCTGACTGATCTCCTGCAGCAGATTCCAGTTTTGTAGCAATTTGCTTTTCCTGCACTGATTCTTCTTCATCTGCAATCTTAGGCACATGATCTTGCAATTTTGGGTTAGTTTCATCAAATACAACATGCATAGACTCTTCAACAGTCATCAATATCTTATTATAGACTCTATATGCATGACTTTATATAACATAGCCTAGAAAAACACCTTCATCCGCTTTTGCATCAGATTTGCCAAGACTTTCTTTAAAAGCATGGAAAGTGTCAGTTTTGGCAGCTAAGAACAAAGTCCATGTGTACCTAGAGAGAAATCATCAACTATGACTAAGCCACCAAGGCTCATGGTTCGAGATGGACCAAATAGATCCATGTGAAGCATCTCTAAAGGTCTTTCAGTTGAAACAACATTTTTAGGTTTAAAAGAGACCTTGGTCGGTTTTCCTTTTTGGCATGCTTCACACACTCTATCCTTTTCAAACTTGAGTTTTGGTAGTCCTTCAATGAACTATTTTCTGTTTAGCCGATTAAAATGCTGCATGTGTATGTGACAAAGTCTCCTATGCCATAACCAAGTGTCATCCTCTTTTGTAAGCAAACAAGGGATGTTAAATGATGCATGATGCAAATAAAGTAGATATATATTGTTGACTCTTTTTCCTATCAAAACAATACTACCATGTGCATCATATATAAAACAATTATTTGGTTCAAACATGACTTTAAAGCCTTTGTCACATAATTGACTTATGTAAGATCCATGAAAATTAATTAATTAAATAAATAAATAATTAATAAATGCGGGTAGTGAAAGCTTTTATGGCATTAAATATTGATTGATATGACGTGAAAAAGTACTAACTTAAATGGTTGGGAGTACTTGATTGTGTGAGAGGACTTAGGTTTAAGTCCTATGTATGCCATTTGTGTGTTATTTAATTATTATTGTTTTTAATAATATGTTTAAGCATGTTTAATGATGAGAGAACTATAGAATTATATTAACCATCACAAAACATGAATTGGTTGAATGGTTGTACATTGATTTGGCAATGGCATAGTTATGGGTTCAAACCTTGGTGAACCCAAATCAAACTTTCTTTTTGCCAAAATTTCCCTTGGCATGAAGGTGAAAGGGCATGGAAACCCTAGATGGCTAAGGAGCAGCCAAGAATGGTTGTAAGACCCATGAAATTTAATTAATTAAATAAATAAATAATTAATAAATGCGGTTAGTGGGAGCCTTTATGACATTTAATTCTGACATGTATGACGTGGAAAAGTACTAGCTTAAGTGGTGGAGAGTATTGGATTGTGTGTGCTATTTAATTTATAATTATTTTTAATAATTATGCTTGATCATGTTGAGTGGTAATATCATTATAAGAGTTATCATGAAATGTGAATTGGTTGAAGGATGGCTCATTGAATTGAACGTTGGAATGGTTATGGGTTCGAACCTTGGTGGAACCAAATTAAACTTTCTTTCTGCCAAAATTTCCTTTGGCGTGAAGATGAAAGGGCAAGGAAGCCCTAGCAACCAAGGGGGTTGGAAAATCATCATAAAAGGGGAGCGGGAACCGTACTTTTATTTTGTGTTGTTAAATGGTATGAAATGTATGAAAAATTGGACGTATATAACTTGCCTATATCATGTAATTTTCGTGTTTCTGGAATTTTCTAGAAACCGCCAAGGGACTCATCCTTTTTTGGGTTATTTTTGGGGTTCCAAAGATGGAACCGCCAGGTGACGCGAGTCAATTTGGCTCAATTTTAGTGTTTTGGGGTTTCTGGGTTTAGTCATGACTTAAGTTGTGTGGTTTCATCCAACTAAAATGTGGCATGCACAAGCTTTGGCAAACTGGAGAAGAATGGATAATACTGGGATTGATGAGATTGCACACGCGATTCATCGAATGGTGGATGCAGTGTAGCCTAATGCAGCACAACCCAGAGCCAGAGTTGTACCTACTCGATCCGTGACTATGGAAGATTTCATGAGGCACACGCCAGCTAAGTTCATTGGCAAGGCCACTCCAGACGAGGCAGATGCATGGCTGAGGAAGTGTGAGAAGATATGTCGAGCGATTGGGTGCACTAATGCACAGAAGTTGACCTTCGTCACATTCCTTCTTGTGGCAGACGCTGAGTACTGGTGGGTGGGGATGCAATAGCTAATGTAGACCCGCGAAGAGCAGGTGACTTGGGCTAACTTCAGAGTACGATTCTAGCTGTTTATGGGTTACTTTGGATTCGTGGAAAGGGTGTGAGAACCTTTAACTAATCAAATGAAGGTGATTAATTATGAAATTCACGAGATGATAATGGAAACTTTGAGGTTTTAGCAAACTCTCATCTTAGGGTTTGAAAACTTGAGAATTTATGAGTTAAGAATAGAGTGCGACTCGAATTAGATTGGAACTTGAGTATTATATGATAATTGTCACTCGAATACAAATAAGGGTGCAAATTATGTGATGAATTGGTCAATTTTGGGTGAAAGGGATTTTTAGGGAGTTTTCACAGGTGCTAAATTCTGGAAAATTTCCAGAATTATAAGTACCGCCTGGTGGCACGGGACTTGCCGCCAGGCACCAGCACAATGACGGCGATAATGCTTGGTTGGGATGGCAGGCACTAGGGTGGGTTCTGGTGCAATTTTATTTGGAATTGGAAGAATTGATTTGGGGATGTCCTTGGGTAAAAAAGGATGGAATCTTAATGCATAACTTAAAGTAGGTGCTTAAAACGTAGAATTTGGATGGTATCAATTTATTTAAGAATGCTTATATGAAGTGTAATATAATGTAAATTTTGGTTTGGTAAGCTAATGTTTTGAATGTGAGTGGAATTGGCCAAGATGGATGTGTGGGGTAATTTGGTTAAGATATGGATGGTGTGTCATGAGTCTTAGGCTCCTATGGGTAAATAATAGTGTACCAAAGGTATGAGGTTAATAGTGGTATATGGTAAAGTTGGAAATGTTGAATTAAGCACGGTGATTTATTGGTAAACTTAGGTTGGCCAACTTAAATGGAATTGGTAAGTAAACATGTATAGGTATAAAATGAAGTTATTAATCATATGGAAATATGATGGAACTGTGATATATGAGTCATCACGGGTGCTGGGATTACCTAATTTAGAGACCAAGAGGACTCACAATGATTAGAATAGTGTGGAAAGGGTCTGCAGTGCAATCAAACCAGTAATTGTGCAACTACTGGTGTGGCGCCTGGCGATAGCTAGAAAACAGTGGGGTCCTAGTGCGAGTGGTGCCTGGCGGAAAAGGAGGTCCTGCCAGGCGATAGCTGCAGAATCAGTGGGTTCCTGGAATGCGTGCGCCTGGCGGTGTGGGTTGTCCCGCCAAGCAGTATCTACAGTGTTGATGGATCGGAGGCACTACGCGCCTGGCGGTACGTGTCCCCCATTAGGCAATTTTTGTAAGACCCATGGAATTTAATTAATTAAATAAATACTTAATTAATAAATGCGGGTAGTGGGAACCTTTATGACATTAAATGTTGATAAAGGTGACATGGAAAAGTACCAGCTCAAATGGTTGAGAGTACTTAATTGTATGGAGAGGACTTGGGTTCAAGTCCTATGTATGCTAATTGTGTGTTATTTAATTATGATTTTTTAAAATATGATTGACCATATAATTATCGAATTATATTAGTTAGCAAGAAGCATGAATTGGCTTGGTGGTTTAGCATTGACTTGGCATTGGCATGGTTGTGGGTTCAAACCTTGGAGAATCCAAATTAAACTTTATTTTTGCTAAACTGAGTTTTGGCTTGAATATGAAAAGTTGAGGAAAACCCTAGTTGAATGGCAACCTAGAGGTGGCTGAAAAACAGTCCATAATGTAATAATGAATGACAATAAAAACCCACATTAAACCATTTTCGTTTTTATGCCATTAACCCACATTAAGGCACCATTAAAAGGTAAAATTTAGGTTAGGAGAAAGGTTTTGCAAGGATGCCATTGAGGTGAGAGAACAGAGCACGAAAATTAGAGAGTGGTGAGGATTGAGGGAAGCTTTGGGGATTGAATTGAGAAGAACCAAGGAGGGTCTTTGGTGATCAAGGGAGAACTTTTCAAGTGTCAAAGTTTAGCAAAGGAAACCAGGTTAGGGGAGTTTTAATCGTTAGTTTTAAGTTTAAGAAAGATTGCATGAAATGTATGTTGAATTGAACACACATGCTTTGCTTGTTTCGTAAAATTTTAGGTTTCTGGAAATTTTCCAGAAACCGCCTGGCAGGTCGCTCGTGGCCGCCAGGTGACTCATCCCAGTACAGTGTAACCTGGGTTTCCAAAGAAGAACCGCCTGGCGGTAAATTCCCGACCGCCAGGCAACACATTCTATTTTATTTAGTTTTGTAGACTTCTGTTGAGCTGCCTGGCGGTGATGAACTACCGCCAGGTGATGCGAGTCATTTTGGCTCGATTTTGATATTTTGATGTGTCTAGGTTAATTCTGACTCGGGAAATCTGGGGTTCCTTAGATTATTCATCAATTGAGTGTGTTATATTGCTGAATTACATGAGATTGAGGATTTAAATTAGTGAAATTACTATGAACGCTAGTTTTGGATTGGAAATTGTCAGATTTGATCATATCATGGAATTAATGGAAGTGGTTTGGTTACGAATTAATATCATATGAAGCGGGATTGAGTGGGAGTGTGTGATACATTTGCATTGGAGTAGTATTGAGAGAGAGGAGCAGTGTAGGTGCGGGAATTCTGGGAATCGCTAGAACCGTATGCACCTCCTGGCGGCACAAGGCTTGCCGCCAGGCGCCTTCTCAGTAAATTGGAAAATTTTATGTCTACGAGAGTTGTAGGGGATGCTGGCTTTGGGAAAGGTAGATTCGTGCTACTTTTGGGAGTTGGAAGTAGTAATTGGATGAGAACATTAGGTGATGATATGTAGAAACTAGAGGGTGAATTCCATGATTTGAATGGGAAGAGAGTGTTATTACAAGACAATAGTAGCTGGAGTGTGAGTAGGGAATAAGTGTTGTATAAATTGTTGTGGTATTAGTCATAATAAGGTGCTATAGCAAAATGGATACAATGAGGTTAATTGGGCTGTCAATTTGGAAGAATGGTATAAGAATGTGGTTAGGTGCAATTGTTGAGACACATGCAAATTGATGGAAACTAAGTTACTGATTAGGTAAACTGCAGAACAATGAAGGGTATGAAACTGTAGTGATGTATTGGGTCTTGGAAAAGTTGAACATAAGCAATCAGTTATTGGTAAGCTATAATGACGGATCTTGACCAAGAGTTTTGGAGGGGCTAGAATAATATAATTTTTTGATCATTTGATTGGATCATTAGTATAAAACTTTAAAAAATGACTCTTCTATAAAACAATTGGATCGTTAGATTGGATTATTAATATACTGCTTTAAATACTTTAAAAGATGTGAAGAAATATAATTTAACTTGTTTTCATCTTCACGTGTAGCTTCCCTTTTACTACTCCTACAAAATAAATTATTATTTTATTATTCATCGATATGCTTTTTTTTTTAAATATACTAAAAAATAATTTATCATAATCTAATAAAATATTGAGAGACATAAGTATTAGAAGACAAATATATTATAATGAAGTCACAATTAAAAATCGGTTATAAAAAAATATATAATACATGATTTTTTTTCTTCTATAATCATAAAAAGTAAGTATACAAAAGGCTCATGAGATAAAAAATAATTTTAATAACTATTAAAGTAATGTTTCATCATCAAGTAAGACAAGAGAGAGTTACATTTTTTTTCTTCGAGAAATGAAGGAAATAGATAAGAAATGAGAGCAAACATAATGAGTATGTGTCTAACTTCATTTTTTCTTCAAAAAAGAGCATATCATAGTGAGAGATGAGTACAATTTTGTCAAAATTTTAAAAGCTAATGACAGAAGAAAATAAAAAATATTTTAAAAAATGTTTGATTTAATTACTTTTTTGGTTATTGTTTCCAAAAATGTAAGTTGATCTTTCCGTTCTTTTACTTTGAATTTAGTGCAAATTTGATATTTTTATACGAAAACAGATACTAGAAGACTAATTAAACCTAAATATTTTTTTTTTTATTTTTTATCATTTATTAACATTAAATATTGTATTTTATAAAATAAATAAAGAGGCGCAATTTAATTATCATCAATTTCTAAAATATATTATATATAATTTTAAAATTTTCAAAATTTTTAAAAATTAAAAAAAAATGGATATATAATTTTGGAAAAAATAAAAAATATTTGGGGGGGCCTAGGCCCCTCCCTGCTCCTATGAGGCTCCGCCTCTGGTAAGCTAGATTGGTAATCCAAAAAGGGAATGGAATGATAACCTATAGTCGTAGGTTGTAATAACTGAGCGAGAGTTTGCGAGTAGGGAATGAAGGATAGAAGCAGGTCTGACTAATTTTAAACCAGTACAACGCAGGCACTGGTATGGCGATTGGCGGCGGAGTTAAATCCGCCAGGTGATAACTCTATTCTAGGGGGCTCTGTATGACGCGAGACGCTTGGCGGTGAAGGATGTCCCGCCAGGCGATAGTTGTAGGATTAGTGGTCTATTGGGTGCATGCGCCTGGTGGTGTGGGTTGTCCCGCCAAGCGGTGGCTGTAGTAATTGATGGTTCAGAGGCGCTTGGCTCCTGTCGGTACGCGTCCCCTGCCAGGCGGTCTGGAGGTGAGCAGCGCCTGGCGGTATGTGTCCCCCGCTTGGCGATTTTGCTACTGTAACTAAAGTTGTTGGATTCTGCAGGTGTGACATACAAGGCTTTTAGTGATGCTTCAAAGGTGAAATTGTTGGGTTCCTTGAGTTGAGCTTGGAACGTATCCCTTGAGTTGTGGCTCGGGATAGGGGTTAAGCACGTGACATTCCTTGAGTTGTGGTTTGGAATGACATCCCTCGAGTTGTGGCTCGAAATGGCGGATGGACACGAGGAACTCCTGAGTTGTGGCTCGGGTTTGCGAGTGTTGCCGGTGTGAGTGTGCTAGTTGTGGCCAGTACGAATGGGTCCAGATAGATTGCCCTCCTCAGTAGTTGACTGATGAGTTTGGTAGTCTTGGGACGTTGTGAACTATGTTCGTATTTGGGAACTCCACCTGACATTACGGTGTATGATCCGTAGCAATGGTTTCCCGCACGTGCTCTATCGGTTGTGGCCGATAGGTATGGCAGCAAGTTATCTTGGGGTAATCACTGAAAGATGTAGAACACAAATAACATGGTTATGGCCATGTGATATGGGATCGAATGAGGAAATCCTTTTGAGAGGTTTTATGATCTATATGCATGTATATATATATATATGTTTATTTTGTGAAGCTCATAATATCTGCTTGTGTTTGGCGATGATCGTGTACGTGGTACACGTGAGCAGATGATGTTGATGCAGGTGGTTATGGTGGAGCTTAGCCACAGAGAGGGGATATCTCGGGAGTTTTATGTTTTTATATATTTTCATGTTTTATGATTGTGGAATAACTTGTAAACTATTATGAGACATTTTTGGACTATTCCATTTTTTTATAATTATGGATTTTGGTTTTATTATTTAAAATTAATAAAAGTTTTAAATTTCCCGCACTTAATGGGAAATGAGGCATTATTAAATGCGGTGTAATTATTATTTTATATATTTTATTTACTTAAATCCGTAATATCCGGTCGGGATGTTACAATTTTACGACAACAGTATGGTGTTTTACTCTAGACGTGCAAGTTTTAGTGATGCGTTAAAGGTCGGCTTACTGGTGTTCCTTGAGTTGAGCTCGGAACGTATCCCTTGAGTTGAGCTCGAGATAGGGGTTAAGCACGTGACATTCCTCGAGTTGAGCTCAGAATGGCATCCCTCGACTTGAGCTCGAGATGGCGGATGAACACGAGGAACTCTTGAGTTGAGCTCAGGTTGGCGAGTGTTGCCGGTGTGAGTGTGCTGGTTGTGGCTAGTACGGATGAGTCCATATAGATTGCCCTGCTCAGCGATTAACTAACGAGTTTGGTAGTCTTAGGACGTTATGACCTCTGTTCGTATTTGGGAACTCCATCTGGCATTGCAGTGTATGATCCGTAGCATGGTTTCCCGCACGTGCTCTATCAGTTATGGCCAATAGGTATGATAGTAAGACACCTTGAAGTAATCACTAGAAGATGTAGAACACGAATAACATGGTTGTGGCCATATGATATGGAATCAAATGAGGGAATCCCTCTGGTGTGATTGTATGATATAATATATATATATATATATATATATATATATATATATATATATATATATATATATATATATATATATATATAT
>Ga0214543_1007585_pt1 | contig 18456 bp, 12 predicted proteins | sample CNSS2metaG_FD_160094 | JGI IMG/M metagenome (GOLD analysis project Ga0214543, IMG submission 160094) | Root nodule microbial communities from cowpea collected in UCLA plant growth center, Los Angeles, California, USA - CNSS2 | ecosystem: Host-associated > Plants > Roots > Nodule | place: USA...
GAATTTTATACGCGAGGGATCGGTATAAATGATTTTTGAGTGTGCATCAATATTGGTATTTTCAGAGGTTATATATATTATATTCATCCAGATTACAGACAAGGGAGATAGATGAAATTCAATCCCAGTTTCTTTTACTGTATTTTTCTAAACTTTTCCGCTTTTACTGTATTAATTTTATGCAAAAGTTAATGTCAAATCAAATTTAAAATCTTTGTATATATATGCTGATCGAGATAATTAATTATTTCAACTGAATCCGTTCCTCGTGGGTTCGACACTCTTACTTCAAATCATTATACTACAATTGACTTTTGGTACGCTTGCCAAGAGTCCAACAGTGAGCCATGAGAGTTGTAACATTTGATTCTTGAAATGAATTATTGGTTTGAGTTGATGATGATATATAATGTTATATGTTATATGTTTTAATTTCACTAACTTGCCTCTGTGTTAGTTATTATGGTGTAACATGCAATGACTATACTATATACATAAGTATATAGACATATCTTCTCATTTCCATGCATTCATTTCTTCACATAATCACGAAAAACAAATGGTAGTGCTTCTCCAAATCCATGCGCATAAATAGTTGGTTAGTGGAAACAAATAGACTCAATTTCAACCTACCTTCATCTCTTTCTCAACCATTATTTTAATTTTGTGTAATTTTAAATTTACAATTCAATATTTAAATATAATGGTTACAAATTTTAAAATAACCTTAAAAGCAACAAGTGTCATGAAAAAAAATTATAAATTTTATAGCCAATGCATTGTATAAATATATATTAGACATTGTAATTAATGTTGTAAGAAAGAAAGATAATTGAATATGAATCTTATTATGCATTAGTTATAGGTATTTACATATAACAATATCATCTAAATCAGGTATGTATTTATGCACAACATAATTACAAAAGATTTAATAACCTAAAATAACCTAATTACAATTGGCTTAATTTTAGGAGAATCATTCTAAGCCTAATCATAAGAAATCAATTAGGTTAATTACATGAGAATAACTATGATTCTATCAAATGCTTTAGATATTAGTAATTTTGGGTCATGCATATATATGATATATAATTAAATGTGTTAGGGCCATTATTTATAAAGCCAAATAATAAAGTGATCTGACTAAAATAAAGATTTGGCTAAAGGCATATGTCATGAAAATAAATATTATGTAGAGACCATTTAGTAATTTCTAATTTGATGAGGGGCCAAATTAGAAATGCTAAAACTTAAGTAATTCAATTTATAAATGGTTGTGGTCCCTCTGAGAGCACACAGAGTGATAATGTACTTTTCAAGTTCCTGTTCCTTTTCTCTTTATCCCCATCAAGAGAAAAAACCAAAGGGAAATAAAGGTGCTCTATAGGAGGAAGATCACTGGATCAGTAGTGCTCTAAAGAAGGGAATATCATCGTTATGGCCAATTCAGGTAGGCTTCCATTTACTATTTACAACATGATTATCAGTATGAGATATTGCTTATGATTGATCATTAGAATCAATATTAGGATCATATTCTGTTTTTGCTTACATGTGGTATCAGAGCCATCCTTACTTGATTCATGTCTGTCTTTGAATAATTTAATTAATTTCTGTTCAGAACCCTAAATCCCTAATTCAGAACCCTAAATCCCTAATTCTGAACCCTTAATCCCAATTTTGATTTTGGGAGAAAAACCCCAAATTGAGAATCCTAAGGTTTCTTAAAAACCCTAATTCAGCGCTACCTTCTTCCTCTCTTGCGTTTCTTTGCCGCCTTCTTCCTCTATCAGTGGTGACTCTTCCTCCTGCGAATACACCTTCGTTTCTGGTTTTCTGCAAGTCTGTGGAGGTGTATTCTGCAATGGCGCCGTTCTGTTGCGCGAGGGTCTCACAGGCGCGCGTTCTTCATCTCCGGCGAGAATCGTGACGCCGATCTGTTACGCACGAGGGTTTCACAGTCACGGCTTCCATCTCCTACGAGGATGGTGGTCTGGTTCATCGTCGCAAAACCCCCTTTACTTCGCTGGTTATGGGTTTCCTGCAGGTTCTGGTTTTTTCTACGCGTCAATGGTGGTTCCTCCAGCGGTGCAATCGCGCGACCTCTATTGCGGTGACGGTGGCTTTCTACAACGGCGCGAAGGTGCGTGAGGGTTTTGATCTGGCTTTGGTTATTGTTCACACGGTGGCTGTTTATGGTTGTTCCGCGTTGCAGATCTGGTGCCCTATTTTCGCGTCGCAGTGGTTGCCAGCGCCGATCAGGTTCACTACAGCAGTTTTGCAGGTCACGGTGGCTAGGGTTCAGGGTTCCCATATGGTTCTGTGCGCGTGAGAGAAGAAGATCGAATAAAAAAACCTAATTGATTTAATTAAATTAATTTTAATTCATTTGAATTTTGGGTTCAAATAAGATATTTTGAACATAAGGATTTATATTTTGGAATATAAATAATTTTATTTATTTTATATATTTTTTGGTTGTTTAATATATAAAATAAATATATTTGATTTTGGAATAAATAAATAATCAAATTCTGGTTTTATTTAACATTTTAAATGAGTTTATTGAATCAAGAAGTCACCAAAGTGACCTCTCATAGTTCATGAAAAATGTTAAATGTTGGTGTTTATGTACGTTCATGCAGGTATTGATCGGCCCAAAGGAAGATTAATATTTGGCTAGATTGCATACACACTTGTGATGATAAACATGTGATAATTATAAGGATTCGCTTTGTCGATGATAAATTAATCCAAAGATTAGTTTGTTGTTGGACGTGATTTATTATCAATGTTTGATCATTACAACAAGATACCCCTAGCAGTTGATATTACTGTCCAAAGACTTGATATTAATGGTGCATTGGGTGTTTTGGGATGGGTTAAACCATTATTTGAATATATATTTATAATGATTTATTTTATTATGTGAGCATAATAAGTTAATTCCTCTTGTTTTATATTAAGCTACAGTTGCTTCTGTATCTACCAATGTGAATTTTGTTCCGATCCTCAATGGAACAAATTTTAAGGACTGGAAGGAGAATATTAAAATTATCCTTGGCTGCATGGATCTGGATCTTGCATTAAGGACTGAGCAACCCCCTGCTCCTACGACGTCCAGTATTCCTGAAGACAAGAGGGATCATGAGAAGTGGGATCGCTCAAACCACATGAGCATAATGATCATTAAGCGCGGCATCCCAGAGGTGTTTAGGGGCACTGTTTCTGAAGACATAACAACTGCCAAAGAATTCCTTGCTGAGATTGAGAAGCGCTTTGCAAAAAGCGATAAGGCAGAGGCAAGCACTCTTCTTCAGAACTTGATCTCCATGAAATATCAAGGCAAAGGAAATATCAGAGAATACATTATGAGCATGTCTAATATTGTTTTCAAACTCAAGGCACTAAAGCTTGAAATCTCAGAAGACTTACTCATTCATTTGGTATTGATTTCTCTTCCTGCACAGTTTAATCAGTTTAAAGTATCTTATAACTGTCAAAAGGATAAATGGTCTCTTAATGAGCTCATTTCATACTGTGTGCAAGAAGAGGAAAGACTAAAGCAAGATAAGACAGAAAGTGCTCATTTTACAAGCACCTCAAAGGCTAAGGGCAAAAGAAAGAGATCGGAGGATCCCAAGAAGGAAGCTGCTATGGTTCCAGAACAAAAGAAACAATCTCAGGAAAGCAAATGTTTCTTTTGCAATAAGACTGGACACGCAAAGAAGAAATGTGCGAAATATCATGCTTGGCGTGCAAAGAAAGGTATGTTTCTTACTTTGGTCTGTTCTGAGGTCAATTTAGCATCAGTACCTAGTAACACTTGGTGGTTAGACTCAGGTGCAACTACTAACATCAGTGTTTCTATGAAGGGTTGCCTAAACTACCGGAAGCCAACTAATTCTGAAAGATGAATATACGTTGGAGATGGCAAATCGGTAGAGGTGGAGGCTATTGGGCATTTTATATTATTGTTATGTACTGGTTTTTATTTGGATTTGAAAGACACTTTTGTTGTGCCGTCATTTAGACGGAATTTAATTTCAATTTCTTATTTGGACAAATCCGGTTATTCTTGTTCATTTGGAAACAATGAATTCAGTTTGTCTTTTAATTCAAATATTGTTAGAACTGGTTCACTTTTGGCGTATGATAATCTATATTTGCTTGATATTGTGACCACCTATAATGAAACCCTCAATACAGAATCTCATGGTACTAAACGTAAAATTGACAATACTCAATCAAGAGCATTATGGCATAAGCGCTTAGGTCACATCTCTAAAAATAGATTTGAACGACTTGTGTCAAATGGAATCTTGGAGTCCGTTGACTTCACAAATTTTGATGTTTGTGTTGAATGCATTAAGGGCAAACAGACCAAAGCGAAGAGATTAGGTGCATATAGAGTTTCAGACGTCTTAGAGTTGATTCATACGGATATTTGTGGGCCATTTCCTACACCTTCTTGGAATGGTCAACAATACTTTATATCATTCATAGACGATTACTCAAGATATGCATACTTATTTCTTATACATGAAAAGTCACAGTCTTTGGATGTGTTCAAATCTTTTAAAGTTGAAGTTGAAAATCAACTCAACAAAAGAATTAAGTCTGTTAGATCTGACCGTGGTGGTGAGTACTATGGCAGGTATGATGGATCAGGTGAACAGCGTCCAGGACCTTTTGCCAAGTACCTAGAGGAGTGTGGAATTGTCCCACAGTACACCATGCTGGGCTCACCCAGTATGAATGGTGTAGCTGAGATGATAAGGATATAGTAAGGAGTATGATTTGTCATTCCACCTTACCAGAGTCACTATGGGGAGAGGCATTAAAGACGACAACTTATATTCTAAACAGAGTACCAACTAAAGCAGCTACTAAAACACCTTATGAGCTTTGGATTGGGCGAAAGCCTAGTCTAAAGCATTTCCATGTGTGGGGTTGTCCAGCTGAGGCAAGGCCTTATAAGCCAAATGAAAAGAAATTGGACTCCCGAACAGTAAGTAGTTACTTTATTGGTTATTCTGAGAGATCTAGGGGATATAAATTTTATGATCCCATATTAAAGACAATTTTTGAGACAGAGACTGCTACATTCTTTGAGGATATTGAGTTTGGGGGGAAGAATCAGATTAGGAAATTTGTTTTGGAGGAAGAATCGGTAATAATTCCAGAACCGATTCAAACAATTACTTTTGATGAAGTAAGTTCGGAACCTCCACAAAACATTGCTGATGAACCCCATACTCAAGATGATTTGGTTGTTCGTGAAGAACAAACTCAAGATCCTCAACAACCTATGCTTCATGAGCCAGCACCTTTGCGGAGATCCATGAGAGAAAGGAGAAGTGTCATTTTAGATGATTATGTTGTATTTCCCCAAGAAAATGAAGATCCTAACAATGATGTGATGGAAGATGATCCAATCACCGTTCGTCAAGCCATACAAGATCCTAATTCAGAAAAAATGGATTGAAGCAATGAGGGAAGAGTATAAATCCATGCAAGACAATAAGGTTTGGGAACTTGTCCCATTACCAGAAGGTGTGAAACCCATTGGTTGTAAATGGTTATTTAAGACCAAACGGGATTCTAACGGTAATGTGGAGAGGTATAAGGCTCGTCTTGTAGCTAAGGGATTTACTCAAAAAGAAGGGATTGACTTTAAAGAGACTTTTTCTCCAGTTTCATCAAAAGACTCTTTTAGGACAATTATGGCTCTTGTTGCACATTATGATTTGGAGCTTCATCAAATGGATGTCAAAACGGCGTTTCTCAATGGTGACATTGACGAGACGATCTATATGGTGCAACCAGAAAATTTTGTGTCGGGAGACCCAAAGAATATGGTTTGCAAATTGACTAAATCCATTTATGGACTAAAACAAGCATCCCGTCAATGGTACCATAAATTTCATCAAGTAATTCTCTCATTTGGCTTCGAGATGAATCTTGTTGATGATTGTGTGTATCACAAGTTTAAGGGGAGCAAGTTTATTTTCCTGATCTTGTATGTTGATGACATTCTGCTTGCCACTAATGATATAGGCATATTGCACGAAACTAAGAAATTTCTGTCAAAGAATTTTGAAATGAAAGATCTTGGTGACGCCTCCTTTGTATTAGGAATTCAGATACACCGAGATCGATCTCGGGGTATTCTAGGATTATCACAAAGGAGCTATATCGATAAAGTTCTTAAAAGGTTTAGCATGCATGAATGTAAATCTGGGGATACTCCAGTTGCTAAGGGAGACAAGTTCAGTCTCAATCAGTGCCCAAAGGGAAATTTGGAAATTGAGGAAATGAAGAAGATTCCTTATGCGTCAACTGTAGGGAGTTTGATGTATGCCCAAGTATGTACGCGTCCAGACATAGCATACATAGTTGGGGTTCTAGGCAGATACTTAAGCAATCCAGGAATGGACCATTGGAAAGCAGCAAAAAGGGTCATGAGATATTTAAAGAGAACAAGAGGTTATATGCTCACATATAGGAGGTCAGACCAGTTGGAGATCACTGGGTTTTCTGACTCAGATTTTGCAAGATGTCAAGATAGCTTAAAATCTACTTCATGTTACATTTTTATGTTGGCAGGTGGTGCGGTTTCTTGGCGCAGTGTCAACCAAACCCTTATAGCTTCATCCACCATGGCAACAGAATTTGTAGCATGTTGTGAGGCATCTAATCACGGGATATGGCTGAGAAATTTTGTCACAGGGCTGAAAATTGTGGAAAGCATTGAAAGACCACTTAAGTTATATTGTGACAATAAATCAGCTGTATTGTATTCCAACAACAATAGGAGCTCAACTAAGTCGAAGCACATCGACATTAAGTTCCTAGTTGTTAAAGAAAGAGTACAGAGTGGACAGATTTCCATAGAACATTTAGGGACAAACTCCATGATTGCAGATCCTCTAATTAAAGGACTTCCACCCAAGGTCTTTCATAAGCATGTTGCTCACATGGGTGTTTTATAGTTTGAGGAATCTAAGGTTTAGTGGGAGATAATCATTTTTATATGTTTTATGTTCTATGTTTAATTTCTTGTATGCATACATTAAACTTTCAGACATATTTGGTTATTTATATATGTGGTTTTAATTTTACACTTTGTACATTAAGTTTTTATATTAATCTCATTAAGTTAAAGTTTTTATATTCATGCTACACATTTCATGATGAATCCATGTCATTTGGTTGTGTCAGGATTAGTGATCATTGTTGGTTTTAGTTGCGATTGATGCAATGAAAAACTGGTTTGGTTCTACATACTAATATAATCAATGGACGGGACTTTTGGAGTATGCTTGAGTAATATAATGACAATTTTTGAGCTCATAAAGTCTAACACATTTATAAGGTTGTAAAGACATATATATTTGTGACCAGTGGGAGATTGTTAGTAATTTTGAGTCATGCATATATATGATACATAATTAAATGTGTTAGGGCCATTATTTATAAAGTCAAATAATAAAGTGATCTGACTAAATTAAAGGTTTGGCTAAAGGCTATGTCATGAAAATAAATATTGTGTAGAGACCAGTTAGTAATTTCTAATTTGATGAGGGACCAAATTGGAAATACTAAAACTTAAGTAATTCAGTTTATAAATGGTCGTGGTCCCCTTCTGAGAGCACACACAGAGTCATAACGTACTTTTCCTGTTCCTTTCCCTCTATCCCCATCAAGATAGAAAACCAAAGGAAAATCAAGGTGCTCTACAGGAGGAAGATCACTGCTCATATAAGAGTGCTCTAATATTATCGTTATGGCCAATTCAGGTACGCTTCCATTTACTATTTACAACATGATTATGGGTATGAGATATTGTTTATGAGTTTATGATTGATTGTTAGAATCTATATTAGGATCATATTCTGTTTATGCTTACACTGTTTTTTCTTCTCTCTTTGCTGTATTGAACAATGAAAATTTCTGGTTAGATCCATATTAGACCATGTTTTTACCAAAAAAAAAAAAGACCATAAGTGCAGGGATGCTTCTATGAATAAAATTTTCTTTAATCTTGTCGGTTTTGTCTTCACCAGGTACAAGTGAGAAAGTGACAACAGCCTTCAGGATCTTGTTCTAATAGTTACTTGATATATCTGCCATACATTGCTTCTTTTTAGGTCAAATATAAAAGTAGTTATTAATTAAAGGATTACATAAAAGAATATGCATGCTTGCATGCTTTATGTGATGATATAAAAATATTATGAGGGTACATTGACTCCCAGCAATATGAATAGCCACAGCACTCATTAAAGTAAACGAAGTTAATATTATTTGATGAGAATACAAAGCTAATGGGTTTACATTTGTTAGGTTGGGGGAATCTAAACCTTTTAAGGTCTTCAACTACTAGCTGTAACATAAAAGTTACTTCTTTTATGAAGGAGGAATGGTGTGATGTATAATGAGTAATGATTTCGCAGCTTATTGCTTAAACAAAGACTTAAATGATGAAACTTCATTCACGACGCTGCACCAGGATTGGAAAATTCTTAAACTTACCTAGATTTAAGGTAGTAAATTTAAACCTAACTTATTCTCATTCCATAGTCTCAATATAAAGTGATATTTATATACATATTTATATACTTTAATTTTATTTGGTTTTATTTATAGTTGATGTAGAATTGCACTAAATTAAATTTAAATTATACTATCTTAATATAATATCAGAATCATTAAAAGTCTATCTAATCAAGATTTATATTTATTGTGTCATTTGTTACTCAATTTCACTTAATTTTCATGTTTTATATTCTTGATATGAATATCAATATTGTTAGGGCGAAGATATTTGTTGAAAATCTCTTATTTACTAATACTAAGTTAATTAGTTTAGTGAAGATATTACAAAAAAAAAAAAAAAAAATCAAATTAGCTTCCAAATATTGGTGCCGGTCAAATTACAAGATTTTTAAGACAACCATAACGGTTAGCCTTTTAAAACAAAATTGAAAAGAATATAAAATAATTTTAAATAATTTAGGTATTGATAAAGTCAGTTTAGCCAATTCCAAATGAATCCTAACTATTTTTAACCCTTTTTATAAATAATTACATATGTTAATGTTGGAGTAGCTTCAATTTGACCAAAGATAATACAGTCTGTTTAACATTTTTGTAATAAGTAAAAGTATAAAGTATTAGACTAACATTGATCGTTAGAAATTAATCTTATTTAATTTTAGTATTTGTATTTATTTAAGATAACGTTGACTAAATTAACACTAACTTTATTTATTGTATTATTTATTTAAGTTAGTGTTATATGATACATTTTAAAATTTATTTAAATTAGCATATACTAAACTGACACCAATTTATGTTATGAATCTATAACTTTTATAAGAGGAGATGAGAGATGGTAGATTATTTTATTGCAAAGGCCTATATTTAAAAAAATCTCCTTATTCAAATTTTTTTTCTCTCATTACATTCATTTTTTTTATTCACATCTATGTCCTTCAGCCATAATTTTCATTCACATTAATTCATCTTCTTCGTGTATGCTCTTCTCTTTTTATTCGCATATCTCGTTCATCCATATCTTTTTTTTCCTCATCGGTACATTTTTATTTTTCTATTTTTTTTGTTTATATTTTATTTTGTTGAAGATGGAAACGTTGTACGAGCAATTGTTTTCTTAAATTATTGTTATTAACTGGCAAAATCAATAGAAATTAAATTAATATGAAAACTAGATTAACAAAAAAATTAAATAAATTTTAAAATAAAATCAAAATAGAAACAACTTGTCTGATACTAAACTTATTTTAATTAAATATCAATTTATTGAATTAACATCACATTAGCATCGGCCTCTAAAAGCTGATACTACCATCTTAGTTATCAACGTTCCTTGTTTGCTTGACGTGAAATTGATGCTAATTTTTAAAGAAAAGGCTAATTTGACACTTTTTTATTTTAAAAAGCACATTCATTGGCATTCTCTTTCAATAATATAATGTTATATATTATAATTTTAAATTAAAAAAATAATACAATTATAATTAAAATATTATAATTTGATAATATCAGATGATGTCATTTGTCGTTTTTCGGTGTCACTATATCACTGCTAATTTTAATAAGCGTTGACTTTTGTTCAATTATTCTTATCCATTTATGAACTTTCTCTCTAATCAATATATTTATTATAAAAAAATATCTTATTAACAATTAATTTTAGAATTAAAAGTGATTAGACAATGATCAATTTAAATATTAATTTTTAAAATAAAATATTATTAATTATTAAAATAATTAATGTTAGAAACAAAATATTATAATAAGTCAGTAAATTAGTTATTAATTAATTGAAGATTAATTTAGAAATTAAGGTAGCAAAAACCTTGGTAGTTAATATTTAGTAATTAATTTGTTTTAGTAGCTAAAATTTAAAAATCAATTTAGAGACTAGTTATAATTTTTTATTCATAATACTGACTATTTTAGTAACCAATATTTTTTTATTTTATAAATTAGTATTTAAATTGGTCACTATAATTATTAATAACTTTTTACTTTTAGAATTAGTTATTAATCAGGTATTTTTTTGCAGATATACCATAAACCATTTTTTACAATCATCATTCTTCATTTCCTCTATCCTATAAAAAGCCTTATTGAACTTTTCTATATCTTTTATATCCAACCCTTCAATGTCTTTCTTCTACAGAGGCTTGACCAATTTACCCTAATTTTCTTTCTTTTGGCTCTCCGCTCCACAAAAATTGATGGCACACCCTTAGCTAAGAGTCCAATCACAAGAAGCATGGTTAAGCAAATTCAAGAAGAGTTAGCAACATCTAGTCAAGGTGAAGCTAAACTCCTTTTCACTTTAGCCATCATGGAGCATTTTTAGACCTTGTATTAAAGGTCATGTAGTATATGTTTTCCTTTGAAGGCCTTGTATTAAGGGCCATGTAGTATAGGGTTTTAAAAAAAAACAATCTTGCTTAAGTAGGGAGCATCATATATGCGCCTAACTTAAGCAACTCTTTGATGTTTAATTATGTTAATCAAGCTAGCTTAGGAAGAGCATCCCACATGTGCCACATGGCAAGCTCTTTAATGGAGAGTTCTCTTACAAAGGTAGTGGTCATGTGTCATTGTCTTATTGGAAAAACTTTTCATAAAGTAGCTTTCCACATGACAATACATGAGTGTTTTGTTTTGTGAGAGTGAGGATTGCCACATGTCAAACTCTCCTCCACCAATATAGAATTTGTATGGTTTTGGTGCATGTTAACATTTTAGGGTTTGGACCATTTTGGAGACACCTTACTTTATAAATAAAGGTGTCCCCCCATGTATTTTTGACTTTGAGAAGGATAATGTTATGCTGCCAAATTTTTTTGAGCCATACTTCTTCTCTTAGTCTAGAGCATCCCAAGAGGTCCCTATAGCACCCCTTTCTCTAGAAATGGCCTATGTAAGACCTGTGAAAAATAAATAAATAAATAACTAATTAATAAATGTGGGTAGTGGGAGCCTTTATGACATTAAATATTGAATGATATGATTTGGAGAAGTATTAGCTCAAATGGTTAAGGGTACTTGGTTATGTGGGAGGACTTTTAATTATGTGTTGTTTGATTTTTTATTAATTTTTAATAACATGCATGATCATGTTGAGTGATAACATAATTATAGAACTATAGGAATTGTCATGAAACATAATATGGTTGAGTGGTTGTGCATTGAATTGGGCATTTGTATGGTCATGGGTTCAAACCTTGGTGAACCAAATTTAATTATATTTTTGCTAAAAATTAGTGTGGCATGAATATGAAAAGGTGGAGAAAACCCTAGTAGAAGGGGCAGGGCTGAAAACTCATTTTGAGTGAATAGTGAGGATTGGGCAATTGAGAGCTGGTTGGGAGAGAATTAAAGAGAGGGCATTGGTGCTCCAGGGATGATGTGCGTATGCACTGTATATGCTCTTATTGTGCAAACTTGGAATTTTTTGGGACCATATAGTGTCTAAGTTATGTTTATATGTTTGTTGCATTGTTTCAAATGATTGGTATGAATTGAAGTGTGATTTGGGCACGTTTGTTGATGCTTACGTGCGTAAACAATGTAGGAGTCTGCAATTCTCGCTCAAGCGAGCCAGGCTCGCCTAGGCAAGATTAGCAAAGACTCGAACATTATTTCTGCTAGAGCGTCTCGTTCAAGCGGAGGATTCTAGTCTTGGGCGACAGGCCATCTCGCTTAGGCGAGTGTGCCTCACCTAAGCGAGAACTCGTGAGTGTTGGGTGTTTTTGCTTGGGCATCTCGCCCAGGCGCGAAGCCCTATTCTAGGCGAAAGAGTGTATCGCTCAGGCGAGAGTCCCTCGCTTAAGCGAGAATTTGAGGAATGTTGTGATGTTTTGTTAACTCACCGTCTAGGCGAAAGATTTGAATTCTGAGAAAAAGGTGGTCTCGCCCAGGCGAGTAGGGCTCGCCCAAGAGAGAGTTCGAGGTTTGTTTTGTGCGAGGGCTCGCTCAGGCAAGGTAACCTAGCTTAAGCGAGGTAGGCTTAGGTGCTTAGGCGAAGGCTTCAAGCTTAAGCGAAGGATGGAGGAATTGTGTGTTTCAAGGCAATCGATTATGTTGTATTGGATTGGTTGGTATTTGAATTATGATGCGTGGTCTATAAGGCTTCTAAGATATCTCAAAGGTGGGCTTGCTGGTGTTCCTTGAGTTGCGGCTTGGAACGTATCCCTTGAGTTGGGGCTCAGGATAGGGGTTAAGCACGTAGCATTCTCTGAGTTGTGGCTCGGGATAGCGGATGAACACGAGGAACTCTTGAGTTGTGGCTCGGGTTTGCGAGTGTTGCTGGTGTGAGTGTGCTGGTTGTGGCCAGTACGGATAGGTGTAACATCCCGTCAGGATATTACTGATTTAAATAAATAAAACAAATAATATCATAAAGAAATCGCATTTATGAATAAACTTCTTTTCCCTAAAGCGCGGGATATTTAAACTTTTTTAATTTCAATATTTAATTTCAAATCCAAGATTACAAAAACTGAATAATCCAGAACGGTCTCATAGACTTTTACATTTTATTTCAAAATACAAATAACATAAAGCCATAAAAAGTCTCCTATGCTATCTCCCGCTCTATATCTAAGTGTCACCGGCACTACCTGCAACAACATCCTCTACTCACGTGTACCGCGTACACGATCATCGCCAAACACAAGCAGATAGGGTGAGCTTATGAAATCAACATACATCATAATAATAAATATAGAACCAACCATATAACTATATTATCTGCAATGAACCAATATACGATCTCTTTCTTTATTCTCTATCGTCTGGCCACAACCAGACAATTCGTGTTCTACCTCTTCTAGTGATTACCCAAAGATAATTTGCTGCCAAACCTATCGACCACAACCAACAAAGCACGTGCGGGAACCAATGCCACGGATCATACACCGTAACGCCAGGTGGAGTTCCCAAATACGAACATAGTCCGTAATGTCCCAAGACTACCAAACTCGTCAGCGTTCTACTGAGGAGGGCAATCTATCTAGACCCATCCGTACTGGCCACAACCAGCACACTCACACCGGCAACACTCGCCAACCCGAGCTCAACTCAAGGGTTCCTCGTGTTCATCCGCTATCCCGAGATCAACTCAAGGGATGCCATTCCGAGCTCAACTCGAGGAATGTACGTGCTTAACCCTTATCCCGAGCTCAACTCAAGGGATACGTTCCGAGCTCAACTCAGGGAACCCAGCAATCTTACCTTTAAAGAATCACCAAAAGCCTTGTAGAACACCCTACAAAGTCCAAAAACCAGGACTTACAACAACCAAATTGCCTAGCGAGGGATACGTACCGCTAGGCGCTATTCGCTTCCAGACCGCCTGGCGGGGGACACGTACCGCCAAGCGCCAAACGCCTCAGAATCGCAAATTCATTAACCACCGCCCGACGGGACAGCCCACATCGCCAGGTGGACGTGCTCCAGGAGACCATTGATTTCGTCGCCATCGCCTGGCGGGTCCCTCCCCTCCGCCAGGCGCCACCAATTCCAGAACCCCACTGTTTCCTTGCCATCGCCTGACAAGTGCGACCCTACCGCCAGGCGCCACACCAGTAATAAACTCTTACTGGTTTTCGTGACTTTTATTCAGGTTCCTCACATGGTCTTGCATAATCATGCATTCAGATGGTTGAACCCTCTTTATTTCATGTATATACACTTTTATCAACAACCATTCTCAATTACAACTTACCAAGTTGTAAGCACCTCACTTCCCTTTTGTATACCATCAATCTAGTTTATCGAATTAGTCATGCATAAGTTCAACTATTCCAATAATCAATAGGTCACTGTAAACTCCTACCACTTTAAGCTCTATTATTTACTCAGATTAACTGTCCAGATTTTCATCACTTTATACATACCTTAACAACTGCCTTACCCATAATTTACACACTTCCTACAAATTGGCAATTCTGGCTATTCTTATAATCTTACTCAGCTCTAGTCATCGTCTAGGACCACTAACACCATAATGGTTTGGACCACTGGTTTCACACTCACTCTGAGATTTTCACTCAACTATACCAGTATTTTCTTTCCCCTCCCAATACTTAAAAATCAACCTTAACCCTTACCTATTATCATTCGTTCTTACATCACATTACTCATTTCAACTGTTCCAGTAGCATGAACATGGCTCCCTTCACCTAGTGTCGTCAGCAACACCCGCAACACGTAAAGACTCAATCTTCTAAGATGGCGCCTAGCGGCAAGCTACGTGCCGCTAGGTGGTGGAAGCAATTTTGGGCAGATTCCCAGAATTCCCAGCAGCCATGAGATCCTTCTCTCATTCTCCAGCACTTCTCTATGCGTTCCATAATTGCTTTCACCCTCAAACACTTAATCGTGACACAACATTCCAACTTTAACTATCTTTGTCTACAATGTGAGTATACCCAATTCACCATTAATATTGATTCTTCCAAAACTCCAAATTATAACCCTAAAATCATATTCACACTATTCCATCAATTTTACCTATTACTTATTCTGGTTTTCAATAAAATACGACGTTATATCATCTCTAAATCACCAACCCATGACTTCGCACCGATTAGAATCATGTCAAAGCACCCCAAAATGACAAAAATCAAACCTCAGCTCCGTGTCGCCTGGCGAAAAGTCATCGCCGCTAGGCAGTTCAACAGGAAAAACCCAGAATGGTGTACAACACATACGTCGCCTAGCGGCCAGGAATGTGCCGCCAGGCGATTTCACTTCAGTAACCCAAAAAAAAGGCAAAAATTGCATGCACCTCCTGGTGGCGATGAACAGCCCGCCAGGCGGTTCCTGGAAATTTTCCAGAAATACAGAAAAATGATAGAATTCACAGGTATGCATCTAGTTTCATACATTACATGGTATATTATCGAAAGACAAAGTGAATTAACGTTTACAGCTCCTCTAACGTGGTTTTCCTTCGCTTAAAGCTTTGATGATTAAGATTCCTCCCTACACCAATTGCCTCCTTAGCCTTCTCTCAATTCAGTACCAAAAGTCTCACTCAAACCTCACAAAATCTCAGATTTTCGTGCTCTCTCTCTGGGTATATTTTCCAGTTTGCAAAACCCTTTCTACCAACCCACTTTTTCCTTTTAAAGTGTGCCTAAAAACTACCATTTATGTGGAGATAGGTGTCCATAGTTACAACTAATTTATGGGCTTCAGTCATATTTTCCTCGACGACTCAAATACTTGTTGATGCATCAACCCTTTGGTAAGTAGATCCACAATATTGCTTTCTGACCTCACAAAGTCAAGAGAAACAATACCATGAGTAATTAAGTTTCTAATATATTTGTGTCTCACTCTTAGATGCTTTCTTTTTTTCATTTAATTTTTTACTAGAAACTTTAGATAAAGAAACTAGTCTATCATAATGCATTGAAGTATGAGGTATAGGCTTATTTAATAATGGTAAATCATATAGGAAATTTTGAAGAAATTCTACCTCATCAGTATCAGTATTTAAAGCAATAATCTCTGCTTCCATGGTATATCGTGAAATAATAGATTGTTTAGCAGATTTTCATGATATTATAACTCTACCCAAAGTAAAAACATAACCAATAGTTAACTTTGTGTCATCTGAATCATAAATCCAATTAGCATCACTATAATCTTCAATAACAATAGGAAATTTTGTATAATGAATTATATAATCAATGGTTCCTTTCAAATATTTAAACGCCCTTTCTAATGCAATTCAATGAGAATGATCAGGATTATATGTATAATTTTCACTCACTTCAGAATTAATAACCAAAAATCAATAAGTAGTGCTACGTAAAGAGTAACCAATAAAAACACAATCAAATGTTTTAATTCCTATATTTTTTTCTTATTAAGTGGTATATTAACCTTTTCAAGACATTCCCACAGTTTAAAATATTTTAAAAAAGGTTCTCTTTTCTTCCATAACTCATTAGAAGTTTTATCACAATCTTTAAAAGGAATTCGATTGAGAATATAACAAGCAGAATAAAGCTTCACCCAACATATTTTTAGGCAAACTGAAACTTGTAAGGATAACATTTACCATATCAAGCAAAGTTCTATTTTTACTTTCACCTACACCAATAGATTGAGGACTATATAGAGGTGTTATTTCATGAATAATACCATGAGTTTCACAAAAATCACTCATTTCTAAAGACATATATTCACCCCCTCTATCAGAACAAAGACTCTTAATTTTTCTTTCTAATTGATTTTCTATATCAGATTTATATATTTTGAATTTTTAAAAAAAAATCATGTTTGTAGTTTATTAAATACACATAACAATATTTAGAGAAATAATCAATAAAAGTAATAAAATACCTTTTACCACCATGTGTTAAAATATCATTACTATGATATACATCATTGTGTATCAATTCAAGTAACTTAGTTTGCTCTTTCATGCATTTATAAAAAGACTTTCTTGGTTGCTTTGATTGAACAAATTTTTCTCCAAATCAATAGAAGATTTAGGAATAAGATTAAGAGGATGGCCTATTTCACGTACATGCTTCCATGCTCCCATTCGTTGATTGTTGTTTTCACAATCATATTAAGTAGAAATAAGAAGTTCATAGCCAGAAAATGCAAACACACACATACACACACCCCAAGCTAGGGGGATAGATTACTTCGAAAACATAGGGCCTTTAGTTGACGCATTTGTATCAACAGACAAAGCTACTGAGAACATGGAGAATATTGAATATGCAAGGATAAGGGTTTGTGTGTTGCAAAGATTATGATTAATGGCGAGCTCTGTCAAGTCTTTATATAGGAAGAACATTAAACGTATATATCTCATGAATGTAGATGGAGATCCTTGGTGAAAAACAACAAATTTGATATATCATCAATTACAACTTTGGATTCATGCATCAATGTCTGCATGTGCGAGTAACTTCAAATTAGAGGATTGAAATATGAAGGATAATACAGTACAAGCCACCGTGGAGTCACCAAAGGACATGATTATTGTCGCAAATTTGAGAAACTCTCAACAACGAATGACGTCAACAAAATTGGTACATGGTACAAGTCAATTATTGGAAGAGGCAAAAATAAAGAAGACCAAAGAGTTGGAAATCAAAAATAGCATAGTAGAGGAAAGAAAAGAGATGTTTAGGATCAACACACATAAAAGTGGTCAACAAGGATCATGGGAAAATTTAATGGTACTCGATTCTCAATAGATACTTTCTCAAGGCAACAATTGGGCCAAAAATAAGGCCCAAAACAACACTACAAAGGGGGCTTCTCCCTACACCTCCAAAGAGTTCTACTGCATCTCCAAAAAAATTTAAATTTTCTATAGTACTCCTCTGAACCCTTTGACTATTCAGCGATAAAAGTTAAAAAAAAATATTCTCTCTGCCTATACTGTGAAATCACGGGTTCTTTCATATTTTAAAACCTAGTAAAATCTTTAACCGGCTTTCGAAACCCGGTGAACAGTGCCAAACGAATTTGAAATGTGAACCGGCATTTGAAGTCTGGTTAAGTGATTTAACGGAATTCGGAATCCATTTTCTTTGTATCGACATTCGAATCCCGGTTATGAAATTGTCTACCGACATTCGAAGCCCATAGGTCTGCATCTAACAAGACCCTGTGTACAAAACTATTCGCTTGTGTTTCCTCTTCTTGTCTAAAGGTACCAAGTGAGTGTATGGAGGCTCCACGTGTTCTAACCATATCTTTTGACAAAAATTTTAACAATTAAACAAATGAAAATATATAAGAATAACATAAAATTAAAAATAATAATAACTAATATATATATATATATATATATATATATATATATATATATATATATATATATATATATATATATATATATATATTTATTAATTATTATTA
>Ga0214543_1007586_pt1 | contig 18456 bp, 13 predicted proteins | sample CNSS2metaG_FD_160094 | JGI IMG/M metagenome (GOLD analysis project Ga0214543, IMG submission 160094) | Root nodule microbial communities from cowpea collected in UCLA plant growth center, Los Angeles, California, USA - CNSS2 | ecosystem: Host-associated > Plants > Roots > Nodule | place: USA...
AAAGAGCTAACTATGGTGTGTGCAAGGCTAATTTCGTTCTAGCACAAAAGGAGACAAAGAATGTGTCTCATATGTCTCCAAAAAGTGGCCAAAGTGTGCTAAAAACAAAGGAGACCAAAGGTACATAAGTACACTTGCTTCATGCCTTCTACTTTATGCTTTATGCCTTTGCTTTACTCTCTCCTCCATATCATTTATGCTCCCCAATCATGCGCCACCTAGCTTTGCTTTCTTACTCTAATTAACCTACAAAGCAAATAAACATAGATTAGCATGTTGGCTTAAGTTAAGTCAACTATAGTCAACAAGTCAAACCTAGTCAAAGGTCAACAAGTCAACTAAAGTTGATTCAACTAATTCAACTTTGGGAATCAAAAATCACAAACACAAATGAAAGGGATGAAGGATTAGTGAACTTCCTTTCTAAACATGCTTAGTCTTCTTAAGCATGTGCCTCCATCCTTGGTTGGGGTCAATCCTTCATCACATACATACTCAACTAAATTCAAATAAACATGACATCACAACATTTTTAAACATGGACATCAAACATCATCCTCATCATGTTTTCAATTCTTCCCCAAGCCCAAAGTTCAACCCTCATGCCCATTCATTCAATGATTCACCAAGGTATCATCACAACAGTGGCATTCCAACATTTTATATCAATGAACACTCAAACAAGAATGAAGAAAATTTTCAGAAGTACAAACATTGCCACAACACCAACCAAAATGCAAGAAATAGTTAGCACTCTGTGTGTTGCCTGGTGGCCCAAGACCACCACTTGGCGATTTTTGGGCAGAACCCAGAAAACAGCATCATCCCCCTTGCGTCGCCTGGCGGGCCAAGAACACTGCTTGACAGTTTCTAGCTAATGTGTGCATATTTTTTCCCTCATTTAATGTTTAATTCTAGATTTTTAATTGAATTTAGTTCTTAAAAGATTGATTTAATTGAGATTTCTTATAATATGGGTCAATGGTTACCAGTGGGGAAACGGGTTTGTTAGCGTTATCAATCTGCTAACTAAAAAATATAATTAATGAATGTGAACTATATATACAATTATTCTTGATTTTAATAAATAGACACACAAATACAATTTAAAACATACCTTATTTGATATTTTCTTTAACAAATATTAACAGACTTACTATGACAGGTTTCAAAATATTTATCATAGTAAGTCTGGCTTACTATGACAGGTTTTTACGATGTCATAGAAAGTGTACATTTTCTATGACTCTTGCAACTATGACGCCAGAATATCTGTTATAGTAAACATGTTTTACTTGTCATAGTAAGCCTGTTTTCCACTAGCGTAAGCCACTACTTGGATTTCATCACTATACGTATTGGCACTTGAGCTTCACTATATTATTGGACATCTTCAACCATCACCTTATCATAATCTTTTTCCAATGGTAAGAGGAGGGCAATCTTCTTTTCAACCTACTCCAACTCAATGTTCATGAATGCCATAAGTGCAACCAAAACTCTAGGAACATGTGTCTAGGTTATAGACAAGAAGATTTCATTTAAATCCACTACTTTCTTACTATATACCCTCTTCCCGCTAGATGCGTCTTATACTTGATATCATCATCACAAATATGCATGTTTAACTTCAACATTAAACATTTCAAGGTTAGAATTTCCAACCTTTTTTCTCTTAGATTCATTTTGATCCTACAACCCTTGTGCCTTAGGGTAGTTCCATTAAATCATAAATTTCATTTTTCATAAGGGACTACAATTCCTCATGTATAATCGCAACCCAAATTATTAAAGTTAATCAAGTTGATTATATGAAGGTGTTTGAAGATTTTGATGTTGAACATCTAATAATTGTATTTGAGATATAAACAATCATGAAAAATGTGTGTGATCAAGAATATAGCAAAGGTTATATATCTTGAACATCTCACGTCAAGAATAAGGTCAAATTATAACATATAATTGGGGGGCAATTATCATCTTAAAAGTTAATTTTATAAGGTTAAGTTAGAAATAAACTCATTTTAGAATGTATTAAAGCCATCAAGTGTCTATCCTAGTCAAGTTTGTTGGGGCTTACAAACTTCTTCATGGTCCCTTCTCCTTGAAACTAACCTCCTCTTGTTCTCACCATTTACATATTAGACAACACATTTATCTTCGCAAGTAAAGTAATGAAAATTTGACATACTTAATCATACAACCCATAATGTGTTTTGGGATTTTTAAAATACTGGATTTTACAATCTAGCATGAGATTTCGGATTCAAAAGCTTTCCAAATTGTACAGTCTGGTATTTATTTGTACGTGTTGGATTGTACAATCTTGAACGCTTTCGAATCTGAAATCTCGTGTCAGACTGTAGAATCCGATATGTATTTATAATCTAAAAAAATGGCATCGTAGAGATTACATCCGACGAATACAACCCTAGCTAGCAATAGTACATGCCAAAGACAACAAACCTACTTAGCTCTCACTCTTCGGGATGCAATACAAGGACAACCCACTTCTTCTCCCACAAGCTTTGAGCAATAGGTGCGGAGCCTTGAATCTGTGGAGGCGCAGAACGTTGCAATGGAAATGTGATGGAGGCAAAGAAAGTTGCAATGGAGATTTCATCCAGTAGTGTAGATGCACAAGCTATGCATGAAGGTTCAGAAGTTATGTATGAAGGTGCGACTAAGTTAAACATAGTCAGAAATGTCACTTTCATATTATCGTTTTTAATTTTTAATAATTTTTAAATTTAGGGTATTTAGGTCTTTTACTATGAGCTATGGGGTGTAAGAAGAAAATATGGGGTTGTAAGGAGAAATAGCCAAAAGAGATAATCAGAAATTTGGTATGAGCTTAGCCCAATCTTGTTTCTCTTTGTAGACTCTCTATTTGCTAGGGGGCTTCTCCCTGCACCCCCAAACATTCTTCTGTACCCCCAAAAATTACAGTTTTGACCCTAATAAATTTTTTACCTGACTCGGTGGTTGAAAGAATTAAAACGCAATTTACTGTTGTTGCTCATGGTTTTATTACTGCACTGCTACACCCTCAAATATTTTTGTTCAGTTGTTTCGTTCTTTCTTCTGCTTCCGTTCTCTTCTTCTTCTCTCTGTCTCTTCGTCTGCTTTCTCCAGTGGTCCCTCTGTGCTTTCCATCTCTTTCATTTCTCTTTCATTTGAAGGTACTCTCTCCAATGGTGGTCCCTGCTTTGCTTTCCCTCTCTAAAGGTCGTAGAAGTGGTCTGCTTCAAGTTGCTCCAACCTCATTCATACGTGGTTGAAGCTTCTGAAATCTTTTCTGTTGAAAGTGTTCTCTTCCAGGTTATTATTCTTTCCATTTTCCACTTTAATGATGTTGTTATTACAGGATTGTTGAATGTTGATTGTTGAATGTTGTTGTTGCGAGTGATATAGTTGATGTTTTACTTTTGATCATTACAGATGTCGAGATCTGTTTTAGGAAAATGGGAAATGGATGTCGACATCCGTTTAGAATTTTTTTTTGTGTTTTTGTGAAACAGATGTCAACATCCGTTTCACATTTTTCTGAAACGGATCTCGACATCCGTTTGGTTATTTTTTTTGCTTTTTTACAAATCGGATCTCGGCATTCATTTATATTTTTTCTTTTCTTTTTTGTGCGTGAGTGAGGTGTAGTGAGTTTGTGAGGTAGTGTGTGTTGTGTGCATGAGTGAGGTGTAGTTGTGTGAGTGAGTTTGTAAGCTAGTGTGTGTTGTGTGTGTGAGTGAGTCAAGTGCAGTGAGGTGTAGTGGTGTGCGTGAGTGAGTTTGTGGTTTCATCTCTTCGTTGTTTTTGTTGGTTTCTTTTGGTTTGAGCTAAGGATCAATTTTTTCTCCTGATGCATTGCATATTTTGGTTATGTGCTTGCATATTTTGCTTCGTGCTTGCCCTTAATCGGGTTCTATCATTTGGATCATACTCATATGCATGATTGCATTTATCATGCAAGGGATACACTACCACTTCAACATATATAGATTGCATGATATGAGTTTATATCTTTAACGTATTAAAATATATTTTTTATTATAGCTCATTATGGAAGATCATCATTTTAGTTATTTGAGTTTCTTGTATTCTCAAGTAAATTGTATTCTCAAGTAAATTGTAGTCTCATGTCAAACTTTTCTGATTTCGTTCATGATATCTGCGAACAAGATTATACATCTCAGTTTACAACTGATGATATCTTCCCAACTTGTGAAGATTTAATTAAGTGGGTTAGAGGGGTTGCTTTTAATCTTGGATTTGTTGTCATTATTCTAAGATCAGATAAATATAATGGACAACCAGGAAGAAAGACCCATGTATTATTAGGTTGTGAAAAAGGTGGAAAATATAGAAAATATAAATGTGATGCAGAACCGAGTTTATATGGGACAAGAAAATGTGAATATCCCTTTAGATTGCTAGGCAAACCCATCTCTCAAGGGGAGGGATGGGTGTTGAACGTAAAATGTGGTTACCATAATCACGATGTCTCATCTACTCTAGTTGGTCACCCTATGCGGGTAGGTTGAAGTCCACTGAACACTCGTTGCTTGTTGATATGACTAAAAGTCAAGTAAAACCTGTAAATATACTTCTCACTCTAAAAAAAAAAGATGAGCGTAATGTGACAACTTTGAAGCATGTATATATTGCAAGATATAGGTACAAACGTTCAATAAGAGGTTCAAGGATCGAGTTACAACAGTTATTGTTGATGTTGGAACGTGATCACTATATCCATTTTAGTAGATGTGTTGATGAATCTGATGTGGTTAGCGATCTGTTCTGGACCCATCCTTATGTTGTGAAGTTGTTAAATTCATTCAATATTGTGTTCTTAATGGATAGTACTTACAAAACCATCAAATATTGGTTGCCACTGCTTGAGATTGTTGTGTGATCTCAACAACATTAACTTTCTCAGCCGCGTTTGCATTTTTATCCAGTGAAAAGCAAAATAATTTCACTTGGGCTCTTGAAAGGTTAAGAGGTCTGTTTATGACGTTTGAGGGTGGTCCACAAGTCATTGTAACTAATAGGGATCTGACTCTAATGAATGTTGTTGGCATTGTGTTCCCTGAGTGTTATCATCTTCTATGTCGTTTCCATATTCAAAAAAATGTGCAGGCAAAGTGCAAAATGTTAGTGAATTTTGTTGATGCATGGGATGTTGTACTACAAGCATGTGAGAATGTTATGGACTGTGAAGATGAGGTAAAGTTTAACGATTGTGCTAATCGCCTTGAGCTTGTTTGTCAATCATGGCATGTATTCTTTGAATATGTTAATGACTCGTGGATCATTCCTTACAAGAAATACTTTCTAAAGGCGTGGACGAACAAAGTTATGCATTTAGGGAATAAAACATCAAACAGGTATGTTTGCATCATCTTATTAATTCATTTTTTTATTAATGGTTTATATGATTCCATGTATAAATTGTACTAGGGTTGAGTTTGCTCACTAGAGCCTCAAGAAAGTTCTTAGAAGTAGTATGGGAGACCTTTGTTCATGTTGGGATGAAATTCACAACGTTATTATCTTGCAACATAACGAAATAAAGGCGTCTTTTGAAAGAAGTCTTAATTTGATGAGTGACTCTTACAAGGCATTGAGTTATAGAAGATTAGTGGGAAATGTTTCTAGATCTGCCTTAGAACTTCTTGCTCCAAAAGTTAGAAAGAGTTCAGAAAATTGGATTCGATACTAGTCGTTGTGGCTGCATTCTCAGACAAACTTATGGTCTTCCATGTGCATGTGAATTAGCACTATATGACCTTGAGATGATTCCTCTCCAAGAAATTCATGTCATGTGGACTAGGTTGAGCTTCTCAAATGTGTCTTCTTCACAATCCGAAGGGCAATTATCTATTCAGAGGGAGGTTGATCTACTACTTAATCTTTTCAAAGAAGTTGACATTGCAAGAAAAGTCACCATCAAAGGCAAAGGGGTGGGGCATCATTTTATAGAGATAGGATGCAAGCATTCGTAGATTTGCACGTAGTGGATCGTAGTTATGTAGATCTTATGGAAGACTGATATTTGTTAATTGTATTAAATATTTGATTGTTGTAGTTTATTTTAGGAAATTTCATATTGTAATGTACTTTTAAAAAATACGTTTGTAATTATTTTACTAATATATAAAATACTAACTTCTCGGGCCAAGGGACAAATATATTTTGGCCTTATTGCTAACAAAATAGACGTTTGAATTTGTAATCATAAATATATGAAATAACTTAATATAAAATCCAATAAAAATGTAAATTCTAACACCAAATACAAACATAAAGTAAATCGACTATCCAAATGTAGATGGTCGTCGACCTCAAACTCTGCGTCCTCCTCTAGTCTCTTCCTCTTTTATTGCATCACGAGCTATCTGTAATAACTCATGCGTGCGATCCTAAACAATTGTGCCTTCAATAACGTCTCTGCAATCTATCATCCGCTGAAGATCACTGACAATGCGTTTCATGGCACCCTATGATAATACCTATTTAATGTCAAATATTTAAGTTACTAATAATATGAACAAATAAATTTGTTACATACCAATAAACCACCAGAAGATGATGACCCTGACGTCCTCTAAACTGGTATGTCATCTGGCAAATTTCGACGAAGTCGAGGCATAACCAAAAGGCTAGGTCGTTCGGCCTCAACTCCGCATAAAATATAAGGATGGGAGACCCTCCTAAACCACTACAAATATCCATCCGAACATGAAAAAGGAGCTGGCTCGGAGACCACCTGAACTACGACAAACTGTTCATAGTCTCTCCACCGATCATCAATAGTAGCAAAGTCCAACATGGGAAGCAAACTTGGCGGTCATGGAATAGGCTGCATGAAGCCAAATTGTCGCAGCACACGCTCCGGCAGATGACGGTGTACGAGGATACCAAGCCTGAGGTAGCCATAAAACATGGCAGATACAACAAGTGGTCGACTAGCCCAGTGTGCTCCATATGGGTTCCAAATCACCCCATCATATGTCAAGGCATCCAACTGGACTCTAACATCAGCTATAACGGAAGTAGCGCGTCCAATGATATAATGTCTTACACGAGGTTCGGTCTCCACATATGTATCCCGTAATTGCTTCCTTCTTAATGTAGGAAGTGCTCGTATATCCAAGCCTGTATCAAATAACATTTCGTTTAACTATTCTGATATAAAAGAAAAACAAGTAAAATATTTAACAAAATGTAATATAAAATGGTACCTGTAGAAGAGGTAGATATCCAGCTACTTGCTTTGTATTTGCAAAGTTGGCATCTCCTAACTGCTCATATAAGTAGACAAGAGCAACAACTCCCCAAGCATATGTACGACATGTAGGGAGATCTCTAAATAGCTCGAGGTAATGGGTACGAACATAGGTGGCACTTTTATTAGCAAATATCGTGCACCCTACAAGGTGCAAAAGATATGCACGTGCAGTAAACTCCCATAGCTCGTTATCACAACAACTATCATACAGCTCTTTCAACCAAGAAATGTCATCAAAATCTCAATTGAATCTTCATTTCAAGATTTTTAGTGGAGCAAAACTATCTAGTGATGGGAGGATGAAAAGCGACTAGACGTCATCTAAAGTGATGGTCATCTAACCAATTGGTAAATGAAAAGTATTAGTCTCGGGATGCCATCTCTCCATGAAACCCAATATTAACCCAACATCGGGATATTCATATAAGGTATAATTACTCGTATAATACCCAGTTTGGGGCTAGTGTGTCAAATAGGTACCCGGTTTTAAAAAAGTGTCAATTTCATCCCAACTTTTGAAAATTGCTTCAATTAGGTTCCTTTCAGACAGAGTTAACTAACGCGGTTAGTTAACGTGCCACGTGTCGATCTATGGTTTTTTTGATTTTTTTTTTAAAATTTTTTAATTTTTTAATTTTTTTTAATTTAAAAAAAAAATTAAAAATGCCACGTGTCAAGTCCCTGTGTGTGACATGTGGCATTGTCAGTGCCACGTGGCATTACATGCCACGTGTCAGTGTCACTATCAGATGTCATTGTGTTGATTTTGATTTAGTCCTCATATATGTCTTTTTGTTTCAATTTAGTACCTAAGTATGTGTATCTGATTCAATTTTGTCCCAATATTTTTTTAATAATTAAAATATTTTTGTAATCCATTTTTTATAAGATTAAAAATAATTAAGTATAAATATTTTTACAAAATTAAGTTCTAATATTTATAATGTTTCTCTCAATTTCAGACCAAATTTATTATTTGTATAAATGTTATACTAATATTTTTTATTAAAAAAGATTTTTTAACATATTACTTTATTAATTACTTTTTCATTAAGTACTCATGTTTTGTTAATTTTTATTTTTTTTCAAAATAGAACAATATTGTCTCTTACTAATTTTAAATCAAAATTTCTATTGGTATGAATGTTATACTAATTTTGTTTTATTAAAAATGACTTAATAAAATGACTTCTAACACTAAATTTTAATATAAATATCAAATACTTAATTTTTGTAAAACTTTTATACTTAATTACTTATAATTTTATAAAAAAATATTTTAATTATTAAAAAATATTAGGTCAAAATTGAATCAAATACACATAAGTAGGGACTAAATTGAAACGAAAAAATATAAATGGGGACTAAATCGAAATCAACACAATGACATCTGATAGTGATACTGACACGTGGCACTGACAATGCCACGTGTCACACACAGGGACTAGACACGTGACATTTTTAATTTTTTTTTAAATTAAAAAAATTTAAAAAAAATTTAAAAAAATAAAAAGAACCACATATTGACATGTGGCACATTGACTAACGGCATTAGTCAACTCTGTCTGAAAGGGACCTAATTGAAGCAATTTTCAAAAGTTGGGATGCAATTGACACTTTTCTAAAATTGGGTACCTATTTGACACACTAGCCCCAAACTGGGTACTATACGAGTAATTAAACCTTCATATAAAATATCGCACAAAGGCGATAATCCAGAAGCTACCACAAAGGGGAGAACAGAAGGGTGAGGAGGTCCTAATTTTTTCACTTTTTTAATATGAGAGACTACTTTCACAACTCGATCCTAAGAAAAAAGAAACATAAAACAATAAAAATACATAACAACAATAAAATAAAACATTTATAAAAACTTCTTACTAACCTGACCATCCCATATGATCCATGCAACATGATCTTGGTACTGGGTCAATAAAGATATATTAGAGGGACCACCTGAAAATCCTGCATCATCGTTATCAATCTCCTGCTCCTCATCCTGAGGAACATCGGAAACCTCATGCTCAACAACATCAGCCTCGTGTTAACCCCTTCTACAAGTTGGAGCGGTCGGTTTCCTCCATGCAGCACACTGTGCAGAACTCTTGGGTGCATCACGTCTAGATAAATGACCTCGTGTCCTAACCATATCTATAATTAAAAGTATCAAATTTTCAGTAACCAAATATAGCGACACGTAAACAAACAAAAATCACCAACAAACAACAATATCACTCAAATTCAAATTAACAATAACATATACTAATGCATCATGCACAATTGATACGTAATTGAAACACCAAGAAAAAAAGATGCAAATGCCTTCTGCTTCTGGCTCTACCATTCATCTTCATTTTTCCCTGCTAAGACCATAAAATAAGTTGCAAGTGACCTTCCATTTCCATGCACGTGACTACCACCAAGGTGGCAATGGTCAACCATCTGAGAATTAGGAGGTGTGACCAAAAAGAGGCCATTAAATAGATTAAAAAAATATTAAAAAAAACATGACACGGATGTCGACATCCGTTTCAGACTTTTATGAAATGGATGTCGACATTCGGAACGCTGAAAAACATGACACGTATGTCGACATCTGTTTCAGACATCCGTTTCAGACTTTTGCTATACCTACTTTATTTTTGGTTAGATTGGGCCATACTACACTTCACACACATAAACTTTGATTGGACAAATTCTTCTTGCACCTCCTTTTTTTCCCTCCTACACCCCCATAAAATGTATTATCTTCATTTTACTCCTGAATAAAATATATTAAAATCCTTAAACTTTGTTTCCATCTAGTTTCTCTCTTTAAATTGTTTGTCTATTATACCCACTCCTTCTATTTTTTGTTAGGTTAGCCCATTTCTTCTCACATCATCTTCATCATCTTCACATAGTGAAGCTGCAAGGGTTGAACCAACCTTTGGTGGCATTGCAAATGGAACCCAAGTAAGCAAGAATGAGAATGAAAGAAGGTGAGCTTGGATGGTTTGTGGAAAGACTGTTCCAAAATATTTTGGTTTGTTCCGTAATATACTAGTATGCTCCAGATTGGTCAATCCAAAATGCACTGCCAAATTCGAGAATGCATTCAAGATTGGTCAATTCCAAAATCACACTTGTGTTCCGTATTGGTCAATCTGAAATATACTTTTAGATTCAGTAATACATTTCGGATTAACTAATCTGAAAATCACACTTCCAGATTCAGAAATGTATTCCAAATTGACCAATCTAGAATCACACCTAAGTTCTGGAAATTCATAATGCCTTCGAAACATTAATTCTTTAATCCGAAACACATCCGATGCCAATTTCCAAGCCACGTGAGTGGCTTCGTGAGGCCTTGCATGCCGATTAGAGATAGAAAATAAACCCGTCTCCGTGGGTATTGCCTAAACCCGTCCCCATTTTGACGGGGAATCCCCACATTGACTGGGTAAGGGTATGGGTATGGGAAATCTCTAACTTTTTCAACTGGGTATAAGATGGGTTGGGGATGTACATATCCCCACCATAATACCCATCCCCGCCATCGTTTAAATTTTTAAAATATTCACAATTAATTAAGTAATCCTATATATATATATATATATATGTATTTTTTGTATTTTTTATTTCTTCTAATTATTTGGTTTGTCATGAAACTCATTCGCATCTCCAATATATTTTTCATCTTATCATAACCATTATGTAATTATGTTAAAATGATGTATGTCAATTAAAAAAATTTTATGCCTCACATTTGAATATTTCTATTATTTTTTACTTTTTTTATTTATTATATATTTTCCTTTCACATGAGAATGTTTAATACTCTCAATTTAAGGTAATATAAAAAAATTCTTTACTTATTATTATTAATTTTTGTTTAATTTAAAGAACTCTTTTGTTTCGTTAAAATAATTTTTGTTTTTTTTCAACCATTGGGTACATATGTTGATATTTGAAAAGTTTTCTTAGATCTCTAAGGTATTTTTCATCTTATTATACCCTTAATTATACATTTGATTTCCTTTTTGCGATTTCTTTCAATAGTCTCTCAAATTATTTCTAAGACACATTTGTTAACTTTTTAATATTTTTATTTATTGTTTATTTTCATCATGTAGAATAATATTTCGATATATTCTATCTAATTATTTTTTAGTTTCTAACTCATTATCAATCATATTGTAATTTTTTCACTTTAATTGTATAAATAACTTTTATTTACTACAATATAAAAATTTAATGTAATTGCCATGAATATTTTTTTGTCACTATCCAACATATATTGGAGTTCAAAAGATACAAAATCTATGTCAAAATTTTATTATTATGTTTATTATTTGTTCATTGTATCATTTTGATCAAGTGATGTATTATAACTTTTATTAGTGTATAAAAAATATATTCATAAGAATTTAAAAAATTGAAGTAAACAAATATTTAAAATATATTTTAATTTGAATATCTGTTTCCTTTATATTTTTTTAAAATATTTTTTAATTTTATCAACTAAGTTTCATTAATGTTTGTAGTTTGCAAATTTAATAAATGTTTTGGCTCAGATGAAATTTTATTTAGTATTCTAATCTAAAATGTAAACAATTATAATTAATTTCAAAGTATTTGATATGAAGAAACAATCATCGTCCTAATATTGAATATTTGATAATATTATATTTCCTTTACCATAATTTTTGTTTTATAAAAATTAATATGGAAGTAGTTAGAAAATGAGTACATGTGACTATGAGATTATACCTGTTATCCGGTGGGGATGAGGATAGAACAAAAGTTTAATACATGTTAAATTTAAATATAAGAATGTGAATAAAATTTTTTTACAAAAGTAAAAATAAAATAGCAAAACTCGTTCTAGACCTGCTATGATCCGTGGTGTCTATGCATAAGAGCAAAAGAACATTGCTTGCTCAAACCGCTGACGTCCAAGAGCAAGATATCCTTCGCAGAAGTCAGGTTTGATTTTCAAGGCTTATTCATATCTCAATTCTTTCTCGTAGTCCTTTTGTGCCAACTCATATGCAACTTTTATATGCTTCAAGATTTCCATCATGCGTCAGCACCATCAGAGCTTTTTGGCGGCAAAGATATAGGATCCGGTTCAATAAGATTTCGTTTAAGTGAATAAAATTATTTTCGTACAAAATTAAAAATAGGTTTTTATATAGTGATAAATAAACGAAGAATAGAATATTTTTTTAAAAAAAATAAAAATAAATAATAAATATTTTTTCTTGTTCATAAAAAAATTAAAAAATAATGAGATGAAATTTTGAATTTTTAGATATATTAAAAAATACAAAAATTGGCTCACTTGTTTAACCAAACTTTAAAAAAGAAACAAATAAATAAAGGAGAGAATTAATATTTTATCATTCTAATTTCCATAAAAAAATAAAAAAATACCAACTTATTAACTTTTTGTCAACTTTGTTAAAAATTTGTTTGTCAAAAAATTATTAGTGATAATGATTTTTTATTTTTATTAGATCCAATCAACTTTTAACGTTTCCATTCTTCATTTTTTTTTTTTTTTAACTCCGATCATCACCAATGGGAGTCCGCCACATGACACTGTCAGAAAATAAAAAATAATCTTAAAAATGGTTATGCTGCACGGACGGAGGGGAGAGGCACGGGCAAAGAAAAATTGATTTGGTGAGAGAAAAATGCAGTGACTGCAAATAATTCCATGACCATATTGGAGAAATATTTTAAAAAAATACAGTGCGTTGGTTCGTTTTCCCTCGTTTCTAGTCCGTAAGTTTCTTCTTTTTTCTTCGAGCAGGTCACACAAGCACAGAGACATTTGTATCGCAAGAGTTTTTTCTTCCCCAAAAGGCTATCCTTCCATAAAGGTTGGTGTTGTGGGTCGCAGTGGAAGTGAATAGCGGAGTTCTCGAGAGTGGTTTGGGTTGTTGGAGGCGGCGGGTTCCGCGAAAAGTGGTAGGTACGGTTCGGTGCATTACTTGGGCGCACTCTTGTTGGCATAGTTGTTGGTTGATTAAAGGTCATTCACACAACAAAGATTTGGCCGGTATGTTATCGTCCAAAACCCTTTTTCGAACGCGGTTAGTTTCGAAATGCTTATTGGTTGAATGTCCAACGCGATGAAGTTATTCAGTACTACGATCTGCTGTTGAACAAATAGCTGCTGTAAATGTAGAAGTTAGAATGCCATAACAGGATTTTTGAGATAATTTTAGATAGAGATAGTTAGATTGAGGTAGACGAAGGATAATGAATGTAGTCATTGTATATGTATTTTGGAAACTTGGATGAAATAGAAACTGATACATTGGAATATGTTATTTAACTTGCAATGTGTTATGCAGTCTTAGAAGTAAAAGTGTGATTGAAAAAGTCACTTATGTTGGCACAATTGTATATATTGTTGAATCATTTGTTGGAGTTAATATGTAGTTTGTACATTGACAGATATATTCATGATTTGATGGTAATCTAACCATCAATATACTTAATTTTGGGAAGGCAATTGTACTATTTTCGATTGTATTAGTAAACTTCAAAAGGTGTTCCAGTACTACCTGTACAAAATGTTGAGTATAAAAAGACAGTTATGGAATTAGAAAAGTAGACTTCATTATCGTACCAGAAAAATTGGTATTTATTTTCAATCTTCAGTTCCAATAACTTGTTTAAGTTGTGTGGTGATGATTGATGGTCATGGAATTATTTGGATGGCATTTGGATTGTATCCAAACCACAAATTATGTAATAATACACTCGAAAAACACTTCCAGTACTGTCTGTACAAAAAGTACAATGTAAAAAGACACTTATAGAATCATAAAAGGACACTTGATTATCGAACCAGAAAAGTTGGTTTTTAATTAATCTTCAATTGATATTAGTTATTTAAGTTCTGTGGTGATGATTCATGATCATGGAATTATTTGGATGGCCTTTGGATTGTATCCAAAACCCAAACTATGTAATAATACACTTGAAAAGCAGTTGCAGTACTACCTATACAAAAAGTTCAATGTAAAAAGACATTTATGGAATCATAAAAGGACACTTGATTCTGGAACCAGAAAAGTTGGTTTTTAATTCAATCTTCAATTCCAATTAGTTATTTAAGTTGTTTGGTGATGATTCATGGAGATGGAATTATTTGGATGCCCTTTGGATTGTGTCCAAACCAGATTTCATGCAAAAATACCCTTGAAAAGCAGTTCCAGTAGTGCCTGTGCAAAAAGTTGAGTGTAAAAAGACACTTATGGAATCAGAAAAGGACACTTTATTCTTGTACCAGAAAAGTTTCTTTTTAATTCAATCTTCAATTCCCATTAGTTATTTAAGTTGTTTGGTGATGATTCATGGAGATAGAATTATTTGGATGGCCTTTTGATTGTATCCAAATCAGATTCCATGCAAAAATACCCTTGAAAAGTAGTTTCGGTAGTGCCTGTGCAAAAAGTTGAGTCTAAAAAGACACTTATGGAATCAGAAAAGGACATTTTATTCTTGTACCAGAAAAGTTGGTTTTTAATTCAATTTTCAATTCCAATTAGTTCTTTAAGTTGTTTGGATATGATTCATGGAGATGGAATTATTTGGATGGCCTTTTGTTTGTGTCCAAACCAGATTTCATGTGAAAATACACTTGAAAAGCAGTTGTAGTACTGCCTGTACAAAAAGTTCAATGTAAAAAGACACTTATGGAATCATAAAAGGACACTTGATTCTTGAACCAGAAATGTTGGTTTATATTTCAATGTTCAATTCCAATGACTTGTTTGAGATGTGTGGTGATGATTCATAGTGATCGAAATATTTGTATGGCCTTTGGATTGTGTCCAAACCAGAAATTATGTAATAATACACTTGAAAAGCAGTTGCAGTACTACCTGTACAAAAAGTTTAATGTAAAAAGACACTTATGTAATCATAAAAGGACACTTGATTCTAAAACCAGAAAAGTTGGTTTTTAATTCAATCTTGAATTGCAATTAGTTATTTAAGTTGTGTGGTGATGATTCATAGTCATAGGAATTATTTGGATGGCCTTTGGATTGTATCCAGAACCAAATTATGTAATAATACACTTGAAAAGCAGTTGCAGTACTACCTGTATAAAAAGTTGAATGTAAAAAGACACTTATGGAATCATTAAAGGACACTATTCTGGAACCAGAAAAGTTGGTTTTTAACTCAATCTTCAATTCCAATTAGTTATTTAATTTGTTTGGTGATGATTCATGGAGATGGAATTATTTGGATGCCCTTTGGATTGTGTCCAAACCAGATTTCATGCAAAAATACCCTTGAAAAGCAGTTCCAGTAGTGCCTTTGCAAAAACCTGAGTGTGAAAAGACACTTAAAGAATCAGAAAATGACACTTGATTCTAGAACCAGAAAAGTCGGTTTTTAATTCAATCTTGAATTGTAATTAGTTATTTAAGTTGTGTGGTGATGATTCATGGTCATGGAATTATTTGCATGGCCTTTTGTTTGTGTCCAAACCAGATTTCATGTGAAAATACACTTGAAAAGCAGTTGCAAAACTACCTGTACAAAAAGTTCAATGTAAAAAGACACTTATGGAATCATAAAAGGACACTTGATTCTGTAACCAGAAAAGTTGGTTTTTAATTCAATTTTCAATTCCAATTAGTTATTTAAGTTGTTTGGTGATGATTCATGGAGATGGAATTATTTGGATGCCCTTTGGATTGTGTCCAAACCATATTTCATGCAAAAATACCCATGAAAAGCAGTTCCAGTAGTGCCTGTGCAAAAAGTTGAGTGTAAAAAGACACTTATGGAATCAGAAAAGGAAACTTTATTCTTGTACCAGAAAAGTTGGTTTTTAACTCAATCTTCAATTCCAATTAGTTATTTAAGTTGTTCGGTGATGATTCATGGAGATGGAATTATTTGGATGGCCTTTTGTTTGTGTCCAAACTAGATTTCATGTGAATATACACTTGAAAAGCAGTTGCAGTACTGCCTGTACAAAAAGTTCCATGTAAAAAGACACGAAGGGAATCATAAAAGGACACTTGATTCATGAACCAGAAATTTTGGTTTATATTTCAATGTTCAATTCCAATGACTTGTTTGAGATGTGTGGTGATGATTCATAGTGATCGAAATATTTGTATGGCCTTTGGATTGTGTCCAAACCAGAAATTATGTAATAATACACTTGAAAAGCAGTTGCAGTACTACCTGTACAAAAAGTTCAATGTAAAAAGACACTTATGGAATCATAAAAGGACATAGGATTCTGGAACCAGAAAAGTTGGTTTTCAATTCAATCTTACATTCCAATTTGTTATTCAAGTTTTTTGGTGATGATTCATAGAGATGGAATTATTTGGATGCCCTTTGGATTTTGTCCAAATCAGATTTCATGCAAAAATACCCTTGAAAAGCAGTTCCAGTAGTGCCTGTGCAAAAAGTTGAGTGTAAAAATACACTTATGGAATCAGAAAATGACACCTTATTCTTCTACCAGAAATGTTGGTTTTTAATTCAATCTTCAATTGCAAATAGTTATTTAAGTTGTGTGGTGATGAGTCATGGTCATGGAATTATTTGGATGGCCTTTGGATTGTATCCAAAACCCAAATTATGTAATAATACATTTGAAAAGCAGTTGCAGTACTACCTGTACAAAAAGTTCAATGTAAAAAGACACTTATGGAATCAGAAAAGGACACTTGATTCTGGAACCAGAAAAGTTGGTTTTTAATTCAGTCTTCAATTCCAATTAGTTATTTAAGTTTTTTGGTGATTATTCATGGAGATGGAATTATTTGGATGGCCTTTTGATTGTGTCCAAATCAGATTCCATGCAAAAATACCCTTGAAAAGTAGTTTCGGTAGTGCCTGTGCAAAAAGTTGAGTATAAAAAGACACTTATGAAATCAGAAAAGGACATTTTATTCTTGTACCAGAAAAGTTGGTTTTTAATTCAATCTTCAATTGCAATTAGTTATTTAAGTTGTGTGGTGATGATTCATGGTCATGGAATTATTTGGATGGCCTTTGGATTGTATCCAAAACCCAAATTATGTAATAATACACTTTAAAAGCAGTTGTAGTACTACTTGTACAAAAAGTTCAATGTAAAAACACAGTTATGGAATAATAAAAGGACACTTGATTCTGGAACCAGAAATGTTGGTTTTTAATTCAATATTCAATTCCAATTAGTTATTTAAGTTGTTTGGTGATGATTCATGGAGATGGAATTATTTGGATGCCCTTTGGATTGTGTCAAAACCAGATTTCATTCAAAAATACCCATAAAAAGCAGTTCCAGTAGTGCCTGTGCAAAGAGTTGAGTGTAAAAAGACACTTATGGAATCAGAAAAGGACACTTTATTCTTGTACCAGAAAAGTTGGTTTTTAACTCAATCTTCATTTCCAATTAGTTATTTAAGTTGTTTGGTGATGATTCATGGAGATGGAATTATTTGGATGGCCTTTTGTTTGTGTCCAAACCAGATTTCATGCGAAAATACACTTGAAAAGCAGTTGCAGTACTGCCTGTACAAAAAGTTCCATGTAAAAAGACACTTAGGGAATCATAAAAGGACACTTGATTCTTGAACCAGAAATTTTGGTTTATATTTCAATGTTCAATTCCAATGACTTGTTTGAGATGTGTGGTGATGATTCATAGTGATCGAAATATTTGTATGGCCTTTGGATTGTGTCCAAACCAGAAATTATGTAATAATACACTTGAAAAGCAGTTGCAGTACTACTTATACAAAAAGTTCAATGTAAAAAGACATTTATGGAATCATAAAAGGACACTTGATTATGGAACCAGAAAAGTTGGTTTTTAATTCAATCTTCAATTCGAATTAGTTATTTAAGTTGTTTGGTGATGATTCATAGAGATGGAACTATTTGGATGCCCTTTGGATTGTGTCCAAACCAGATTTCATGCAAAAATACCCTTGAAAAGCAGTTCCAGTAGTGCCTGTGCAAAAAGTTGAGTGTAAAAAGACACTTATGGAATCAGAAAAGGACACTTTATTCTTGTACCAGAAAAGTTGGTTTTTAATTCAATCTTCAATTCCAATTAGTAATTTAAGTTGTTTGGTGATGATTCATGGAGATGGAATTATTTGGATGGCCTTTTGCTTGTGTCCAAATCAGATTCC
>Ga0214543_1007589_pt1 | contig 18452 bp, 15 predicted proteins | sample CNSS2metaG_FD_160094 | JGI IMG/M metagenome (GOLD analysis project Ga0214543, IMG submission 160094) | Root nodule microbial communities from cowpea collected in UCLA plant growth center, Los Angeles, California, USA - CNSS2 | ecosystem: Host-associated > Plants > Roots > Nodule | place: USA...
TTTAATCTTTTTATTTTCAGTTACTCTTTTTACTTGTACCTCTCTCTATTATAAATAGATTACCCTATGTGTGGTTTATACACAAGGGAGATTAATCTCAATCCCTATCTTCTTTATTCTCAACAATTAGAATAAGCTTTGAGCTACATGACCTGCAGTGCATTCCTTAGGTCGACGACTTCTAGCTCAAGAGTTGTGCTATAGCTTCCATTTTCTTTGGTGGCATTCTTGATCCCTGGTTGTCCGCTCGTATCTGGCAGGTCAGACCAATTTGTTAGAGACTAACAATCGAAAAAGGACAAAACAATTGAGATGAAAGATTTCTGATAGTATTATTCAGAATATGTATCATAAAACAGTAAGGTTAACAAAACCTTCTGCCACAGAGCAAGCTCCTTACAAGGAATACCCACATCCTTCCTTCTCTCTTCCCTCTCTCTCTCCTCTTCTCCTCCCTTTATATTCCCTCATCTCCCCCTTTATTCGATTATGTTACATCTTTTGCCACCTCAGCACTCCTCTTCACACCCTTTGTTCTTCTCTCATACACTCTCCAAACCTTGGGCCTACTGCTAGTGTCCAGGCCCACATCCCTTGCTCTATCACAGAGGTGCTATCTCATGAACATTTGTCCTCTTGTTTTTGACTCGATGCTCCAGTAGCAACCCACCTAGGCCACACGACCAAGATGCAGTGAACAACTTAGCGAGCCATAGTGTATAACGCCCTTTGCATTTAACGCTTACACAAGATTTAATGCTCACTACCAGCACTCGCCTATACTCAGTGTAATTGCATTGGTCCTATAACACATGGATTCCACACTTTGTGATCTACTTAGCATAGAACACAACTATCGTCCAAATCATTGCAAATTGCACTTAGCAACTATCCGTACTCATCAAACACAAAACACACCCACTGACCTAAACACGTTTGCTTGCCTTAAAGCACGACCTCGTCTAACACCATACTCATCTAATTTGCAATTAGACAACTCCACCTTGACTAGTCCTCCACTAGACCACTCCATTCCTTGGTCCTTACACTAGATCCTTATTTTTAAAGTCAATTAAACAATTCAAACTCCACATAATATTGAACTTACACATTAACTAGTAATTTGTTATATTGAAATTATGTTTCTGATAAGAACAATTAGTAATATAGAACAATCAAGATTAGAAGCTAGAACTCAAGATTACAACTGAGGAAGCTTTGAGAGATCCTGACTCTTCTACCAGGTCCTTTAAGAACAACCAAAAACTGCCTATTTTCCTATAACTTTTGACTATTTATAATAGTCAGTTACATGACAGATTTAAAAAGAGAAAACAGAATTACTCTACAAAGGTTATAACTGTCATATTCAGTTATTCCTCTTTTCCCTCATGGGTTAGAAAAGATAGTTGCACCAGCCAGCTCATCCAATAATTCATCTACTGTCATATTCAGTTATTCCTCTTTTCCCTCATGGGTTAGAAAAGATAGTTGCACCAGCCAGCTCATCCAATAATTCATCTATAACTGGAATATGAAATTTATTTGGAAAGGTTACCTTGTTAAGAGCCCTGTAATCTACACAAAACCTCCATCCACCATCTTTCTTTTTCACCAAGATAATAGGGCTGGAATAAGGACTAATACTAGGTCGAATAATACCAACATTCAGCATATCACCAATAAATCTTTCAATCTCATTCTTTTGCGAGTGCGAATACTTATATGGCCTTAAGTTTGGAATGGATGGTCCCTCCTTGAGATGAATAGCATGATCTTGTTTTCGGGTAGGAGGTAATTCCTGGAACTCTTGAAAAACCTCACCATAGGATGCCAACACTTGCTCCACTTCCTTTGTACAAGCCTTGGAATCCACAACTTCATGATTCTGAACCATATTCACCAAAAATCCCTGGTCCCCTTGCTGCAATTAGTGTATCAACTTTTTAAATGAAGTTGCAGTAGATAAAGCAGGATCCCCGATCACCATGTGCTGCTGGTCCCCTCCACCAATGGAAAGTTTTAAGTTGCCAAAATCTGCCTTACCTCCCCTAAACTGGCCAACCACTCTAAGCCCAACACAATATCAGCTCCACCTATCTCAAAAATGAAAAATTCTTGTCGAATTTGTAATCCTTGGATTTCTAAGATAAAATCTGCACATTTTCCTTGACAATCTATCTTTCTACCATCTCCAACTTCCACCACTTAAGAGGGAGTGGCCATTGTCTGCAACCCTCATCTACTAATTAAATTATTTGAAATGAAATTGTGGGAAGCTCCACAATCCAACAAAACAATCACGGTCTCTCCAATTTTACCCCAAAGTTTCCAAGACTTCTTAGTAGTGAGTCCAGCCATGGTACACAAGGATAACTGTAAAACCTGTCTTGTGTCCTTCAAGGTATCTTTTGTTGTCTCTGTGTGGTGCTAGAATTCTCCCAATTCAGTTATTTCGTCTTCTGACAGTAGTAACATGTGCAATTGTTTGTTTCTACATACATGTTGAGGCCCAAACTTCTCATCTTGTCTTGCAATTCTGCATCAGATAATTTTCGAAAAGGGGCTCCTCGTTGTCGCAGGCCCCCTGAATTTCTTATAGACACCTCACTGCTCTCCCCCTTGTCCTCATTGGTAGTACTAGAAGCTACCGAGTTACTGCCTTCTCTTGAAAATGTTCTAGTGGCTGAATATGGTTTGGCCCCTGAAATGTTGCTGCCAACCCCTAGAAGTTCGCTTTTAGATGTGACTCTAATTTTCCTCCACCATTTTAGCTTTCATCATTAGTTCAGCAAGACTTTTTGGTTCATATAGCTTCACTTCAGCCTTAATACCTTCTTTTAACCCGTTCAAGAAAATGCCTACCAAATAATCTTGCTTCACGTTTTTTAAGAACCCAGCATATTATTCAAAATTTTCAATATACTCTTCAACCAAACCTGTTTGTTTTAAGCCAATCAAAATCTCAAACGGATTATCCAACATGGTCAGTTGAAACCTGTGCACCACTACAATCTTGAAAGCATCCCATGTAAGCTTGAGATTACACGTTTCCCACCATTGGAACCAAATCAAAGCCTTTCCTTCCAAAGCAATAAGAACAACCTGCATCCTTTCTTCCTCTGTTACCTCCTTTAAACGAAAATAGCGCTCCAATCTATTGGTCCATCCATAAGCATCTTCTCCTATAAAAACTGGAATATCCAGTTTTCTCCATCTTGACGAAGAAGAAGAACGTTCTCCATTTGTGACTGAAATATCATCACTATCCGATTTTCCTGTTAACGATATTTTCTCCACCACCACTGTAAGACCACGAATCATGTCTTCCAAACGTTGGAACTTGATGAGCCTCATTTTCCTGTCTGTCTCGATCTTGAACCATTTCTTGGACCATTAGTTCAACCCCATTCATGCATGACTCCATTCTGGTATGCACCATGCTCTAACGAACCCTTCCCATAGAACCCAGAAGGTGCTCTGAATACCAATTGATAGGAACAATTAGTAATACAGAACAATCAAGATTAATTCTTGATTACTTTTATTGAACAACACTGCTTGTGCCAAAAGAGTAGAAGCTAAAACTCAAGATTACAACTGAGGAAGCTTTGAGAGATCCTCACTCTCCTACCACGTCCTTTTAGAAAAACCAAAAACTGCCTTTTTCCTAAAACCTTTGACTATTTATAATAGTCAGTTACATGACAGATTTAAAAAAAGCTACAGAGGTTATAACTATCATATTCAGTTATTTCTCTTTTCCTTCCTTCTATAAACTATTCCAAACCTATCAGTTTCTTACAACTAATGTTTGAAAAATTAGAAAAGAAGGAAGAGAACTTCAAAAGAATAACATAAACATATGACTCAAACACACAAAGGTTAACTAAACTAGACACAAATGTAATCAATGAACAATGCTAGTATAGTTAAACAAAGGTAAACTAAGAACACACAAAACAACAATGGATTAGCTACGAAAATTAGAGACTAAAACATAACAAGTGACAAATTTTCGAACCAAACCACTAAGTCAAGGTATCATGCAAAATCAACTCTTTCTTCATTCATTTTATAGACTAATCTTGCTTTGATGACCAAATGATGATAGTCTAATTTGAATTAGCTTGATTGAAGACAAAAAGCTTCATCTATTTTACTTTTTTAGCTATTTTATAACACAAACATGAATTTCAAAGATGCACTGCACTAGTTACTAATTTAATCTATTCTTAACCCCATTCAAATAAGTGATACCAAAATTTTCTCCTAGTTTACAAAAGAGTTTCCCAACCACAATTAAAACTATGAAATCATGATTTGGTTGATCAAGTCGAACAAGTATTATGAACAAAGCAAAAACAATTAATTGAATTAATCAATCTTGTTAAAAGGGAGATGAAGAATTACATGAGTCGTATAGATACATCAACCTCTTAAACTAGGTGTTTGGCTGCCATGGCTTAACAATTACTCCAAACACTAAAAGAAATTAAATAGTTGATGCTTCTACAAATTTAACTTAACTTTGTGTTGACCTGTGGATATTTTTGTGATGTCTGGCCTTGAATTTAATATATTGAGTTGGACCTTTCTTTTATCGAGACCTGCTCAAAGTGTGCGTCCTAGGTCAAGCTATAGTAGTCATGGTAGAGTGTCCATGTGGCCTTGATGATGTTGAAATATTGTATCATTCTACGTGCTTCTTGTCTAAGTGCCCTCAAGGCTTGCTTAAGCAAGAGTCGTTCGCTCATGTTTTCTAAACAAGCAGCATTTGCTCAAGCGAGTTGATGCTTTGTTTAAGTGAGTGTCCTTGTGTAATCCAAGACTTGCTGGTTTCTCCTGTTCAAGTGCTCCAAGTTTTGCTTGATCAAGAATCATTCTCCTCACCCAAAACTAAAAATAAAACAAAAAAACTTAAAATCATGATAAAAAATTATTAAAATTAAAATTAAAATTAAATCTAAACCTAGTAAAAATAACATAAATTTTAAAAGGTTTCAAAATGCACCATATATGTGACAACAACGTAACATTATGTATTGACTTTTATGAGAGAACCAAACATATTGATGTAGATTTTATTTTGTAAGAGAAAAACTGGAGTGTCAACTCCATTGAAGTGATGTTTGACATATTCACCAAGTTTCTAAGAAGACCAAAGATTGATTATACTTGTACCAAGATGGGCATATACAACCTATATGTTCCGGTTTGAGGAGGAGTATTACAAATTACAGTTATTAAATAAGAAACAAATCCTATATGATCAAGAACATCTAGATTATATATGTATTAATAGGAACATTTATCTATTCATGTATATCTTTATTATTAGAAGATACTTCTCTATTTATTGTACTAATTTCTTTCTGTCAATGTAATTAAAACGATTGTAGTGTCTCAGAAAAACACGGTTTTAGCTCAATGTCTAATTGTTTCCTACAGTTTAACATGTTAGGATTAAATTAGGTATAAACTCACATGAAAATCAATTTGAATTTATATGTAATTTTTAAATCTAACATCATACTTAGGGCAATGGTTAAGCAATTTATCTGTAATTTTTAAACCTAACATTATCCGCAGGGCAACCATTAGGCAATTTAAAATGGTAAGTTTATTTCAAAATGTAACATTTAATGTTATCAATCAATACATTAACTACCATGCTTTCAAATAAAAACTTTGTGTATCATAATTTATTGACCATTGCTCTTAGGGATTTACAAAACTGAATTTATGATCGAAATGGTTTTTGATTCTCCTTTATTTTTATTCCTCTTTTCTTATTATCTCACCCTTACTTCTTCCATATTCCTTATTATTTCTAAGCCCTCCAAAGATCTTTCTCCCTGCCATGTTATGTGCGGTTTGTCCTACGTTAATATTGTATGTGTTTGAGTTGAAGTTTCCAAATTGACTTTTGAGAGAAACAACGCACGAATTATTGGTATCAGTGGCTCTACGTATTGCTGTATGTGTATGGTACTTCACTTTTCTTAAAAAATGCTTCAATTTTTAAGAAAACAAATTTTGGGTAAAATTTGTTTCTCATAGTTTGGTAATTTTCCATAAAACAATTGCTCCGTGGATGAATGGCGAGAAAACTAGAAATTTTTCTTAGAAAGATTTTCTTTCTAAATAGTTGAATGCCTACTTTTTTTAACACAAGTGAAGTGAAGATGGTCATACTCTTCCTCTCTCTTACGAATTTTCCAGTCATTATTGCTTAATATTGTGTTAGATGAGCATTAACTTTGGTGTTTGTTTTCTGGACTAGAGTTCTGGCTAATTTACTCGTCTTTTTCAAATGGGATTTTTGTCATGGCAAATTAAATCTACAGTTTGTTGTTATTTCAGGGAAGTCGAAAGATAAGCACAGAAACAAGCATAGAAAAGGTGATGCCCATGCGGTGAGTTGTATTGCCAATATTATTAGTTGTGCTACATGCACAATAATCTTGTATTAATATCAAGCTGTATCTGGGACCTCGCCCTTTCATTTTTTTCATTCATGCTTTTCTGTTCAACAGTTGTTTGTATTAAATTTTATTCTTCCACCCTCACATTTTACAGCATTGTTTTTTCTACAAACATTCATTATGTTGTTCAAGGAAGGCTTTTATTTTATTAGAAAGAAAAACAAATGCAGTAAAAAAGAAAAAGTGGTTAATGCTGCAACGTCTAACAGTCCAACAGTGTTTGTTTCCCTCATTTTAATGACTTTATTTAGTTCAGCTGTATAATTATCAAATTATTGAAAACTTTTAAGATTGACCACTCTATTCAACATATGTCCCGACATTCTATTATAAGGCAGAAACTGATATCTTATTAATTGGCTTATATTGATCAAGTTATGTGATTTTAGTTGTTAGGAGTAGGTATTGAAATTATTTATCTATTGATTCATTGGTATTTAGGGTTCATTTTGGCTACTTTGGATGTAGGAATTCCTACAATTATCAAAGGATGACTATTTTGCAAAGAATAATGAGTTCGCTGCCTGGCTAAAGGAAGAGAAGAATGTGTTTTTCTCTGATCTGTTGTCCGAGTCAGCACGTGAGTTGTTTACTGATTTTGTCAAAGCTTGGAATAAAGGAAAACTTGATTCACAGTACTATGAAGGCATTGCAAGCGGACCCCGCACATCCCATAACTGGAAGATTAAGAAGTAACTTTAGACTGAGCAGTCGTTTGGATCCAATCTATTTGGAACTTTTATTTAGCTTTTCATTCTAACCACCAAACATGATACAGAAAGTACAGATGTTTTTTTTTTTTTTTTTAATTCTGTGTAAATTCTTTCTACAAAAATCTACAAGAATTAGTTTCGTTACCAGAAGGAAATTGTTTTTGATTGTATTTCATGGAGTCAATTATATGAGTACCGACACAATTCAGTGCAATAAAATAGATAAGACAATGACTATCTAAGAATATTAACTAGCATAATATATAAGATTAAAAATAATATTAAAACTGTTTACGAGAATATTTATATATTTGATCGTACATTCAAAACAAGAAATTTGTTGTATATTGAAACTAGTTCAAAAATCATTCAAGAGTATAAAACATAAACTACTTCTAAAATTGTGAACATGATTTCCAATATGACCACACTGTAGTTGATGCAAATGATCCTGTAAAATGAATTCTGATGCATGAAAATTATGTTTAAACAATTAAAATACAAGACAATATGTAAGGAAACATGTTCTAACTATTAAATATATATAAATCAGTGCAAAATTGTGAAAACGAAAACTGCTTGATAAAATGCCAAATAGAAAACCTTATTTTCAGAAGGTGTTTGACAAAATGCCTAATTGAACTAAAACTGATTTATGTAATGAAAATGTTTGGAACATATTTATTTACCTAAAACTAGATATGATATGAATGAAGAATTGTCAAACCACTCAATTGACAAAATCTCTATGAAAACCAGATTTGGCTGCACGTGAAAGTTCATCAGCGTTTTGATAGCTTGTGCAAAATTTTATTCTATTATGTAGAGATGATATATATGCAAAGGAGATGAATGAGATATATTTAAATCATTAAAAATATGCATGAGAAGTATGTAAAACTGTTAAAGCACTCGAAACTATCAAAGCTGCACCAAAAACCAGAACTGGACATCATGGACTTTAAAACATCGTAACAGGTTTTGACAGCAAATGCGATTATGTGGTCTGTTATGCAGAACTGAATTATAATCAATGTTGTGGATTAATTTATGATATGAACATGAAAACAAGTGTAAAACAGTGCTAAGTGAGCATTAACACCAAGAATTATCACGGAGAACAAGTAGAAAATGAAATACTAAAATTTAGAAAATCACTTAAACTAGAAAACCTGATTGCAGTTTAGAAAAATTAAATTTGGTTGAATGAAATTGAAAATTGCATTCAACCGAAAAGTTTTATGGTTTTGTTTTGAAAGTAACTCACGTTTGAAACTCAACGAAACAACAAATATTATCTGTGACTTTCAATACAAAGTAAACTTGGGTTTGAGCTCCCAAACTGAAAATCAAACTAACTAAGAACTAACTATGAAGTAATATGTAGTTGAATGGATAAACATGATTCTATTATAGAAACGACCACAAAAAAACTGATTGAAACTAGAATTAAGCAGCAAAAACTAAAATTCATTTCTCAAACTAAAGTAAAAAGCTGGTGGCGCTAAACTAACTAAAATAACCGTCAAACTGAAAATCTAGAAATTTGAGCCAAAACTGGAAATTAACGCTTGGAACAGGTTTCTAATGATTAAAAAGCATTTTTGAATGTAAAATCATACTAGAAACTAAATGGCAGAATGTAAATCAAGTTTGGAACTGAAAATTTAAAGAAAGCATGTAAAGAAAACAAGTAAACTATTTAAACCAAAAAACAATCTTCAATTGATGTTCACTAGGTTTCACTTTTGAACCTAAGGTTCATTTCTGATTCCTTTGTGTATAGGCGCTATGATGAGAATTGCGTTTCAGATTGAGGTGTTATTACTTGTGGAAGCATTTAAAGCGGAATGAGAAATGGATGAAGATGACTCGATGAAGTTTGAGAACGGATAAAATCATGTCACTTGGAGAAAGTTCCAAGATAACCGAGAAAGATCCGTCACATTGAATTCAAAAATTCAAAGATAAAGACCAAAGTTCTAAACAAGAACCAAGACAGAGCTCTCACTTTAAGAGAAAACCTCAGTTTTCAATTATAAAAAATCTCCATACAAGAGTCTATAAAAAAGGCTTATACTATGGGCCTCTATAGTCATAAGTCCAAACACGACGAAGGCCCAATAAAGCCTAAAATACAAAAAATACAAAAATTCCTATTCTAAAATCCAAAGCTACTCCATGATCCTTGTGAAGGTCCAAGTCATGCTTCTATCACGATCACTTTGTACTCACTAAACCTTAGCATGAATCCATAACTGAGTTTAGGTTACAAAAGTGAGAACTAGTGCTCATAAATGGAAAACTGAAATTTGACATAGAAGGAGAAAGCATTGCAAAAACATTGAATCTTGAATGTGCAATAATGTAAAAGCATAAATGTAAAGCAATAACGGTAAATTGAATTTGTAAAGCAGTACAAGAAAGGTAAAATTGCTTGAAAACAGAATTGAATTAAATGGAACCTGGTTCAGGATTACCGAGAGATGAAGTTCTTGTTGCCCACCTCACTTTGGAGTCTAAGACAACAAAGAAACTCCAGAGAGAACTGAATAACTGAAAACTAGCCTAAGCAATATTGTAGAGTAATGAAATATGTCTGTGAACTAGCCTTATATAGCTAAGCTAGGTCTGGAACATGGAAATTGGAAAAACCTCCTAGAAACAGTCAAATTTGCTGCCAATGACAAGACAACTATTCACTTAAACTAACTAAACTAACTTAACTACCATTACATGTGACTTAAGTATCCAGTAAAATCATCTAGCTGTGAATTAGTGTACAGGTCATCATAGTTCAACTTCTTCATGCAAAATCTGTCGAGTCAACTTTCAACTGGCAGCAGTAGGTTGCTCAAACAAGTCCAACCAGTCTTCATCTCTAAATGATGTGACAGCTTGGTCTAAATGCATCTTCAGATTTTCCAGGCAGGTGCAGGTCACGTAGACTTGGTTTAACTTCTTTGTCTGTGTTCACCTCTAATAATATGTCTCTTAAGCATAATTCTACTCAACTGGACTGGTTTAGCATTGCTTGAATTCTCAACGCACTAAAATTATGAAGCCAAAGTCATTCTCTCAACTGCATTGCACAAAGAAGCTAACAACACCTAACACCAGAAGTTAACAGCTCTATAATCTGTCTGGGATTTTCAAAACTAAACTGCAATTTCCATAGAACTTCAAAAATTACTTTCTTACACTCAAATTAAAGATAATTGAAATGCAATGAAAAAAAAAAATCAACTCAATTGAATAACTGTGGAAAAGGTTATGGACTAAATAATCAGCAAAGGTAAGTTGTCAGAATTTACTTTTATACTTATTAACTAAAAATCTATCTAACAAGTACAAATTAATACATTTTCACAGAAACTATGATTTTTATAAAGAAAACCAAATCTGAACTAAAAAGAAAAAATTATAACGAAACAATACCCAAAAGGAATGCTATTAACTATGAAAACATTACAAAATTGGGATTTAACATAGATTTGCTCAAATTTCTTAACATGACACTTATTAATGATTTGTTAATTGACTTAAAGAAACGAGACTAAAGGGGAACTTAGGAACGAAAAGAACAAGTTTTAAGTTTAAAGAAGGAGAAAGAGAAACTTGACCAATTCTTTGGGAAGCCACTTTAGATCCATTGGCAAGGGTATTGAAATGAGATGTTTTAGGAAAGGAGGGAGAAGAGAACAAAGAGATATTACCAGAAATATCATCATATGCACTTGAGTCAATAATCCATGGATTTTGACCCTCCACAGATTGTGAAATGCAAGTTGTTGTTCACAAACTGGAGTTGTAGATGATTGAGCTAGGCTGTTGGATTTCAACCTTAAATATTCTTGATATTCTTCATTAGTGAACTTTGGTTGGTGATAATTTATCATATATCTTTAAGTAATTAATTTATTTAATTATATCATAAATTTTCAATCAACTAAATTTGTCAAATAGCCTATATCTCTCCAAATATTTTTAAATATTCATAATCATTATAAAGATAAGTAATATTTATCTTTATCTTTATTTTAAAAGATATTTGAGATATTTTAGCAACAGAAAAGCCTAGGAGATCAAGGGAAGCAGAAAAGAAAAGCTCGGAACTTCAGAGTATAGGAACCCTTAGGGGGGGCCTAATTTCGTTCTCCTTTTCCACCCTCTCTTCTTTTATTTTTATTTTACTTTTATTCCATGGAGTGCTAAACTTCTTGGGTTGATTCTATTGTAATTTCATTATGGATTCTGAGGTTAGAATGAAATAATTTCTTTGTTTTTTTATTATTGTGGTTTTCATTTATCTATGTCTTTTGTCTTTAAATCACCTAAAAAGTAATGATTTTTACATGCTAGCTAATTAGAGAAGTGTTTAAATCAAAATGCATGCTAATCACATTAGTTCAAGGGTTTTTAATTTTAATTGAGAATGTACTTTGATTAAATTTAGAAACTTTCATGTGATTGAACGAGTTTTTGCCAATGATTGAGAATGTACTTTGATTAGAGGTGAAAAATTTAACTAAAATTAATCAAGAATGTACTTTGGTTAATTAGTTTTTTGCTTGATTTTAGAGGTAACAAAATGATTATGCATAGTAATATTTAATTGAGAATGTACTTTGGTTAAATTTACTATGACTAATCTACAAAGTTTTTACTTTTAATTGAGAATATACTTTGGTTAATTGTGAGAACGATAATAAATTAATTGACAATTTACATTGATTAATTTGCAAATGTACAACAATAATTAATTGAGCAATAATCTTTAGATAATTGATTATGAATCTTATTTTGAAAAAGCAGTAGAACTAATCTATTTTCTTTATCATTGTTTTTACAACTTTTCATCTTTCACCAATTTTATTTCTTTGTTTCTTATTTTATTTGACTAACCCCTTTTGTATAGTTTTTATAAGAACTAATTTGTTAGAAATCAATTTCGTGTTCGTTGGGAGACGACTTAGGGTTGACTTTACCCTTTCTATTTTGTTGGCTACTATCTTAACAATACTAACGTTGCTATAGTTTAGTAATATTAATTTGATCGCGTCAACGACAGCGTTATCACTCGGGATCTGACATAGGCTCCTCCTGATGGTAGAAGTTTAGTATTATGATCCATGGGTATGTCAACAGATTTTGAATTCATCAACCCAATTTCCTCTAAAATATCTAGCACATATTTCCTTTGAGATATAATAATACCATCTTTGGATTGTGTCACCTCAATACCCAAGAAGTATCTAAGTTTTCCAAGATGTTTGGTTTGAAACTCATTAAAAAGATATTGTTTCATTTGGGAAATGTTATGGTATTTACTACCTATAAGAACAATGTCATCAACATATGTTGTCAAGTAGATACATCTAGCACTCGAGTGACGATAAAAGACTGAATGATTTGCTTGACACCAAGTCATACCAAACTGTTAAACAACATTGTTGAATTTTCCAAACCAAGCACTGGGAGACTGTTTGAGACCATATAAGCATTTGCGAAAATGACATACCAACCCAGAAGAATCCACCTGAACAACAAATCCATGAGGTTGTTCCATATAAATCTCTTCTTGCAAATATCCATTGAGGGACGTATTTTTAACATCTAGTTGATAAAGATGTCATTGCTGAAGAGCAACCATAACTATAAAAAAAACAAAAAGAAGTCATCCTTGCAACTGGAGGAAAAGTATCACAATAATCCAACTTTGTTTGACAAACTTTGACAAAGTTTGCTTTTTAACACATAATAAAGTTTTTTCTTCTTTTTTCAAATCACATCAAACCTTTGTTTCATCTATTAAAGTCCTGTCACATATACGTTATCACAAATTTGTCAACAAAAGTTTGTTAAAAAATAATTTTCCATATTTTTAACGAGAGTACACATGTTGGTAGAACCATTAGTGATAGAGATTTTCTTCAAAAAGAAGTAAAGGTTTTAGTTTGTATTTGGATTGGATTTCTAAATCTAATGATAATGGTTTTCTTGTTTGTTCTACTTGTCAATCACATTAATTACATTTTCATTATTTTTATTTGTAATAATAAAAATATTTTAAAAATAAAACAAAACTACGCTGAAATAAGTAAGAAAATTTTGAAAACATTTTTTCTCAATTTCTATAAAAATATTAACAATATTTTTTGTCTGAATCATTTGTTATTTACAGTATTCTCTAAAAACAAAAACATGATGAAGATTGTATTACGAAAAGTTAAATGAAATTGTAACTTTATTGATCATCCAAAGTACTTACTTTATGCATACTCTTCTCTTAATGCAATAGCACAGTAACAACAAACTTCCGACAAACTTCCGACAAACCTCACCCCTCACACTTTATTACATTAATCTGTGATAAGAAGAAGAAACACATGTAGCAAACACACGGGTGTGGTTGAAATTTCAGAGAAACACAGGCAGCAATAGTGAGTGAAGAATGATTGATCAATTGGTGGGAGGAGTTACAGTGCTGACAAAAAAGTCCTCATCAATTTTTTCATCATGGCAGCACTGGAAGGTGGTGAGCACGTGCATGTTGCGGCGACACTCAGGGCACGTGAGCCTCTCTGGGATTCTCCCCATTGAATGAGAGAACTCAAATCTGCAGCAGGGACTAACAACGGAATGAACCTTGTCATAGTGATTCTTAAAAGCTGGTTCAAAGCCTTCCCTGTCAGCATGTTCTTTCCACACAGCATCATACTCCACCAGGGTTTGGAACCCGGTTGTGGCATGCCCATTGACCACAATGTGAGACCCTCTTGCCAGAACAATCCATCCACCCTGTTTGTCATAGCTGAGAAGCTTCTTGATTTCCTGCATCACATGGTCGTCATCATCGCTCTGCTTCAGTTGAAGCTTGGAGAAGAGCATACTCTGAAGACGGGTCCAGAAGAACCATATCATACTCTGCTCTGACCAGTATTGAGTGTTGAGTTTATCACGAATTATTATGTCGATGATTTTCTGCACTTGCTCCCTTTTGTTGCTTTTCCCAACATACACCATCTCTAAGGGTATTTGTGTAGCCATTGCAACCCTGCGGGCTTCCTTCACAAATCTTCTTACCCATTCAGGATCATCGCCCCCAAACAAGAAAATGTATTTTCCATCCTTTATCTGTGCAATCGGACATTGGCATTTGTTAATATCGATGACTGGCAAAAAGGAGAAAAATTGTGAGAATATGTGCTTACCCAGTTCAAAATTTCTTGATCAATGCCATCTACTAGCAATTCAAGCCTCCAGGTCTCTTCCTTCCATAGAGCTTCTTCTCTTGAACTTGTGAAAGGGTAGGCAGCACTTCCCCAAATCCACATCATGTGAATAGCATTGGGGCAAGAAACTCTCCCTTGTGGATCCAAAACCACGAGAATTGGCTTATTCTTGTACTTCCATTCGCTCTGGATGAACCAGATAACTGGCTTGCCTATCAAAGACGGATGATACACCGAGTACCATGACATGTTTTCTTGCAGGCTCTCAAACTGTTTTTTCTTTGCCTCTGTCCATTCCGAGTTTGGATCAACAATTGGGATCCAAACCAACTCATATCTACTCTCCATTCTCGGTGCATGAGCCTTCGATTCGTTGTAGATCTGTTCAAGAATCAGAAGCTCGTCCGTGGAGATCTCCATGCCTGAAAATAGAAGCAGCACATTCTTCCTTCTCAATGCCTCAAGGCTAACCTGTTTGTTTCCATTCATTATTCAAAGATTAGCATCACCAACGCAGCTTCTCATAATACTAATGCATATTGTAGGTAGTTACTGTGTTAGAAAATCAGACCCTTTTCTTGGTAACACCATCATATAGAGGTAGAATATCATCCTGTGCATAAATCAGAGCTTTCAGAACCTTCATGTTGTCAGTGTGGGGTTTTGAAAACAAATCTCGCAGCATATGGTAAGCTTCAGCATCCATCTTTTTCCCTACATTCAATGATGATATTAAGCTAGCTTCCTATCTAGAAAATTTTACTTACAAAACAGTAAAACCAATTGTTCACTATTTCCTATACGAAATTCTGAAAGTAGGAAATAAGCCAAAATGGATTTACACTCCCCATTGATATCTCAGTTCTATTTATGGATACATAGAGACAAGGAATTATAAGTGGCCTACCAATATGTTCGCGGCAACTATTTAGCAGCTGCCTGAGATGGTCAATTATGTTTTTGAGCTTGAAAATCAAAGTAGATAGCTCCCAAGCATCAGTGGATGTGAATATCCTGAAACAGTGATTTTGGTATATTAGTATGTGTCTGTGATATTAAACAAAACCCTTTCATAGGTATGAATCTAAGACACAAGGATTAATTTATAAAGAGAATTGAAAATGCTGACATGGATGTTCTAAGAAGCATGAAAACGATTGGAAAACATACTCATAGCCAAGAGTAGTGAGGCTAGTAATCTGAGCTGCGCAAGCCACAATACTTCTGATGGTCCAGTAGGAAGCAACTGGGATATAGTTGTTGGCAGTGGTGTAGGCTGTTATGTCTTGCGTAATATATTGAGATGGCAGATCATGGAACTCTATGACACACTTGGTCACCTCAACTATGATTCTAACTAGATCATTAAGGGTATCAAACCGTGGTTTCAGAGAGTTTGCATGTTCCATGATACTAGGTAGTTGCTTCAGAATTGCCATTGATTTGGCTAGCTGGTTCTTGTCATGAATTTGGGCCAGCAGCCAAAATTCACCATACGTTAGAGCAAAAGCAGCTAATGTCAGCACTATTTTCACATCCCACTTGAAGATTGTAAGCATGTCAAATATTCCAACTGTTGTGGAGTGTGCATCTACACCACCCAGAGTCTTGTAGGAAATCTGAAATTTCATGTTGGTTTTGATATTTTTAAGTTGTTCCATTGATGGAAAGACTTCCTTATGCCAATGTCTCAAAATATAGTGGTTTTTATTTTGGTTCCCCCAAATTTACAGGAAGTTACTTTTGCTCGCTCAAAATTTAAAAGTTAAGATTTTAGTCCTGGACATTAAATTGAGGGAGTAAAACAAGTTCTGTAAAACTGTTATTTTGTACTTAAAATTTAATTTTTAGAGACTAAAACCATATTTTACTAAATTTGGGGGATTAGAATGAACCCTTTTCAATCTGAAGGACTGAAACGGGTTTACCCCAAATTTCAGAGGCTGAAAAATTAAACCTTGATGGAAATTATGCATCTATGTTCTTCTGTCTATGACAGCCATGAGTCAAACATGAGGAAAATAAGGTTTCCATAGTATGCTGCAGTCCGTTTTACAAATTAAGAACAGAATATCAGGTCTTGTGATAGCCATATTAACATTTTTCAGTGATTGCACATAATAATGTTTAAGATATTTTTCTATCACCTCACAGGAAATCCTATCAATCTTAGCAGATAGAGCCTCTAGCGTGTTTGTTTGGCCAGGATGGTAGCTTCTGTCTTCCACATGATCAACACGAGCAAGGGCACCCTGAAACCAAGCATTAAATATATGATAACACTCAAATTTCTAAAATACATTTCAGTCCCTAAACAACGAGACAATGAAATGATTACTGTTTTTTGAATCCGAGGAACAAAAATTGAAAAGCTAAAAACATAATTGAATTCAGTGCCTTAAAACTTTGCTTGGCAGCTAGATAATCGACTTTTATTTTATTAGCATCATACCGTTGTAACACCTTCAGAACTCAAGGTAGAACGTATTAGAACATCCTCAACTATTTGAAGAAGGGGCCTGACATCATATTCAATCCCCTCAGGGTTATGCTCGGTCACTATTTTCTTCACCAAAACGCTGTCATCAGATATTGCAGCTGCAGGCATCATTCTTCCACCTTTTACAAATTGTTGCATAGCACCCAACTTGCCAATGCTATTCATTGTGGCTACGCAAAACAAAATGCAGATGAAAAACTCTAGTTTTGAGGCGAAGAAGATATAATAAGGCTTTGGTATTGCGTTTTGAAGTGCAATGTTATAAGCCTACATATAATAACACATCGAAAGGAATAACCGCGCCGGAATCAACTTCCTTTCTTTCCCCGTAATTTAGTTCTTGAGACGCTAGCGAGGAAGGAAGCTTTAAAGGCTTAAGCTTCTTTTGTCTCTTCGTCTTCACTTTAGTATATGTGATAACCTCTGCAGTGACAAGACAACATAAAGCTGTCGAATCTAAACCTTTTTAGTGTTTTAGGCAATGAAAGAAACCTCACCGTCTCTGAAATGAGTGTAATGTACATCAGGGAATTGTCCTACAATAGTATGTACTATTTTAAGGTGTAAAGTATGTACTATGGGTAAAGTATACATGGAATAATGATGTGGACGAAACATTCAATGATAAGAAGATCCCCAAGACCATGCTGCAAGTAATCGGGGTAAGTAGATGAACTAGATTTAGCTCTTTGGCATCTTTGTTTGGACTTTATTAGGCGGCAATGTTCACACAAAGAGAAACAACCGTATTCTAACCATGGTGGTAAGTAGAAAACGTGTTGAAGGCCGTGGGTATGGTATGCTTCCTTGCTTTGTTCCAGTTTTTCCTTGTAACTCAGTTCAGAATATTTTACGCCACAATCCCAAGGTAGAAATTAACCCGCAATAAATAAATAATAACTGCTTTAAATTTTCGAAAACATTTTTTTGACACCATCACTTTAACTCACTTTTGACACCGGTACACGTGTCAAACGGTTAGCACTGTAGTTAATTTTTTTTTTTCTTTGTAAAAGTGTGTCACATGTGGGTGGTTGGAGGAAATGTAATAAGAGGATTTTTTCACTGAACTGAAAAGTGAATCCATGGATTTGAGACGCAAAAAACAATAAACATAAAAGTGTGTAAAATCCAATGCTCTGAGAGGAAGGATGATGAAGGATTGACCCCAACCAAGGATGGAGGAACATGCTTAAGAAGACTAAGCATGTTTAGAAAGAAAGTTCACTAATCCTTCATCCCTTTCATTTGTGTTTGTTATTTTTGATTCCCTAAGTTGACTTAGTTGAATCAACTTTAGTTGACTTGTTGACCTTTGACTAGGTTTGACTTGTTGACTATAGTTGACTTGACTTAAGCCAACATGCTAATTTATGTTTATTTGCTTTATAGGTTAATTAGGAGTAAGAAATCAATGCTAGGTGGCACATGGTGATTGGGGAGCATAAATGATGTGGAGGAGAGAGTAAAGCAAAGGCATAAAGCATAAAGAAAAAGGCATAAAGCAAGTGTACCT